>JAABUL010001165.1_pt1 | contig 51601 bp, 35 predicted proteins | sample 5559151 | NCBI WGS metagenome assembly JAABUL01 (sample SAMN10711876, study PRJNA513368) | rock metagenome | isolation source: Antarctica rocks | place: Antarctica: Victoria Land, Pudding Butte sud
TTCGTTTAAGCAAAGGAATCAACTCAAGTAGAGCAAAGGAATCGACTCTTGCGCTTCTACCCTAATCCTAATTTCTCACCCGATTTCAAAGGAATCGACTCGATTCCTTCGTCTACTACCCTGAGCGTATACTAATAGCTAGCTATATATTACTATATTGCCCTCTTTCGCTTATAATACCCTTTATTTCGCTTATCTTAATCCTACTACTATTATTACTCTCTAGCCTCGATTATTAGCCTACTACTTATCCGCGCTAATAGATATCGCTAGCTATATTACGTTACGGCGTAATTCGTATAACCTATATTATCTAAAACTAGAATAGTATACGTAATATAGTACTACTACTATAGTAGGGCCTATACTCCCTCTTATAACTAACCCTTTACTTTACTAAACTCCTAAAACATTTAATATATTCTACTTATCTCTACTTCCCTCTCCTATACCTTATATTATATCTAACCCTTATAACTCTCCTAACCCCTAATACTAACTACCTTATCTATTCCTAGCTTTACTATTATTTTATCTACCTATTTTCTAACTACTTTACTATAGCCTAACGCTATTACTACTACTACTACGCCCTATATTACTCTTAGGAACTAGTATTTCTACTCCCCTTACTTTTATTAGAATTACTAACGAGTATCGTAGCTTATATCTTTCTATAAATAGTAAACCCCTTATACTACTTAATAACTATAGTAACTCGAATAATCTTTAAATTTTACCCTAACTAACTAATCCTATATCTATATAGTCTTATCTTAATCCTTATTACTATATAGATACTACTACTAATTTTAGTACTCTTTACTTACTTTACTACGTACCTAATAAATTATATATATCCCTTACTACGACTTAAAATACTACCGTAACCCCTTAATACTATCCTCTCGCCTTATTATATCCTACTACTACTATACTTCTATTCGTTAATACTCTTACTACTTTACTCGAAAACGCTCCTTAGCTACCTATATCTTACGCGTCTCCTTCTCTTTCCGTTCTCTTTTACGACTCCTTACCTCTATTACTTCTTCCTTCTCTTACTCTCCTTCTACTATCTCCTTTACTATTTTATTCTTAATATCTAATATATTATCGACGACGATTTACTACTATTTCGTCCCTTATAGCTATCCTCGATATATATTATAACGCTCCTCCCCTACCTTATATACTATCTAATTACCTTAGCTATCTATATACGTATCTAATAGTACGTATTAATACGACTTACCCTTTAAAAACGACTTTATCCCTAGCTTTACTTACTAACTCTACTCTACCTTTATCTAGCTATTTTAATCTTACTACTTTAACTATATAACGATTACCTCGCTAGTATTCCTATCTTAACTCGCTCTCCTACTCTCTTATACGTATTATACTAAATCCTTATAGATACTAATATATACGACGACGCGGATAGTAGGTATATCGACGCTTAACTCTAACGCGTTTATTACTATAAATACCTACTCTTACTATCTCGTTAATTATTATAAAATGCCTTTCTTTTCCTTATTACTTCCTACTATCTAATAGTAAATACTATACTATAATACCTAGGCTAACCTCCTAGCCTAGTTAACGCTCTTATAATAAACGATAGCTTAACTTAGGGTAGGGTATTTCTCTTTTAACGCCTTTACTACCTCTTATACCTACTTATCTTTATTAGATTTCTTATATTTAATTACGTAATACGTAATGTTAGGTCTACTAGTAACGTCTCGTAAAATGTATATATCGTACTCCTCTACTCTAACTATATAGAATAATATACGCTCTTTACTAGGTAGTAATATCGCTATTAAAAATACTACCTATACCTCTTTCTCTACTATCTAATATAATTCTAATACCTTTAGTCGCTATTCTACCGTCGATTCTAAAATCGTATAACACTCGTTAATAATAATTCGTTCTAACTAGTATATTATCTACTTCTTATCGACGAACTATCTAAACGCCTATAATATAGCGGACTTAGGCGTAACTAATATAATTCTTATATAATATAGTAGCCGCGACCCGTTCTACTCTATATACGGGATACTATCTCGATTATATTAGTCTATAAAACCCTACCGTAACGATATAGTTAGTATAATAACGATAGTAACCCCGTCGATCGACCCTACTACTAGTAATATAAATAACTAACTCTTACCTCCTCCTATACGTATTACCGCTAATACTCGTAGCGTACTAGATATAATAGTATCTAACGCGGGCCTTTAAACGCCGCGAAACGTCGTATTAGTCCTATATAATTACTTCGCCTATTAGGTAACGTCTACTTTATATATCTACTTCTATTAACGTATCTAGGCTTACTTCTCTTAGATTTCTAATTATTACTATATAATAGGATCTACCGTTAGTATATTCTATACCGTCTAAAACCCTAAAAATCGATACTAATCGATACTAATCTTACGGAATATATTCCTTTCTATAATAGTCGCGGTAGGCGACTCCGTTAATAATAATCTATATATTATATCTTCTATATATCGACTATATCTAGACTATTTAGTAATAGCGTCCTCTAACCGTTAGATCTATAGTAGTCGATTATCGTATATATAATCTAACGCCTCGCGGATACTATAGTCTATAGTATACTCCCGTTAGATAGCTAGGTATACGTAACGCTAATCTATAACTCTAATTCCTACCCTAATACGCTTATAGGTCTCTTACTATATTACCCTCCTAAACTAATCCGTATCCTAAAACCTATCCGCGTTTTTAGCCTATAGTAGTACTAGCCTATCTATTTTGTCCTTATTCTACTTATTATCTTCTCGACTATTACTTTTACTATCTCTATCTAAATTATTATCCTCGTTCTTATAGTCCTTCTAATCTTCTTTAGGTTTAGGCTCCTATATAAACGGACTATACTTAGTCTACTAGTAGACTATATTTTGTAATTACTCGATCTATAGCTCTAATAACTATATACTATATACTACTAACTTACTAATTTCTTACGAAACGTATTAGTATACAATCTTAGACTTCTTACTCGTACTCTATCCTTTATAGTACGATATAACGAACTCTACTATTCTATTCTCGATAAATACTCCTTATTAACCTCGTCCTTTTAGTCTATTTACAGCCTAGATACTAATTAACTCCGTCGCCCGAGCTAGTAATCCCGCTATTAAATATACTAATACGGCTATCTCCTCTTTAAAATGTTAGACGCTTCGAAAATAATCTTCTACGGCTTTAGCGTTCTATCGAATATCGTCTCTTTCCTCGACCTTATCTAACGAATTATAGATAAAACGACGCTTAATACTTCCCTTTACGAATAATCTTCTCTATATCTATTATTCTCCGTTAATAGGGAACTCGTTACGATAGTCCTATAAAAAATTCTAACCCTTACTTAATTTAGCTATATTATTTACTAAATACTTAATATCTAACGCTAGTAATAGATGTTCGTCGCTCTTAAATAATAATTCCCTCCGTAATTAGGCGTTAACGGTATTATATAATCTATAAACTATAGTACGAATATTATCTATACTAAACTAGATCTAATTAACTAATACGTTCTACCCTATCTATCCTACTATCCTACTAGCCTTAGTAGTTATCTAGATCTTTAACCTATACGTCCTTATCCTTAAAATTCGGTCTATAGGACTAATCCGGCCTTCGAATTCCTATAACGTTATAAACCGCGTAACTAACGTATCTACGCCCTCTATCGTAGATTATACGTTATCTTTTACTTCTTACTTAGTCGATCCGTTAGCTATCGTAATTACGATACTATCTTTTTATATTCGCTATACTTAATAAACGACTAATACCCTTATAACGCTTATAATAGCGGATAAAATAGGCGTATAATTTAATACTAACTACTAACTCCCGTTCTACGTATTAATCCCTAATACTACTAATCTACTAATAATACTACTCTTAAACTTATTATCCTTTAACTTATAATCGAATATATTAATCTAAAACAATAAATATATATCTTTAATAGCTCTATAACGTTCGCTCTTCGCTATTATTTAATTACTACGAATACTCCCTCTCTACGATATCGCGTAATTAATCTAGGTAGCGTCTTATAACCTCTCTAAATACTAGGTCTATCTTTCCGTTATACGATATTTAGGTCGCTCTATCTCTAATACTATCCGCTATAAATATCGTAATATATATACCTAACTATTACTATACTTATAGATTATCTTAACCTATTAACCTACGTAAAATAGACGCTTATTAGTATCTACTCCTATCTCTTAATAGTTAACGGACTCTAACGCTACTTTACTAACTATCTCGGGCCTACTCGTAGTAAATACTAATTAGATTAATCGTTATATACTACGATATATATCCTCTAATCTACGCTTATTATCCTCCTTACTATCTATCTTTTTAATATATACTTAGATCTAGTCTTTATTAGCGAACTACGATAAATAGTTTACCTATCTAGTAAATACTAACTACTAATTCGTAACGAATCGATTCGAATCGCTCTTAACTAATCGTTATTCCTTAGCTTCTTAAATACTATCCTTATATTAGGAAAACATCTTCTTTACTTACTTATCGTATTACTATTCGCGAGTCGACGGTAATCCTAGATCTAACTACTCGATACTAATAGGAATATATCTCTTCTAACTAATTACTTTAAAATACTACTAATATAACTATCCCTCTATCTATAACTAGTTAGGTACGTACTATGATTTCCGCCTTACGTTACTACCCCGTTTCTACCCGTTTACTAATCTATATACTTTAGTATAATAATCCTATATCTTCTAGATTATTATATAAATATAGGTATATTATCTATTATTAATTAACCCTATATATCGTAAACTATTATATCGTACTAGAAACAAATTATATAGCTTAGTATTAGGGTTTAGATATCGTACTTCCTCTAGTACTTATACTACGTTAACGATACTACGGATATAATTAATAATTTCTCTACGTTAGACGGTATCGATACGACTATACTACTTCTTTAAATAGCTCTCTATATAAGCTAGAATAATAGCGATCTAGTACGACTTATATATAATAATACGATAGTCTAGGGAATAATAAAACGGCTCTATATACTCTACGTTAACTTCGTACGGCTATATATACTATAATCTCTTTTTAAACGATATATTTATCTATACGTATACTAGTATTCACCCTCCTAATCGTTAAACGCCTTTATTTAATATCCCTATACTAGGGTTATCTAACGGTCTACTCTATAATTCTAGAGGTAGCCTCGCGGAATTAGCTAATTAGCTTTTTTCTAACCCTAGACCTACTAATCTCCTATATGTGACGGCGACGGTGATATCTCGCTATATCGTCTCGATTTAATAGCACTTTGTTCGATAGTCGATTTAAATACATCTATTCTCGCTCTCCGAATTTTCTTAGAGCTTTTGAGGCTATTTTTGACAAACGACTATGTACAAACGACTATACTCTCGTTTCTGCTAAGGCGCTATATATTTGTATAGGAAAGCAAACGACTATGTATACGGTCTTTCGTTAGAACATAGATAGACGTTGTAATGGTATCTAGCGATTTGGGTTACAATGTATTTGCCCGAATTTCAGACAATTTGATCGTGTTTCTATAAATCATATCGACCTATTCATATCGACCCTCGTGTAACCCTAACCCTGAAACATTTTGTTAGTAGTAGTAAATCATATCGAGTCGATATGATCGTGGCATTGTAGGTAGCTTCTCCCATCCTCATCTCACCCGGCACGACACAGCCCTCGTCTCCCGCGCCGAGACCACATCGCTCACCACGCACGCCGAGCTCGAACACATGCGCTGGTCCCACCTTCGTCAGGGTCCTGCGAGAGCTGATGAAATCGTTTTCCGGGCTAGACGACGCGGAGTACGTTGCGACGACGTTCTGCGACTGCTGCCGTATTTCCGTAGCAGGGGCTGTGTCCTCCATTACGCACGAGGCTCGGAATAATATGGGATAGCTCAACAACGTCAACAAGCATCTCTTTGGTACGACACCCGTTCCGGCCCGTTCGGAATAGCTGGTGTCGCCGGAGAGGCTACGGTGTTGGGACACTCTGTTCGTGACGGACGATTCGGACTCGGACTGCGGGCGCTCGGGCATGGACTGAGGGACATGTCACGGTGCAGGAATCATATTACTCAAGGGCGGGTGTAATACACGGTCGCCTACCTATGCCACGACTTCTGCTCACGGTACGGCCGCCAACATCCTCACCTTCTATAGCCCGACTTGGACGACGTCTTCAACACAGAGCTGCTCACCGCGTAGCCTCAACACTCTAACGAGCTGGACAAAACCGCAACCCCCGACGGCGTATCGAAAGTGCCCCCCTCGTCCCTTCCCACTCGCATCCCACTACCTGTCCGACACCGCTCGGCTGCGTCGACACAGCGAGCATTCACACCGTGGTTTTCGAGCATAGGTGCCGCGCACATCGCCAAAAACACGAGAACATCTTACGTTGAGGATTCGCACACTTATAATACGGTCCACCGCCGTTTCCGACTGCGTCCGAGAGGGCCGACAACTGTTCTCCACCGAGGTGAACATCGAAGTGAGCATCAAAAGCTAGGCTGGATGGGTCGCATATCTCTAGAGCAACCCGTGATCTTCTATACTCCACTATCAACACAAAACGCTTTTCTGTGCAATCAAGACGACGTCAGACCTCCTCGAACGTACGGCAGTCGCAGGCTGTCGCGCCAGCCTTCGGCGAACCTCTTCATGTCCACGCTCGACAGCCTATCATTTGGTCCGAGAGCCTTGACGATCCGGTCCACGTCCCTGTACGCCACGCCTTCGCATAACGTAAACAGATGCACTTCGCGCCCGGTAAGAAGCCGCGCAGCCTGTACCGCATCCCCCTTCTCGAGCATTTCCGGCTTGAAACACAACTAACTGAAGTACGATGTGAATCCAGATGCCCCCCTTGTCAGAACATGCAAAGGTAGATGTACGCTCCTAAATTTTTGCTCGTGGGTGGATCCACACATTCTGTTCTCCGCATATGATTTTCAGAAAGTCCCGCATGTTAAAAGAGCAAAGGACTCGTCGTCGAAAAGCAGAGAACTCGTGGTGAGTACCCTAGACGCTCGGACGAAATTTGTATGGGAAAGCAAAGGACTCATGATGAGTTCCTTCGAGAATAGTGGTAGGTCTTATAGGCGGTTAAGGTATCGTTTATTAATAGGAGGATAGAAGAGCGGAGTTAAAGAGAGAGTATAGTAGTAAGGCTAGATTTCTTCGGTAAGAATATACGTTAATAGAAGGCTTATTAGGTAACTAGCTTTAGAGAGTCGAGAGATCTACTTTACGAGAGCCTCCTCTTCGGCGATCGAGAGCATTTAGTACGAGGCGTACGTATAGGAGCGAGAAAAGCGCGTAGAGAGCCGATACTAAAGCGTTAACTCCGGTACTAAAAACGTAGCGGCGTACGAGCGAATCGAAGAATAGTGCCCTTCTCGATAGCTAAGGATAGCTTTAGATAGATTCACTTTAGATTACGAAGGCATTAGACGCGTAACGAGAGAAAGGTCGCGAGAAGAAGGAGAAAAGGCACGAAAGGAACGCGAGCGCGTGCGTCGCTTCCCCGTCAATGCCGTTACCCTTTCGGGAAGTTATCCACGGCACGTCATTCTAGGTCGAGCCGACGCTCCCCCGAACGCGCGGTGGCGAAATGCATCGTACTTTTTTTCTCGAAGAGGATAACTCAGCCCGTCTCAGCACAACAGTTACGAGATAACAAGTTAGACGACCAACAGCCTTGTCCGCTCTCACAAATCTCTGACATTGTAGAAAGCGACAGAAGCATATGAACGCACGACTGCTCCTCAAGTTTAATTTTTACTTCCTTAGTACTTTCCCTCTACACAGCTCAACATTGGCCTTCGAGTCTCATCACTAAGCGCAAGCGCCGTGCTACAGCGGCGCAGGTCAGGCGATTGTCGGCATCTCTCAGATAGGCAAAGCAGTGCTATTCTCCGATCGAAATCGAACACTGCGTGAAATAACGTTAATCATGACGGCCCCCAGTCCAAGCATCATGCCCGCCAAGGAGGACGAATGGCGGAAATTTTCGCCGATGCTCTTGCGCGACCTCTGCCAATGTGCTGCATGCATTCATCACTCTACCAGACAGAAATTGTTTTCCACCACCGACATACCCCGCGACATTCGGGTACAAAGTATTGCTCCAAACCCAACGTCCACCGACGTTGTCGACATTCTGTGGGACGGCGACGTGCCGGGCTATGACGCCGGGCACATTACTAGTCTGGACACCCAATGGCTGCGGGATATATGCAAAGATGGCGCAATTCCTGGTCCGTTTCAAGGCAGACCCATGCAAGCTGCTCCCTGGAATGCTCAAACACTTAGCCCTCGGGAATTCGAATATGACGAATACATGCGAGACGACACGGTGCTGTACAGTGCCACGGAGCAGCTACAGACTCACGGTCTAGTGTTCATCACCAACGTTCCCTCCAGCGAGAAGTCAGTGTCTGCGATTGCAGAGCGCATCGGACCCCTGAAGAGCACCTTCTACGGAGACACTTGGGACGGTAAGTCAAACTTAGGGCCGCGAGCATGGATGTCGCTGGCCCTTCATCTCGGAGATTTTTCGAGCCGAGCCTGTCGATCACACGCTAAGTCGCGAAACAGTTCGCACCGTCCCATCGGCTATAAACGCGGCGTACACCTCGAGCGACCTTGGTTTCCATTCTGACCTCTTGTATTTTCAGAATCCGGCCCACATTCAGCTGCTTCACTGCATGCAAGCATCTTGTACCGGCGGCGCTAGTGTGTTCGTGGATGCATTCAAATGCGCAGTTGATCTATACACCGCGGATCCGGACGCTTTTGACATTCTTGCAACTCTACTAGTGAACTACCACTACAAGCACCCGGATTCTAATTTGTACTCTGCAACCAAACCAGTGATCGAGACACGTCCGAATCGCATAGGGGATGTAGTATACCACTCCTTGCCGGAGTTTCTGGATGCCTGGCAGAAGAATCGTGAGCATCTTCGACAGTCTGTGGGTACAGAGATATCGTCGCTGAGGGTCATGGATTGCCTGGAGAAGATCAACTGGGGTCCACCATTCATGGCACCGTTCTCTCTCCAGCCTGAGTCGATGGAGCAAGCACGCAGCTGCGCCACGGTCGTAGAGAGTTTGAATTGGAAGATTGACGCCTGGCATGTTGCTGCACAGAAGTTTAGTGATCTTCTCCACCAGCGTGAAAATTTATATGAGCGGACGATGCAGCCAGGCGATTGTGTGTTGTTCGACAATACCAGAATCTTGCACGCCAGGGGAGCGTTTGATTCTACTGACGTCGAGAAGGTGCGATGGTTGAGAGGAACATATTTGGACAAAGAACCTTTCTTGAGCAAGCTCCGAGTCTTGAAGAACAAGTTCGGGAATGTAGGGAGATTGTAGACAGGTGTTTCTGGAGGAAGTGGGTTGTACAAACCTGTGCAGATATGTTCCATTCATTTGCAAGTCCTGCGACATCCATATGTCTTCATTTGCTTCGACATTCAGAGCTCTGTCTCCCTCTCGGAATTTTTATTCCTGAACAGGAGGTGTTGTTTGTTATCGGTCATAGTACAAACGTGACGAAGGGTGTATATCTGAAGTTTGATCGGCTTGTAATGAATATCCCGACCTGCAACGGAAACTGGTTGCTTGAAAACGGCCCCCTGGGTTTCAATGGTACCCGATTTGCAGAAGTGTAGCCGTGTTATGAAGACGGTGAGCTCTATCTCGCAAATTACTAGCGTGAATTTCCCAGACTTCATTACGCTGTCAGTACCGAATCGCACATCGGGTCAACAAGAAGGGATTACGTCAGAAGCCGTCTCCCAATCGATTCTCGCTCATCATCGTCATTCTTCGCGGCAAATCATATGTACAAATAACGTACTTGACTACTAAGCGGATAACCCCGCTTGTCGGATAATCAATTTTAAGATGTCTATAGGGGTTCTTAAATTAAGTAAATAGCTCTATCTCGTCTTAGTATAGATTGTCTATACTCTCTACTACTTCTCGCCTTTAATACGGCCTCTATTAGAGTTTATAATATATCTATAACGCTTCGGAAGGTCTTTAATCCTATCTCGAATCTGATCTATCGTTATTAAGGCCTAGTATGCTTTCATTGCCCTATGTAGCTACTAATAGCTTATTTCATATAAACTCTAACTATAACGTAAAGTACTACCGAACCTAATACACTACCGAACCTAATAGAATTCCTTAGTACTACTAACTTATTTTATAGGATAATCGATTTTATCGCTATTAAATAAGGAGCCTACGTACGTCGTACTTATATTAGATTTAGAAGACTCTTCTATATCCTTCTAGTACGTTCGAGCGTTATACCTAATCCTACTATAGTTCCTATAGCGCTAGATAGCTAGTAGAGCTCTTTTATAACTACTACTACTACGAGCCTTCTTTAACTATAGAGGCGCTATAGACGCTTTAGCGACTACCTACGCTAACGCTATACTATACTCTAATGTACTACCTTACTAGAGCCGCTTCCTTTTACTCGCTTTTCGCTTAGTTATTACTACTAATTACTCTCTAAGCTTAGTAGTCTAAGTAGCTAGTAGCGCGTTCTAATATAGTATTATCTTAGCGCCCTTAATAAGCTAAGAGAAGCTAGCCTACGCTACTATAGGCGATCGAATAAAGGACTCGCTTATAAGTCTTAATTACGATCTAAATTCGTAAGTATTACTTAGAGTCTTCGATTACTACGGAGTCTCTAATAGTAGGGGTTACGGCGGGGTACGTAGCCGTACCTTAAGGCGATCTAGTACTACCTATACGTCGATAGGGACTAGTCCTAATACCTTAAAGGCCTTACGGTAGTTCTCCTCTATAAACACGTCGAAAAAACGCGTCGTTAAAAGCTAGGAGAAAGCCTTCCTTATTAATATAGAAGATACGCTAGTATACTAAGTCCCGTACGCGTTAGGAGTACTTCCGTTTTAATAGGGAGAAGTAGACTATATTAAGGGGCTATAGGATATACGATGAATAAGGTAGTATATAGAGCGTAAGAATCTTCTACTTAAGGTAGTACTCCTTAAAACCCTAGCTATAATAGCTCTTATGTCTATCTAAAATAAGTAGCTAGTATAACCCTACCTAACGCGCTCTTATATACGTATTAAAGTACTTTAGCTACTTAAGACTAAGCGTATTGTTTATCTAGCTGTTCTCTAAGACCGAGAGCTTCTAATTATATAGTATACCTACCTCCTTATACTACGTAGAGATATAGATACGCCCTTTATAGATAATAAATAGTAGGGTTACGTACCTACTAGCGTAGATACTCTAAATAATAGTAACCTACTCGCGATTACCTAGCTAAATAAGCTTAGGTCGACTACGTCTTTTCGAACCTATAATAACCTTTATAGAGCTAATAACGCCTATCTAGAAGCTAGCCTTATCGAAGTTGTCCGTATTATCGTCGTAAATACTATACTTAGCTTTAGTCTCCTTAATAAGCTTAAACTACGCGCTAATTACCTTAGGATCCTCTTAGAGTATTCTCTACCTATCTTTTACTCGATTAAAGGCCGTCTTAAGCTCCGCTAAACGCGTAATAAATCTCTTAGCCTAGTTCTTACCTACGCGGTCTCCGCCTCGCGTAGCTAATAGTTTATTAGCTATATCTACTACCTCGTAAAGCCGGGGCGCAAATCTACGCGAATCGAGGTCGAGAATATATCGGATAATCGTCTACTCTTTAGTATCTATAAGCTTCCGGTAGTTTAGGGGAGTATTAGTACGAAATCTAATTCCTTAGCGCGTTAAGTAAGGGTATAGTATTTAACGTTAAAGGCGATCGTAGCGGCTCGATAGCTTTAGAATTAGCCGGTATTATAAGCTTAGAGGGTAAGCTATAGTCTCCCTTTATATTAATAGGATAATACGTTATTAGGTTAAGGTATAATAGGTTAATTATAGTAGTACTAGTCTTAGTATATTCTATTAGGTTCGGTAGTATATCGGGTTCGGTAGTATATCGGGTTCGGTAGTATGTCGGGTTCGGTAGTACTTTACGTTAGGCCTTTAGAATTACTAACTTCTTAAAAGATATACTAGCTAATAGCTACTATATAGTCGATATAAGTTTTATTTATCTAGTATATCTATTACTAAAGACTCTTAGCTGTCTTATCTCTATATTTTAGTCTATATACCTTATATAATACCTTATTAACCTCTAAGATAGCTATATAATACTTTAAATAAATAATTAGAGAGTTCCGCTCCTTTATATACTATTATAGAGTCTAGTAAAAGTAGCTAGCTTATTCTTAATAATATTTATAGTCTTTCTTATATAGCTTAGTTAGTCTAGCTACTAGAGTCTTAATTCGAAGATTTATATTAATCTAACGCTTACTACGCTTTCTTTAGACTCTTTAGCGGCGCTCTAGTAACTATATCTAGCTCTTAATAAACTCCCTTTACTATTGTAGCTATCTTAAGGCTATTAGCTAGCTAGGACACTATTTAGAGTGCTAGTGTTGTTGTATAAAGGGTGTAAGTAACTGCTATACTAGTTTGGCATCGTAAATAGTAAAGAAGCGTATATAGGTCGGTATATAGTAGTAGTTAAGCGGTATATTAAGCCTTGAATATGTACGAGTCGTTATGATGTGTATAATTGGCTGTGTAATGCAGTAATACTGCTTCAAAGCTGGTATGAGGCCTCACACTCCATGCCAAGACTAGATGGAGCTATTCACTTAATTTGAGAACCCCTGTGTGTGCATACGCGCTAATGCGCGAACGGTAAGTCGGCGATCCCTATGTGCACTTCCAGACCGTCTAGGTGCGCTCATCACATTGTTCTCAGAATTCAGGGCGTTGGTTACTCTAGCACCGTCACAGAACACCTGGAAGCCGGCCTGATCAACGCGACTGTAGTAAAAGGGCACGGCGAGGCAGTGCGCATGTGGACCGAGCCGCCCGGAGGCTGGGTCCGAACTGTGCCATATAGGTGCATTTATCGGAAACGCTAGCTAACCGAGACGCCGTGAAACCGGGCACCAATTCTCCTACCTTCCTTTTACGCCATCATGCCCATTGATCTGAGCGTTCTTCGGTTCCTAGCGCTGTACCGCCCGCTACGCCAATGCGCCACCATGGACTTCCTTCTTGCAACGTCGCCAAGAGTCACAACACCGTCTGGAGCCGAAACGCCTGCTCTGTCGATTCCGAGATCTTGGCGTGAGGCCGGCAATGAGGTGCACCTGTGCGTGGTGCCGGCTACGAACCTGTCACTGCCTAGCAGTTGGCAGAGCTAAGCGACCTCACAACTGAAGATGGGATCCATACAGCGAGCGACGAAAGAGCACGGGAATGAATCGTCCTGAGGTACAATATACCCCTGGCCACAGCCTCGATGACTTCTGCAAGCTACGACGCGTCCCTCCGTGTCTCTATGCCTCTACAGCAGCATCGTGCCGCCTGCGGCTGGGTCTCGAGCATCAAACACCACGAGCAAGCCACGTAAGACGCGTCTCATTTCGGCATCGGCAGCAAGGCTTCCTACGCACGATTCAAAAATGCACGTACAACGACCGTGCCCAGGCACTTTACAATACCACAGCCTACACTTGGATCACAGTCACCGGCAGGCGCCTTACCCGTCCGCCACCAATGCGACAAAGCCTGCACGGTCCCGTAAAGGCACGCACCTAGACAGAACGCCATCATGTCCTCGCAAACCAAGCACCAGGCACTCGGCATACTACGAACGGTGCCACTAAATACTACAGATTCCAGACGGCCTTGCCCACCGTCGCCCGCCCAACACCCGTGAAGGAGGATTGGTCGCCCTTCGACACACGACAACGCCTAAGGAGGTTTGCGCAGGAGCTCTCATGCCTAGTAATCTAGCTGTCTGCCCAAGCGAAGCATTGTATGTGCGCAATGGAGTGGTGCGAGGATGGTCATTGTGGCCGCTGCTCAGGAGGAACAAGACGAAGGAAAGATACGACCACATCAGCACCTTGCAGGAGGTAACAAAACATCAGGAACACCACATCTACAGAACACGCTTGTGCCCTGAGGGTCAAGCGCAGGAACGCATTAGACGAGCCGAATCCGAGGGAAGTCAGGTATATGGTCGCACACACGGTTTCCTCACACTGCTGGAGCCACAGCAACACAGACACAAACAAAGAGAATTTCATTTGTACTGGATTGGAGAACAGCGTTGGAGAGGAACAAGCAGACACTTCACACCATGGAGCAAATTGTATAGTGTTATTCTGTATAGTGGAGGCAAGGGGACGGCTGGCCGTACTTCTGGTACGACGAAGTGGGGCACACCAACTCGTTTGGTGATGCGTCGGCCGCCAGCCAAACCTCTACTTCCGGGCATAGCTGCTGGGTACATAGCGTCTGCAACGGAGTAGGATAGAACCAACCAACCAACCAACCAACCAACTGCTCAGTCGCATCGTACGTCAGCCACTGCCATTAACTAGTGACGATCGTCAGAGGCGAGCGGATGCAGAACAGTTAGCCATGGCTCTTCTGTAACTGGTCCTATAAAATACAGTATGTCGTGCCATGCAGTCTCTCCATTCTTCTCCGGTTGTGATCTTGAGTTTGACGAGCTCCAAAATCATGAGCGCTTATCCCGCTTAGCTGAGAGCTGATCTATACAACGCTCCTGCAATCGCGACCAACGTTACTCTGCCCGATGGCAGCTACGGTCTATGGCAACCAACCGTGCTCACGTTGATCTCGGGAGAGTCTGAGGCCGTGCTTGTTGACACTCTCTTCACGCACCAGCAAGGTGTAGCCATTGGGGATTGGTTGGACGAGATGCTCGGCAACAAGACTTTGAGCACCGTCTACGTGAGTCTGGAGGATAGAGCCTATGATTTGGGCGCGTGACGATAATTTGAGATTCTGGCAGACCTCTGCGCTTCCAAATTGACAGATCACTCATGGGCACGGCGACCATTTCTTCAACGTCCCCTACCTCAAGACACGCTTTTCCGGTGTGCCAGTTGTGTCGACACAACAGTCCATCGACCATATGGCAAGCTAGGTGACAGATCTACGGCCTTTCTGGGAGGAGACGTTTCCAGGCCAGATTGACGAGGCCTCTTTCAGCCTTGACATACCCGTCAAGCCTTTGGAAGACAACAAGTTCGTCATCGAGGGCCACAGATTTCAAGACGGTCAATGTAGGTCAATCTGATACCGATAATACAACACTTCTTCTTGTACCAGCGCTGGATCCGGCTATTGAGGGCGACATCATGTACAATAATGTACATCAGTGGATGGTCGAATCGCCTTCGCAAGCAGCGCAAGATGCCTGGATTACATTGCTTGACCAGCTGGAGGCCTACGACGCTGCAATTGTCGTCGGCTCGCACCAAGTGCCCGGAGGTGTTGATGGCTCCTTTAACCTAGAAGCCACTAGAGACTACGTCAGGACGTTCAGAGCACTGGTCAATGAGTCAAGTAGTGCGGAGGAGTTGTACGATAAGGTGCGGGCTGCATACCCCGATCGACAAGGTCTGACTGCTCCCTGGCTGGGTTGCACTGCACAATTCCAAGCAGCTACATAGTCGGCGTTATCAGAATGCAGCAATGGCAGGTTATCTATTAGAGGGAGGCCGGACGGCACCTGAGTGCGGCAGCATCGAACTGTACTCGATTAAATTTCACCTCTCGAGACGCAAAGATGTGGCAAGCATCTGTGCGCATTGCATACACTGAGGACGTACTCTGCTGTACCAACGTCTCCGACCCTATCCGGTCAGGAGTCTTGTCTGCTCATCATAGTAAATCTGCTGCTGCTAAGGAGCATCTTGCATGACAACGCAGCACTTCTGCTGAGCATGTCAACAATTGACCCTAGTTATGTGAAAGGCGGAAGTGGCACTCAGCGTACAACAAATCGATCTATTGCGAAGGCAAGACCCAAAAGAAATAGCAAGACGGACTAACGACTTCGAAGCCAGTAGAAGGGAAGGACTCCAGAGAGCAAGCATGAATCCGAAGGCTTGAGAGATGCAGTCTCAACGGGTTGGGCTACGTCTCTGGCAGATCTATTCAAGAAGAGCAAGATATATCATTGTTATTCTTCATTCTTACACCGATGTGGCTCCCTTGCGGTCCATGCGGGTGGTAATTGCGAACAGATAGGTAAGGAGAAAAACGGTGACTTGCGCCGGGAGAAAACTCCTTCTATAAGAGTGGCCGAAGCCCTGCAGCCAGTGATCCTGCAAACCGTTAGCTATCATGTGCAGCCTCGGTGACGCTGACCCCGTCGTCAACATCCTCTCCCGCACGTCTCTTGCGTTTTCCCCTCCTCGCTTTCTCGGCGTCCAGTACCAGAGGGGAACTGATTCAAGATGTCTTATTGCAAGAACCACCTGGTAGCAGCCCGGAATGCCCTGAGTAGTCGAGAGGACTGTTACGAAGTGTCTGGATCCCGGTTGCCGAACCATCTTGTCGCGGCCCCAAGCAAAACTCGGTGCAGAAGAGGAAGACATGCTTCACAGTCTGTCTTGGCCAGCCGCACCCGCACAAGGGTGAGATGTAGCCCGGCACCTTTCGACGGCGCAGATACTACTTCATGCCAGTGTGCTCAGTTTGCAGCAGTAATGTCACCGTGCTTTCTGCCTTGAGAAGACTATCGTGGAGGTGGTGCCGATGAGGGTTCCACGCATTACTTCGCGCCGTTGTCAAGACGCACCGGTCTTCTCGCGCATTCATTTGGCACGCTCGCAATCGACTTTCCCAGTCTTGCTCCGCTTTTGCCCGAGCGGCGTTCTTCGCCTTTGCCGGTCTTCCCTGCATCCGATTGCGTAGGATCTCCACCTTCCGAGGCGGCCGTTTCAGTCGCACTCGGAACTTTTGTGTGGCTTGTTTCTCGACGTCCTCACACGCTTCATGCACGACCCGACTGCCTGCGAGACCACCGGTGCGTAGCGCGTGAGTCACGCTTAACCTCTCCAAGGTAGGTCCAGAGGTGCTACGCCGGCCTCGTGTTCGATCACCGGCACACTCGTCGTCTTGTACGCCCCCGTGATCGTACGGAAGCATTAGTTCTGTATGACCCGCAGGGTTTAGACGAGCTTGTTCCGCCCGATCCTCTTGTCGTCTGAATGGTACTGTTGCGAGCCGGTCGTCGAGGTTGTTTTGGTCGGGCACCACATGCTTGACCGTGTATCTAATGACTGACTGCAGTGATGTAAGTTATACCATTGTCTTGCATTGTTCCAGGCAGCACTCCAGGCAGCACTGCAGCAGCCTAGGCAGCCGCAGGCAACACTTGAGAACTCATTCCAACATTCTAAGCTTCCGCCCACCTTTCGCAGTACAGCAGCACGTGTAGCACTGCCCGTCACCGCGTTCCCTCAAGATTACGATAGAGCGCGGCCTTGTTCCCCATCAAAGGAACCTCTATCTCGGGCCACCTACATTCCAAGGTCCTACCCTTATCTTGAGATTTGCCCCTTAAGCACACCGCACAGGCTCCGCTAGTGGCGACACCACCTTGTATGGACTGCAAGGCTCCCAGTGTAAGTGGGCTAGCGGCCTCCTTCTCTTGGTGTACCGACATGCGCATCCGTCCGTTCGAGCCGCGTAGACGGTGTCGCTGTCGCCGCCACTGCGCACTACGCCCCGCAGCCGGAACTATTTCGCGTTACCTCCCCAGGTGACCCCAGAGTAGGCCGACTATGTCTCGCCGTACGGGATCAAGACGCCGCCCTAGCCAGCAGCGCGGCCTCTTTGCCCGCACGACTAGCCAACCCTGTTCTCGCAGTTTATACAGGTCCGCCGTGGAGGTGGCCTGTCCTTTGGCGATTGCGCACGTGTGGGTTCTACCCCACAAGCAGGTGACAAGTCCTGTGCCCACGACGGTGGCCTGCCCCCTCGCGCTGTGACACGCACGTAGGCTTCTAACCTACGTTCGGGAACGAGTCGGCTACCCTCGTCAGCACTGCGGAAGCCCGACGCGCCGTTCTCAGAACGCTTATAGGTCAGGGGTGTCCTGTCTCTTGTCTAGCTCGATTACACATCCACTGGCCTCGTCGTCTTAACAGCCATGCTGTCCCCGCTCTTCTACTCGAAGCCGACGTGCGACCGACGGCTAGGGGCGACAAGTGATGCACCAGCTTCGGGCCTGGGTCGACGTTCCGGGAAGGCAAGAGTCGGATGGTTTTCATACGGGATTTGCTGGTTCAGTGGCCCTGGATAGGATGCATCTTACCTCGGCTTTTGTGTCCGTCTGGCGAGGGTCTGTAGTCCATCGACAGGCGAAACCCCCCAAGCTGTCGCTTAGAGCCCTGTGCGAGTAAGGTAGATGGAAGCGCTAGACAGAATGAACTGAGGTTCTCAGCATCGCCCATTCGCCGTGACCGGCAGACTGTGCGACACTGCTTGAGGTCTCTTGGCCTCCCTGCTTGCCTCTTGACGCAGCAGGAGGTTATTAGCCGGCACCACTTGCAGGTGGTCCTCGTCTCTAGCCTTTTGACGGAACCTGACCGCCAACAAGCATCCGAAGGATCGCCAATTAGATCACGTGTGCGGGGCAAGTACATCGTGTCAAGCTGTTAAAGTTCTGTTGTACGCTGGCATACTTTCTACTGCTCAAACGCCTTGTCCTCCCAGTCACGGATTTCTGCCGGCATGGCTGCAGCTTCGACGTTGCAAGAGCAGATACTTCATGAGGGGGGCACTTCAATCTCCAGATCGTCCCGCGCTCAGAGAGGGAAGTCTCGAAAGGGCTGCCGGCAATGCAAAATTAGACACGTACATTCACTCGTGTGCAACTTTTCGCGTCTTAGTCTAACGGCGTACGTAGGTCAAATGCGACGAATCTCGCCCACAATGTTACAACTGCTGCCGCGCTGGCTTGCAATGTCCTGGCTACAGACAGGAAGTGCGGTGGTCGACCAAACACCAGCACTTCCACGACGAACACGTGGTGCCCGGAAGCACGTCGGTCTCGAGGAATGAGGAGGCGTTGCAGTCGCAGAACGCAACTTTCACAGCTAACGTGGCTGCGGCAACTACGAGAGTGACAGATGAGCCCATTTCGGTAGCGGAAAGATCCACGGCAGGTGAAGACCAAAGAACAGAAGATCTAAGAGCTCGACCGCAGACGGTTCCCATAACCACGAATTCATCTCTGGCTCAGGATGGCGAAGCTAGTATGCCCTGGCGTCGGGATCATTTGGATGGGCCCTGGGGCAGCCATGAAAGAGCACATTTTGCAACCTGTCTTATCAGTCCCTCTATGCATCACGACCAGCCAGACTTTGCATCGGAGAGGGCGATTGCTTTCGATGGTCGGGCTTGCCGGGTCGACGCAGAAGACTATACCATTTTTCGCAACCCGGTAGACGTACCAACCGCTCTAATCGAGTATTGGTTCAGCCAAGTCTGCGAGATGTGGTCCACTTTTGATTCGGAAGTGAACCGCAACCGTCAGATTGCATATAATACGTGGACGACCTCGGAAGCTGTCTTTTGCACATTGCAGGCCATGTCTGCATCTTGTCTGATGGATAGCATGCCTCTACTCCACAGCTCTCTCCCTTTTCTTTTATCGCAGGCCCTCGGAGTCATCGACCAGCGAATGCTTGTCTTGCGTAGCTTGCCGAACGCAGGGGCAGGTGTCGTCGCAATCGACTTGGTCTTCGCAGTATTTGCGCTTGGTACATCCTTCCACTGGGCGGAGCCCTCTCAGCTGGGCGACTCGTTGCTCATGGACGCTCGCAACCTGCTTGGCCTGTGGGAGTCGAGCTCAAATAGCCCGGATACCCTGCTGCGTGCTTACTTCCAACAGGCACTGATATACTGGGACATGTTGCACTCCATTGTGGACAGTGATTGTGGCAATGTGAAACTGGACGGGAGGCGGCGCAAATTTCAAAATCGCCTTCATGAGGCTATGGGCATAGGAGGCGGTGTTGCAAGCGATCACATTACTCACTCACAACTTCCGGAGTCGCTCGAAGCGCTCTGGGGTACTAGACCCAACTCATGGTGTGGTCTCTCCAGCGAGGTTATTGATGTGTTTGGACAGACTCTCGCGTTGTATCGCAGCGCTCGCATACGACACAGACAAGGGGTGTTTAACGCAATAGCGGCAACTTGCGACGCAGTCTGCGATTTCGGAATTGCACACGAACTTCTGCGAGAGCTTCTGGGCATGAACTTCGACGATACGGTGCGGTCAGATCAGCTGCTAGGGTTCACACTCCACACTTACGACCACAAAACGCCGCTTTCCCACCTGAAACTGATCGCGGAAGCCTACCAACTAGCTTCACTTTTACAGCTTTATCTAGCATTCGACGACCTCGAACTGGAACCTTTGATGAGCCTTGCATATTCCACTGGGGGCAATAGTGTCGGAACGAGGGAAGACGTCCGTTCCGACAAGACCTCTCGGCCAGAGACGATTGCTATACTGGCTTTGAAACTTATCAAGATACTGGAGCAGATTCCAGCACAGTCAGGCTCCAGGTGCATGCAACCAGTTCTCTACATCTCTGCAGCAGCGGCTTTGAAGTGTGGGACAGATTCCGCTCCTGAGAACTACCTCCAAGCCACCAACACGGTCGCAGGGGTTAGTTTGGATGAGTACGCGAGCTCAACCAGTGTCCAGCCTGGAGGTTGCCACCTACCTTGTTTTCGCGGTTCACAGCTGGATCAAGCTTCGTTTGACTACCTCGGCTCCCTCCAAAGCACGACTCCACCTATAACACAAGCGAGCCTGGAAATAGCCAAAGCGAGACATTTCGTTATGAAACGATTAGGCCTACTCCAGCAAACCCTTCCATCACGACCGATAGGTGTTGCGTTGAAGCTTGTCAAAGCGATCTGGGCTACATACGACAGTGACAGTCTCGGCCTGAACCAGCTGCATTGGCCCGACATTATGATAGATACGGGCTTACAGACTTTGTTCCGCTAACCAGTGCAAGTGCAACGATGGCATGTTTTGATATAGCTCTATTGAGTGCATCCTTGCTGCAAGAGCTACGTTTGAGGTACTATTATCCTTCCGGCGCGTCCTTAAGGTTAGTACTACTATTCGGTCGCGGAGGGTGGATTAGGGTTAAGCTTTGCAAATTCTAGGGTCTAGCCTCGCTATAATTAGTCGAAACTTAGGAATATCCGCCGCTCGAGCAAAAATATATCCTTAAAGTTACTCTTCCTCTTCTCTAATTACATACTCGAGCTTACTCTCGTTCTCTATATATAGTACGTATACTAAAAGTTTCCGCTTACGAGATTTCTCTATAGTCGCGTCGTTATATATTAAGGCGCGACTACTAATACGGCTAAGCCTTCCTTCTAAGTTCTATTCTACCTATTACTCTTTTTAGTTTAAGAATATACCTACGCTTAAGCGTAACTATATTTCTAAAGATATATATTCTATTATAATACCCTTACTAATACTCCTAATAATAAGCTATCTATACTTCTTATTATAAATATAGTATCTAGAGGATAGTAGAAGCCTTAGGTACTAGGCTTAGTTATATAGTCTAAAGCTAAGTTTCTATCTTAGCTCCTCTCTAAGATAGATAATTAATTAATATACTACGTTTACTAGAACTAGTTAGTTCCTATTATAGTCCGTTCTAATAGTTAAAGAATAGGGAGATCCTACTTCTACTATACTTAATTTGTATACGGACTAAACTTTACGGTTCGATATACTCTTTATTATCTATTATATAGGTATATAGTTTCTCTTTTCTTATAGACGTTATTCTTTAGATTTTTTTTTCTCTTATAAATATAACTCTAGAATAAAATATCTCCTAAAATATATATTACCGTATATTAGAAATCTAACCCTAGGACTACTTAATACTAGAGGTACTAAGCTAGTTATATAATCTATATAGGCTTAGTAACTTTTTTTTTTTAGGGATTTGTACTTTATAGATAGACCTTTTATCCTTTTTACTATATTTAAATTAGATCCTTTAATCTACCTATTTTAGCTAAGATAATTCTTAATAATTACTAGTATTAAGCTAAGATGCTCTTTTAGTGTATTTAGTAGTAGTAGAAGTAGTAGAGAGATTAATCTTTAACTAACTAATAGCATAGCCTATAGTACTATACTAGGAACTCGATTATAAAGGAGATATAAGTATATAACTACTACTATAAGTATTAATATTGTTATCTAGGACAGAGTATAGAAAGCGGAGTTCTAGTCTCCCTCTATAAATTATATAACCGGGTTACCTAATCTATATACTATCCTATAAGCTATATTTCTAATACGTTTAGTAGTTAAAGGGTAGGTCACTTTTAGTGTATAAGCGCGTAAGATCATCCTTATAGGTTAAGATCCCAATCTCTATAATCGATAAAGCTATTAACAATACTTGTGATACGGGTTTTAATGCGTGAAGTAGTTGTTGTCTTTTTAAGGATTAGACGAGCGCGAAATCAGGGAGGTGAGGTCTGAGCCCTTATCATATCAAATTAGATATGTCTTTATAGGCAAGCGCCAAACCTCTCTCGTTAGCTCAGGCCTTTACCAAACAACATGCTTTCTAAACAGGGGCATTATATAAGCAATGCACGCTAGTTTTTTTGTTTGCAAAGCATGCAAAGCAATATGCTTGTTTGGTTGTTTGCCACAGGCTCCATGCTTGTTTGTTTGCGACTCGCAAACAAGGCAAACCTTATTTGTTGTTTGCTTATTAGCCACCCTGCTTTGCTCGACAACTCCCTCACCTATGTACAAGTACGTCTATTCGCAACTGCTCCTGGTAAATGTGCACATTTCACAAAATCGTGCTGTTCCGGATCATCTCGGCTTCCTTATTGCGCGTCGGCCACTCCAATGCCAAGTCGAGCCGCCGCGTCATATTCGCAATGTGGGAAACGGGAAAAGGAGCGAAGAAGGCTAGAGGACAAGAGCTAGTGCCAGGAGAGAGTAGCCTTAGCTTAGTAGATGCATTCTAGCTCAAATCGCACTCAAGTGAATGTATATGCCATCCGCGCTATTCAAGAAGTCTCAAACGCGGGCTTCGGTAGCTCAGCTAAGAATTCAGTGAGATACTTAGAATCCACAATTTCCTCCACTTTGCACACCTTTGTGCCGTCCTCAGTGAAAGTGAGCATGAAGACTGACTCCATACTAAATGGACCATTTGCCGAGTCTGAACGGTTCAAGATATGGATTGCGCATTTGTGTGACTCGAGGTCATGGATGGTCTGCAATACATCGATCTGTAGAACGGTGAGCGAAGACAGTAGAGCCAGGCTGGAAACGAGAGTCCGACCTTGTAGTTGAACCACAACGGCACAAGTTGATTGTAGAAACTTTTGAACTCTTCATTGTTCCTGGAGGGATGGCCGAGCGACCTTGGAAGAAGCTGATGCGTGCAGTCGGCCGTTCTAATGCCCATAATCTTCTCAATATCCCACGTTGCCTCGACGCTCATGGAGGCATCAGCAAGCTCCTTCAGGTTTTTGTGCGCGCTCGGCATAATGCAGGGTGCTTCGAGGTCAATCATCAGGTCAAAAATCGGAGGGTTCAGGCGGTAAAGGCAAGCGAAATGTAGAAGGGGATGTTCGTCATAGTCCATAATTCGGACTGGACATCTATAATGATTGATTGATTGGTTGAACGTAAGTCCCTGGGAACTCGGCCACCCCGCAGAAGCCGGCCCCTGCTGCGCACGATTGGTCATGCTGGTCATATTTTGTATACTGGCTGCTATTGCGCTCTGCGTAGTGGCCGATTAGGCATGAGCCGTCTCCGTATGCGAAGCGATGGTGGACAAGGGACCTCATCTATAGCTCAGGCGAATGTATGTTTGTCGGAGGAATCTTGCCCGGAGCCAACGAAGAGCGGGATGCGCCCGATCCGGCATGGAAGAACGAGCACGCACCACGGCGAAAGAGTATCACAAAGCTGTTCACAGGCAACAACGCGCTCACTGGGACGACTCCCTCGCCGACCGCGAACATCTGGAAGGCAACCAAGTTCGTCCAGCCGGCGGATGCGGCGGGGACAGACAAGATCCCGCCCTTGGTCCGCACAGCCGGATCATAGACCAGCGGCGAGACCGAGCAAGCGACGGAGCTTCTGAGTATATGCTTCCCGCCACTGCCCGAATCGATCCACTACGAAGGGCAGCGCCCGCAGAGATCTCCAATCCCCGTGGCTGGATTGACGATGGAAGAAGTCGAAAGAAGCATATGCAGGCAAGCCGTGGAAGGCGGCCGGAGACGATGGCTTGCCGGCAGCCGTGTGGAACGAGATCTGGCCGGTGGTGAACGAGCCAGTTCTGCTCCTCTTACAAAGCTCCCTGGCAGCTGGCGAGCTGCCGGAGGAGTGGAGGCATGCGAAGATCGTTCCACTCAAGACGCCCAACAAGGCGGACTACTGGGTCGCCAAAGCCGGGCGGCCAATATATCTGCTTTCCACGCTCGGCAAGGTCTTCGAAGCGGTCGTTACCGAAAGGGTATCGTATGCGGTCGAGACTCTTGGGCTGCTCCCCACGAACCAATTTGGAGCTCGGAAGAAGCGATTTGCGGAACACGCGCTATTGCTGCTGCAAGAACATACCTACAACGCACGACGTAGGAGCAGGGTCCTCAGTATCGTGAGCTTCGACGATGAACGCGCCTACAACGAGGTGTTCAAGAAAAGATTACTGCAGCGAGTCGCTGCTCGCGGCATGCCTCCAGATCTCGTACGATGGATTGACGCGTTCTGCTCAAACCGGATGGCCACGATCCTGGTGAACGGATATTGCTCGGAGAGTCGAGAGCTACAGCAAGCAGGACTGGCGGAGGGATCTCCGCTGTCACCGATCCTCTTCCTCTTCTTCAATGTCGACCTCGTGCAGCGAAACTGGATCAGAACTGCGGCAGTGTTGTATTCGTGGACGGCTACACGGCTTGAGTGATAGGACATCCTGCCGAGGCGAATCGAGAGGGTATGCAAGCGATCACCGACCAGGCCACGGAGTGGGAAAGATGGCGCAATGCGACCTTCGAAAGCAACAAGACAGTCGAGACAGCGTCTGTACACTTCACTCGTAACACCGCGCAAGCTTAGCGGCGACTCATGATGATCAAAGGGCGAGAGCTCCACCCGGCCCCGCAAGCGAAATTCTTGGGGTGGTCATCGACTCGGAAATCCGTTGCAAAGCGCACGGGGCAAAAGCTGCAACGCGAGGCCTCAACGCAAGGCTGGCCTTGAAGAGACTCAGGGGCTTACCGCCAGCGACGGTGGCACCGGTTGTAGAATATGCCTCAAGCGTGTGGGTGCATGCCTGTGGCAGGTTGGCGACGGCGACGCTGAGCCGGATACAGGAGATTGGCGTGTAGGTCGTCATAGAGTGGTTTCGTACCGTGGCGACGGCTATGGCCGGGCTCGTCGCAGTAGCGGAAGATCTCGCGCGAACGGGACCTGCGGCACGAAATCAGGAGATCCGCATCTTCACGAGGAGCCTCGCAGCGGTTCGAGCGGTCAGTCGACTGAAAACCCAGTGGGGACAGAAGAATCACCAGGCAGATTTCACTGAAGTGAAGAGGGTCAAAGGCGCGAACAATCGCGTCGTTCTCATCTGGTTACCAGCAGCGACAGAGTGCATCATCGCACAGCAAGCGAAACCGGCAGCCCGCGCTTGCACAGAACCAGGTCGATTGGCCGCTGGGCACCTGCCGGCCGCAAATTCGACGATGATTAGCACTCGGAATGCGAAAGGCGAACTAGACACTGCCCTCCCGTGACCGTACACACGCCGCATGTACGACTCATTGGGAAAGAAACAGGCCAGCGTCTTGGCGCAGTTGCGGACCGGAGTGGCGAGACTAAACGGCTCTCTAACCAGGTTGGAGTGGCAGAAGCGATCAATGCTTCTGTGGACACGGCAGAGGAGCGGTAGAGTACTTCCTCTTCCGCTGTAGCAGATGGGATCAGCAGTTCTCGTCGGTGAAGGGGCAAACCGACACACGACATGGCAACCTCTCGTTTTATCAGAGCGGCAAAACGTTCGCGGACCCTGAGAAATGGAATTCGAATATGGACGCAATCAAAGCAACGTTTCAATATGTCACTTCTACTGGAAGACTGGATATGGACACTCGAACTAACGCACCTTCGTCAAACCTCCCTTTTTAACTTCTACTCTGCATTCACACTCACGCACCCTCGTGCCGACAGCAGGATACGCTTCACCCGCCGAAGATAGGACGATGAAGACTTGGAAGTACGGCTTCAGGCATGCTTCCAACCGACCAAGCACGAGAATCACCACCACCACCACCACTACTACTACTACTACTACTACTACTACTACTACTACTACTACTACTACTACTACTACTACTACTACTACTACTACTAATAATAATAATTGGGTGGGGTGGCGGAGTTTTCAGGAACTTGCGTTAGTTGTGTTCACTGTCTGGCGATTCTAGCCCCAACACAGAAGATTCCCTATGTCAGTACGATAGCTGCCCTTAGTGTAAGATTCGCAATCGGCATGTCGGCTCTGCGAGTGTGAAGACTGTGTGACAGAAATGCGATCTTGGAATGCGCAACAGGGACTTAGTCAGCTTTATCGGATGAGTCATTTGCTCAGTCCGAAAGAGGCGGCCCCAACCCCCAGAAGCTATGGTTGATTGGAGGTAGATTGCTCGAACGCCCAAGCATTCGCACTTTCGCGCTAATGCTATGCGGTGAAGTGGGTCGCCACAATAGGCAATAAGCCGACATATTCGCCGCCTGCATCAAAGCTTGCGTCTGCCATTCCATCAACAAAGTTAGGCACAAGACGTGTTCATGTTGGCTGCTAGAACAAGATGACGCTCTATACTGCGAAAGGTCATGAGTGAGTGGGTCGAGACAGAACGGCGTGTACCCGCACTGACAGTGCATACCGGAATGGGAAACGCAGAAAATGTTCTCCAATTCGAGTAGGATGGGAGGTGCCATTGCAATTTCAGGTTCGGTGTATCAGAACGCTGCCGCTGCTGGCGCCCTCGTGCCAACGGCTACCGGCGCATAAATACCCTCGGACGGGCGAGCCAGTAAGAGGTTGTTGGTGGCATCGAGCCTAAGGAGTGGGATGGCTTCTACGAACCATTTTCCACGATGAGTTTGGGCGGGTGAGAGGCATTGGTGTCGAGAACGAGTTCATAGGAGGTGCGACCTTACGTCCGCCGGCGATCCGACAATGCAGGTCAAAGAAGTTGAAAGATACAGCCATCGCCTACGTCCCGTTTGGAAGCGCCCGTATTGCCCTCGCCGTCACGGAACGCACTGCGAGCTTGAATGTCCACAGCCTTCAGACTGAACGGATAAAAGAAGTGGATCATCGGGGGCATGTAAGCTCATTACTTTCATACCCTGGTCGACGAGACGAATGGTACTTTTAGACTGCCTGTTATACCGCGCTCAGTGGGTCTGCCTACTAAACACATGGCCATGTCGGGGTCGACAACGGCGGGAACGGCATTTGTGGGGGTCCGACGATGTACCAGTGCCTTTGCACATGGTGTCGGCAAGCGCGGCCAAGATTTCAAGTACCTTGTGTCCAACTTTGGCCATGGGCAGTGGCCTCAACAGTCCCGCAATTCGTCACTTAGTTGAATGTTTGACTGTTCAATTCAGTCAATCAAATAAGCGTCTTATGGAGTAGAAGCATCAGAGTCAGTCAATCAAGCATTGTGATTGGTCGGAAATTGCTTGACCTTGACCGATTGAGTGTTTGACTGGGTGGTTCGTCACTTGGTGGTGGTGGTGTTGTTACTGTCCCACTGGGTCAGGGCAGTTGTAAGCCAGAGCCTCCGATTGGCTCGCCCAGGTTGTACTGAAGACTTAGGAGGGCAGAGGAGGTACAACAAGGTGGACTCCAACCTTCCGGGCCTTCTAGCCGCCATCCCACTCTCCTGGCCTTATCTCCAGGAACACGATTCAGGGCATCCCACGGTTTATAGCTTTCGGTATCTCGGCATATGGAAATAACTAACCGAGTCCGCTAGAAGCTCCCGAAGGATTACACGCGTTGCCGAGTATGGTAATGATAAACGATGCATAGAGTTTCGCTAGAGTTCTGGAACGTCTAGGGTCTAGCCGTGCCTGCCGAGCCTTGTCTCTAACTTTGTAGTGTCGGGAGTTTGCAGCTACCGCTAATAGTCTTCGGTAGCTCACACGTAGGTCTAGACTAGGCTTTGCTTAACTAGACAGCCGGGCCCCGCGACTCAGCGGACACGACCCTAAATTCTCAACGACCGCTCGCTTGCGATTTGCAGGGTATGTGCCATGTGGGAGTACGCCTCTCTTCCTTCGTTGTTCTTCTGTTCTTTATCTCATTCTCAAGCAAGTTTACCGTTGCGTTTAGGCGTTTCACCTCGCTCTACCGCTGTTATGAGTGCCTACGAGATGAAGCCGATGGGGTCGGTCAACGTGGATAGGGTCAATAGCAGTAGTAAGGAGGAGCAGGGCCACGATGCGACTAGCAGGTCGACGACTAGCGCGAAGGTATGTCCTCATCCCTCAATAGAGAGACTGCGGGCAGGACTGATATGTTTGGCAGCGCATCTTCAGCTTCACGTAGATGTACTTCTTCGCCCTCAGCTACATGTCCTTATGGGAAGCCATGGCTACGTACGTCCACCCCACCCTCCTCCGCAATAGCCATCCACCTGCTTACAACGAGACATAGCAACATCGGCCTGGCCTTCTACAACGGCGGACCACGAGCAATGGTCTGGGGCTTCTTCATCGTCTTCTCCGGTGTGCTCTGCCAGGTCGCTTCCTTCTCCGAGATGTCCTCCGTGCAACCCATCGCCGGCGCACAATACCACTGGACATGGCATCTCGCACCACCAAAGTATCGGAGAAGCATCACCTGGATGCAGGGCTGGATGACATGGTTCTCCTGGATCTCGATCCTCGCCAGCGTCAACGTCGCTGCCAATATTACCACCACCCTGATCGTGATGAGCTATCCCCAGTACGTGCTGCAAGGCTGGCACACCGTCTTGATCATGTGGTCGTACATGCTCGTCCTTAGTCTGTTAAACATGTACGCTTTCTGGATCATTCCGTGGATGGAGCTGCTCGCTAGCTTGCTCCATGTTGTGCTGTGGATCGTCTTCGCCGCCGTCCTACTTACGCTCGCACCCCGGCATCCCGCTGAGTTCGTCTTCCTCGAGAAAGCCAATGGGTCTAGCTGGGATAGCGACTTTGTCTCTTTCAACCTTGGCATCATTCTGATCACTTGGGGTTTCGTCGGTAAGTGATTCCATCCACCTCATCTCCCAAACCTCATACTTACAACGCTTCGCCAGGCTTCGACGCCTCCGCCCACATCTCCGAAGAAACCCGCCGCGCCTCCTCCTCCATCCCCCGCGCCATGTTCTGGTCCATCTGCCTCAACGGCGCCCTCCCCTTCGGCATGATCATCATCTTCCTCACCACCCTCGGCAACGTCGACGACCTCCTCGCGTCCGGGTACCCACTCATGGCCATCTGCCTATCAGCTACAAATTCCATTCCCGGCGCTTCCGCAATGGTAGGCGGGTTCCTTTGCACGATCATCTCCGTTTGCATTGGGTCTGTGGCGAGTTCTTCGCGCTTGACGTGGGCATGGGCGAGAGATGGAGCCCTACCGGCGTACTTTGCGAAGGTAGACCCAAAACATCGGATTCCCGTGAGGAGTGTGTGGTTGCCGCTGGTTATTGTTGGGCTGCTCTCCCTTCTCAACTTGGCCAACTACACCGCCTTCAGCGTCATCATCTCACTGTAAGCACACCTCCTCATCCTCTCTCAACCCTCAAGACCCAACTAACCCCTCCAGCTCAACCTTCGGCCTCTACCAATCCTACTTCATCGCCATCGCCTGCATGCTCCACGCCCGCCTCACCGGCCGCATCCCCGAAGCTCCATGGTCCCTCGGCCGCTACGGGGTGGTGATCAACATCTTCGCCCTCATCTACAGCGCCTGGCTCGGCATCTTCATGATCTTCCCGTCCTACCTACCCATCACCCCGAGTTCTATGAACTACGCTCTGCCGATCAATGCGCTCATCTGGCTTATTGCGATTGTGTCGTGGTTTGGGTGGGCGGAGAAGAATTGGGCGGGGTTGGATGTCGAGTTGATTAATAAGATTGTTGCTGATGGGGAGAGGGATACCAAGGAGTGAGGAGGTCATGTGCTTTGCAGTATATTACTACAGTACGGCTACAATAGATCTTGTGCAATGCTTCGAGCTTACAAACATCTTCCAACCACATCTCTCAGATCAGATACCCATACCGATGACCGAGCTCACACCCGCAGCTCCCCCAACCGTTTATTCACCCCCTCCGACTCCACCTCCACGCATCAAACCTCTTAACCGCCCCCTTCCCACACATCCTCACAAACGCCGCCCGAACGATGATCTTTCATCCTCGGATGCTTGAGCTTCTTCTTAAGATCGTCCCAGCACTCTACCCCACCAATATCTTCCACAACCGACCTACCCTCGCCCGCGATGCAGTAGATTTCCTGCGGACGTTCTTCGCCTATCACTGGAATCAGGCCTGATGGCGCTTCGCCGTGGAAGTCTATGAGGTGCGTCCAGTTGTTGCCGCGGTCGTAGGTGTAGATTGTGCGGAGGCCAGAGGCGAGCCAGGCGGGGGTGGAGTAGATTTGGTCGAGGCGCCAGGAGCGGGAGTTGCAGGGTTTCTCGTGCTTTTGGACGAAGGAGTGGGAGGGGGGGTTGAGTTCTAGGGTCATGATTTTGGATGAGTCGCGAAGTCGCAGCAAGGAGGGCTTGTGGAAGGTGGTGGAATGTGCGCTGCTTGAGGTGGACGGCTTGCGGTCAATGTCTTCGTCTTCGAGCGGATCGCTGTTGTCATCGTCTTCGTCTCCTTGGTCGTCGTTCACCTCGTTCATATCGTCGCCGTCATCCTCTCCACCCTCGCCGTCTTCGATCAGACCGGCCGGTGCTGGAGGTACGTTCCGCCCACTCATCACAGCCCGAACACGCTTCATCTCCTCCTCATACACCCCTCCCAACCTCGAGCCCAACATCTGTTCTCTCAAAGTATCCCCGAGTGCCGCGAATTCGGCGTAGGCAGCATCAGCGCGACTACAATCAGTGCATCGACAGGCTGGGGTTTCAATCCTTAAGCAGCGTCCCTCCACTGCCCTGTTGTGCGCGGCGTTGGGATCGTTGGCATGGACCCAGCGGCAGGCATCGCAGCGACACAACGGGTTGCTGGGATCCTCACATCCTCCGAATTCATCGGACTCCTCGTCATCTTCTCCTCCTTCTTCCGACCCATCGCCCAAAGTTTGTCCGAAGGCAGCAGCAGATGCACGACACGCCTCACACCGACAATGCGGATCATCGTAATTCTCGCACTCCCCTACATCCGACCCGCCATCCCCAGATACCTAATGCCCCATCATCTTTCGTAGGAACTTCTCCCGCTCCTTCTCCCTTATCGGGTAATTGGCCTCCTCCGTCTCGTGTCCGTTGACTCAGCTTCTTCTTCTCCATCCTCGGGCGCTGTGCTCTCGCGTAGCCTCCGCAGCTCTTTCTTCGGTACCGTGGAGATGTCGAAGGAGTAGACATGCGAATTGTTCCACTCGAACGCTTCTTGTATGACTTGGTGGAAGGCGTCGAAAGTAATGTCTGCAGGTACGCGCAGCACGCGAGTCACATCTAGTAGGTGGAGGGAGGGGATTTGCACGCGGAAGATGTAGCCACGGCGGAGGTTTTGCTTTGTAGTAGTGTCGGGGGCGGGTGGTTCGGGTGCGTTTGGTTGGGGGGCCGGGGAGGGAGTTTGTACTTGGGTAGGAGCGATGGCGTTTGGGCGTTGTGCCGCCGGTTGGATATAGCGAGAGTATGGGGGAGATGGATGTATAGAGGGAAATCCTGCGAGTACGCGGCGCGGCGCAACGCGAAAATGGCGCGATGCTAAAGTGGAAATGGATATAGGCTATATGCCGTTCAACCTCCAGCACGCCCCAAGGCCCCCAACCAACTTCACACATCTATGGTTTCGAGCTATATACATGATGGAAGATCGATCAAGATACGTGTTCTTCCCGCCCCCTAACAAAAAGTATTCGGCCATTTGCTTCCCTATCCACCCCACAATTCTCTCAATAGAGTCAATATCATGCTCATGCACCAACACACGGGGACCGATGTATAACACCCCTCAAGCCGTCGTGAAACCTAGGGCGAACGGATCAGTCGTCTAGGCATCTGCCAGCACACTTAGATCGAACGGCTGGAACGCCAAAACCGACCTGATCCCGTTGGAAAGCACCAGCGTGTCCTGACCCACGCCGTCCGCCGGATCGTTTGCGATGGAAACGCACTGCACGGCGTCTCGGTCCGCGAGCAGGAAAGCCGAACTCCTGTCGTCTCCCGTACAGTCGGTGGATTCGAAGACTTAGAGCACGAGCGTGCTGCCCGAGTCGTTGATCCAGACGCCGCCGAACGCGCCCGTGTCGCTGATCTTGATGCAGCTGCCGTCGGTACTGACAGGACCGAGCTCGGTGACCACGTCGCCGGCGCTGCAACTATCTGTTTGATAAGTGCAAAGCCTAAACGCGTTGAAGTTGGCCTCCTGACGAGGGACTTTCTTCGCGACACTGAGGACGGTTAGAGTGGCTAGGTAGGCGAGCGAAGTTGGCGACAACATGGTGGCACGGTTTCGAGGATCCTTGAACAGCGTTGTTGAGGGTGATGAGGTGGTGTCGAAAAGACGGAATGAGTCCTCGTCGGCAAGATGGCTGTCGAATATTGCTGTGAACGAATAGCTTTTCTAGGTTCTGTGTCGTGACGACTTGGTTCGTTCTTTAAGACTGCATCGTGGAGGCCTAGAAATTCCAGGCAACTAGTGATAATGCTACTGTAACACAGACCAGGTTGCTTCGTCAAGGGCGTCCCGGCATATGATGATATGAAGTCTTGAATAACCACAAATGGCTCGTAAGCCAAGTCGTAAGCAAGCCAACAAGGCCTTGCTTACAGGGCTGCTTGAGCACAGGTCTGCCCGGGTCATAGCCAACTTCTTAGCCTGTATTACTCTTGATGCTGCGGTCGTAGTCTCAGAAGGCGTGCGGTAGTATCGACGTATAAAGAGAGCAAAGTCCGCCACTTCTGGATTATTGCGAAGACACCAGTACTAGCAACATCATCTGGGAACCATGTTCCCTTCAATCTTCACCACAAAACTCGCGACTACGCTCGTGCTACCGGTCGCCTGGGCAAGAGAAGTTTTCTGTGCCCGAGGCGCTTTCGGCACACCTTTGGTCTCGGGAACGCAAGCTCAAACGGCCGTGAACGTCTTCATGCGAAGCATTGGATGTCCGAACATCAACGCTGTGCAAATCGCACATGGTGGCGGTGTCGTAGACGTCACCAACGGCATCCATGTCATCCTTGAACAGACTCGCGAGGTCGGCACCCAGATTTCCTACGACGTGCTCAGCGGGGAGCTCCAATTCCTGATCAATCAATCCGGGTGTATTGGGGCCGGCTTCGGCGGCGCAGTCCTGGACGATATCAAGATCTGGTCTGTAGCGATCGTGAGGTTCCAAACGCCTGTCTCGCAAGGCAAGCGCGATCTGCCCTCCACAATAACTGGGGCAATGCCAGCTCCTACGGCGTTCGGGATACCACAGCTTGGCCGCCGTCAAGCGGAGTCTACCTCTGAAACGGTTTTCTCCCTGGTCGACGGCGTCACAGCCACCTTCCAGTTCATAGGACCTAGCACGGCGGCAGCACCCGTTTTCAACGGCGCTGCTGCGCTTGTCCAAGATGCGATGCTCGACATCGGCATTGCTCTTGCCGACATGACCGGCTTTGGCAGAAACATGGGAGTCTTCGCTAGGGAGGACATTACCGATCCGGACAACCCGGGCTCGGTTGAGCTCGACTTCGAAATCAATGGAGTAGGCGCAGATATCACCGAGGCCATTTTAGAGCTCCTCACCATAGAAGCTGGACGGCGCTTCGCTAGCGGAGCGTACCACTTCTTCAGATTCAACGTACTCGCAGCTGGAGGTTTCTCCATCGCTGGAGGTCAGATCAACGCTCTGCCAGCGCCTGTTGACAGAGAGCGCCTTCTTCCGCTTTTCGGGGAGGACGGTGTAGATCAGTATCGTGGTTGGGGACTGTTTGGTCGTGTGACCGAAGACCTGGAATTGCTCGCGCAAATCGACAAGTTCACAGGGACGGCTGGAGCTCCCCAGACGACGGCAGGCTGAGGAGTGGAGTCGGATCAGGCGTGGTGCTGTGTTGTGTGAGACGCGGTGAGAGGGACTATACCGATGTCGGTCGTGGGCTACGAATTGAAGCGTTCGAAGAAGAATTGTCTACCCATCTGTAGGCAACGTACGCGCGGGACCGTGGAGAGAGTTCGTGGTTTGGTTAGAGCGGTAGCGTTTCGGCATCATAGCGATGGAGATACTTGAAGAAGGTCGAAATGGTGGAATGATACAAGAATACAGAAGTATACTGGATTACGCACCGCAAGGCGAAGAGGGCGCGTTGCCAAATTGGACATGTATGTCGGCTATATGCTTCGACTTCATAGCCTTCAATTGCTGAACGATGTCTTATCATGATCGACCTGCGATCTATGCTGCGCCGGTGTGACAGTAACTGGGACTGCGGTTCGATGAGCTGTGAAGACGATGCAGCACACGCTGGACCGACTGCAGCCGCCCTAGGCTGCGAAGTGCGAACCATACCGACAGCACAATAGCGAGTTTTGTTTCGGATCCTTGCTTTGCTATTCCCTTCTGCATGGCCCGGCCCATACTCTCACGGGGCCAGTCTGACGCTCAGGTTCTAGCGCCGTACCTCTCGAGAAGCGGCATCATGTTATTATCATTCCTTTCCCTTACGTAGTCAGTCGTAGACTGGGAGCCACTGTCTCTTGCGTTGATATCGGCTCCGTGTTCTAGCAACGCTTGCGCTAGCACAGTGTTGCATCCTTAAACTGCACAGAGTAGCGGTGTACGTCTGCGACCGCATATAGTGTTAGCTGCTTTAGTGTTGATGTTGGCTCTATGATCAAGAAGCAATTGCACTACCGCCTTATTACCCTCTAGGTCCAGAGAACCTATATGCAGCAGATGTAGTGCTGTGTAACCCCTATAGTCTGTCGCGTTAACGTCTGCTCCATATTTACATAGTAGCTATATAAGGTGAGGTATTAGTTCTAAGTCCTCCTAACCGACTAATGATCGATTCTACAGAAGTAGCCGGAGTAACACCGTAAGACTACTATAGCTATTTATATCCGTTAGGACACCTTCGTCGAGTATCTACCGTACCTATACCTTATATATAGCGGACTAAGTCGACCGAAAAGGATATAGAATTAAAAGTGAATGTAATTAGCTCTACTACGTAAGGATTATATACTATAGTCTACTAGCGCGATACTAGATTAAAAGGAGTAGTAAAGTGTCTATTATATAGTAATAACTCGTATCTATTCTATAAGGAGTAGCTATATACGTCGTCGTAATCTATACGTTTAAGTTAAGATAGAACTTAAATACTATCTCTTCTTTTTCCTACTATATATACTTTTAGTAGGTATAGTACTAAACCGGTTACTTTTAGCGTCGCTATCCTTCTATATAACGGTAATTAACCCTCCTTTAAGCGTCTTATCCTACTTATACTATAGCGTAGGCTATTTTAGTAATATAGTTAACTACGAGAGGTTACGCTTATAATAAGACTAAGTCCGTAGAGGCGTCCGTAGCCTATTAGCCTATAAGGAATAAGTAGGAGTAGAAAGAGCTATATAACGGTAGAATATACTTGTAGATCTATTAGAAGGTTATTATTAAAGTCGTCCTTCTCCTATAAGAGACTAGCTTTAGAGTCCTCCTTAATTTCTCGCTTTACTTTAGAGTTAAAGTCCTTCGTCTTCTACCTCTAGATTAGTATAGTAAAGAAGTTATAGTATTATATAGCTTACTATACGCTTTTCTTACTTAATAGTAGCTAGCTCTACCTTTACTTATAGCGCTAGTTCTTCCTTTTTAATTAACTTAGGCTTACTATCTCTACCGCGGTTAAACTTAGCTATAGCGGCGGCGATAGTAGTATTAGCGGCGTCTAGTTCTTCTTCGTAATTAAGATCCTTAGTTTATATAGGCTATAAAGGTTATACGAGGTAGATCTATAGGTCTAATAATATACTTAGCTCTATAGTATTAGACTTCTTTAAATAAAGTATCGCTTTTAAAGTCGTATCTCTTACTACTAATACGGGTATAATATAAGTCGGCCTATCCTTTATATTAAACTACTATAATATATATAATTCTTCGTTAAGCTCGTTATCGGTATATTACTCGTTACTAGTTTACCCTATTAAGGTCCTTATAAGGGTAGCCTCGTTATCGACCCTTATATCTAGTACTATAATCTAATAGGATTAACCTAGTTACGGACGATATATTAGCGTTATATAGCGCGGTAAGCTATATATTAGACTACTACTATATAGTTAAAGTATACTTACTAAGTTTACGGTATTCTTAGCGCTTATACCCTTTCTTACTACTATTAGGTAAGGACTACTATAGTAAAGTATATTATACCTTAAGTTTAAACTACTTAAGTAATCCGGTTCCCTTTAAAGCTACTACTACGCGAGCCTTAGCGCTTTAACGGTCTTATAAGATTAGTATACTTCTAGTATTACGAGTACTAGTAAGTCGTTCTATCTTCGCTCTATTAATCCCGCCTTATTACTTAATAGTAGCGTTAGTAACTATATAATTACCGAGGACTCTATTAATCTTAAGATTAGTATTAAGGCTTAAGCTCTTCGGAATATTATTAGCCTCGTTATTAGATATCGTAAGATTAATAGCCGGTAGGGTTCTTAGTTAATATAGTTTACTTCGTATAAACTATATAAGGTATTCCGGTAGTATTAGGTTCTTTTTATTATAGTAACTATACTAAATCTAGTTATTAAATATAAGAGTATAGTAGATCTCTAAGTTAGAAGGGTAATTACGGTCTTAGTACTTAGAGGTTTTAGGTATAGTTAAAGAAGACTTTAAGAGAACTAATTATATAACTTAGTAAAACTACGAATAGAAGATATAGTTAGTTAGGTAGTAATTAATTATCCTCTAGCTCTAGCTTAAAATCCTTAGATTTAGCTAAAGAGTCTAGACTATTAGTAAGAAGCTTAACCTTATATATAAGGTCCGCTAATTCGCTTTAGTAACTATTATATAGCGTATTAATCTCCTCTTTAATAGTAGGTTACTACTTACGGCCGCTAGTTAGTAGGAGCGTCTTATTAAGCGTCTTACCTTACCGAGGTACTTAAGCGGTATACTACCGTAGTAGTAGATAAGCGACCTTATACTTACGCTACTCTACCTTCTATATAAAGCTTATATAAGAAGGCCGGCTATTAGTAAACTCTCGTATCTCGAGCTTTAATCTATAGAATTCGAACGTTTTAACTAAAAGAAACTCCTTAATCTCTATAATTAAGGATTAGTAGCGTACTTAAGTATAGAAGGGATAAGCTATATAAACCCTACTCTATAACGCTATTATAAAGTTACTCTATAAAGTCCTTATTAATTAGCCTTTTATAATCTTCTTTATTTAAAAAGTAGTAAAGTTCTAGCGGCTTACCTATAATACTATAGAGACGGTTTAGCTACTTCCGAATACGGTATATATTCTATAAACGCGCGAAGTAAACTATCTATATACGAATAATCGGAATATAGATATACTTAAAGGCGATCTAGTCGGCTTTACTATCTAAGTAATATACGCTAGTATAAAGGAGTTTAAGGAAGAAACGCTAAAGAGGGTTAGCGGATATAATTATATAGCTTTTATATAGTAGTACGAGGCCGTTAAATTATAGTAGAAGTAGAGCGTAGGTCTCTTACTAACTAAGCCTAAATTTAGCCGTAAGATATTTACCCCTACTATAACTTAATACGGATATTAAGGGTACTAGTACCGAAGTACTATACGTCTCGAAATATATAATACTCGTCGCGGCTAAGTAAGGCTAGCTTATATATAGCGTCTACTACTAAAAGCGTTTCCTTAACCTTATCTAAGCGGATAAAGCTTAAAGTAATCTATATCTCTTTAAGGGTATTAACTAGCTAAGAGAAGATAGATATTATTATATAGGATAATACTCTAACGTACGTCTAGATAACGTTACGCGAATATATATTAATAGTAGCGTAGACTTAAATTCTAAAGGTTTCGAGCTTATAATAGGTATCGAGGGACTAGTAGAAGTTAGGTCTAGGCGAAATATACTCGCTACGGCGACGTTTAAGGCGATAACGTCGATTATATACCCCGACGGGATCGAGGTCCTTAACGATAGTAAAAAGGCGGTCCTTAGAGCTAATTAGTAAATATCCGTATAACTTTAGGAAGGATATACCTCGAAATTAGTAGTTATTTAGACTTAAAGTAGGTATATAATAGTCCCTTACTATAGCTACTAATTAAGCTACTATCTAGCTCCCTCTTAATAAGCTCTTAGTATTCTACTTCGTAGTCCTTAAACTCGTAAGTAGTATATAACCGCTTAAGACCTATAGAGTAGCGGAGCTCTATAAAGTATTTCTTTAAAAGTAACTATCCTTCCTACCTTAGGACTATAAGTATAAGGTTATCGGATAACTATAGGTCGAAGAATAAGGTCGTAATTTATAGTCGGAGCTTAGGTATTAAGGTAGAGGTATTACTATAGCCTCGTAGCGTTATACTTAGTAAGAATACGTCTAATTATATAGATAGTAACGTTAATACTAAGCTCTAGGTATTAGTTAATAAGATTAGCCTAGGTAGCCTTTCGAAGGAGATTAGTATATAGGGTAACTAGGTTGTCGATAAGGTTAGGCGTTAACTTTATAATCCTACTAGTAGGTATATTAATTATATAGCTAAACGGGAAAAGGTATAATAGAGATAAGTAGTAGGGAGTAATATAGTATACTTAAGTTATAAATTTCTCGAGATATAAATAAAGATTTAGAGAGTAAATAAAGGACTAAGGAGTAAAAGGTTACGTACGCCGTTTAAATAGATAAGAAACAATTTAAAGGAAGTATTATATAGCTCTATAGCGTCGCGACTATAGCTAAGATATATATATATAGAGGTATAGTAGTAGTATAGTAGTTAAGATAAGGAGTTTACTTTAGGTAAGTAGAGTTAAATTTTAGAACTAAAATACTAATACTAATATCTATTAGCTACGCTTTTAGGTAATATTAAGAGCTTAATCTCCTATATAGTTACTAATATTCTATTCTTTAGGCTCTAATATATTATATTTACTTATCTCTTAGTTACGCCTATTCTCTTTTTCTCTAGTAGCTTCGGATCCTCTATTATACTATACCTCGTAGGCGTCTTATTTACGTAGCTAGTCTTTAGCTTACTCTCTTTTAGCGAAGGAGTCTTCTTATCTTTATACGTCTCTAGCTTCTTCCCCTTATAGTAATTATATAGTACTAACTAGTCTAAGGCCTTATAATTACCGTAGATACCTTTAAAGTAGTTTCTAAGGTAGCGGTACTCCTATAATAGTTAGTAGAGCTTTTTCTTCTCTAGTTATATAGTAGAAACCGACCTCGAATAGCCCCCTACTTTAGACGTATCTTAAGTACTTATTATCGTTACCCTTAGTATCCTTCTTAACTTTACTACTAGAGAACGTTAGCTAAAGTACGCTAGTTAATAGAGAATAATACTATTTAAGTATTATATATATTAGCTCTAAATTAATAAGGTATTAATCCTACTTAGGCGCGTACTATACTATACCGGATTATCGTTCTTATCTTAAAGTAAGATTAGATTACTATTTTTCGAGTTTATAATCTCTTCTTACTCCTTATTAAGGTTAAAGCTAGCGTCTTTAAGCTATATAACGTTAGCTATAAGATCTCTTATCCCTATAACTAAAGGTAGTTAACTTACTATACTACTAGTTATATCTTAGTAAATAGTACTATTACTCGTCGTACCTTAAAGCGTATTATAGTTAATAGGTATAATAAGTAGGTATTTAGTAGAGAATTTATAGGACTAATTATACGAGTAATTAGGAATCGAATAAGTTTAGTATATTCTAGTATATACTAAAAGGTAGAGTATAGATTATTAAGGTTTAAGAAAGAAAGCTAAAGAGAGGGTAGGTACTAATAAATAAAATAGTAAGAGGCTCTATATAATAATAGAGGCTATATAACCGTATAATAGGCTTATATAGCTATAGAGATATAGTTATATTAGCTCGTAACGCTAGCGACTACTCGTAAAAGCGTATATACTTATTAGTATATACGGCCGACCTTAGATTTAGTATAGAAGCTCGGTTATACGCGTAAGAATAGCGTTCTTAAGTATTATATAAGCTAACTACGCTAGAAATAGTATCGCTTTACCGCCGCTAACGTAGCTAACTCGCTAAAGAGGATATTCTATATATAAAAGATAAGACGGAGACTTTTTAAGGTATTAGGGTAAGAAAGCTTAAAAGTACTAGTAATACGATAGTAATAGAGGATAAAATAATTATTTAAAGTATTATACGGAGTAATACCGCCGAGTCCTTAGTTACTTTATATATTTATAATAGTCTAACTTTAAAGAAAGAAAATCTAGCTAGGTTAAAATTATAAATTTTTAGAATTAAAATACTAATACTAAGCTATATTAGCCTTACCTTTAAGTATCTCTAAGAGCTTAATCTCCTATATAATTAATAAATCCGAGAATCTCTAGAACCTAATATACGCTATCTACTTATACTACTACTAAATCCCTTAGCTTTTTACTCTACTACTTAAAGCTCCTTACCTATTATAGTAGAAGGTATACGTAGTACGATTATCGTCTTTCTACTTCTTCTCCTCTTAAATAGCGTAGGTAGCTACTCTCTTTACCTTCTTCTCCTCTATAAGACTATAGTACCTCTTAGCTAAGTTATAGATATAATTTCTATAAGTACTACTATAGTATTCTTAAAGGCGTATATATTACTATAATAGTTAGTAGGGCTTTTTCTTCTTTAATTATATAGTAAAAACTAACTACGAATAGCTTAGTACTTACTCTATTCCTTAGCTAAGGTCTAATATATAATACTAGATTCCTTACGTACTTATTATAAATACTTATTTAGAGAATACTACTATAATATATTAGTAATAGAGAAGAATAATAAGTATATATTATATAGACTAGCTCTAGATTAGTATTATATTAATATATACCTCTTACTTAGTAACTATTTTAAACGTTCCCTAGAGATTAATTTAGATCTTAAATTATTAAGATAGGTTTATAATCTCTTTCTACTTATTACTAAGGTTAAAGCTAGCGACTTTAAGCTATATAACGTTAGCTTTAAGATCTCTTACCTCCTAACCTAAAGGCTACTTACTCGGTTATTACGAATATCGAGTAGGTAAGTAATACTATTATCTCTATCCTTAATATATTTATTAAGACTAAGATATACTATTAAGATATAGTATTTAAAGAAGCTCTAAGAGTATTTATACGGATAATTAGAAATAGAATAAGCTTAATAGAGTATAGTATATATAGTATATAAGAGGTATAATATATCGAGTTATAAGGAAGAAGGAAGTAGATTTAGTAGTAAGAGCGCCTTATATAGTAAAAGGTACTATATATTTACTTATAATATAAGGCTTCTAATATTTATATAGTACTAGTAAACAATAGTCGTAATAGTAGTATAGTACTATCTTTTAAGAGTAGCTCGTAAAGATAAGATAGAATTTATATATACGTATTTACCTTTTCTTACTTCGCCTATATTACTATATCTAGACTAGTTAATAACGACTAAGGGAACGTTGTATAGGCTACTCGTATTACGTAGTTATAAAAAAAGAACTCTAACTAGCGCCGTCGACGCTACCGTACTAGTCAAGCTATTTTAATTCCATGTCCTTTTCGGTCGACTTAGTCCGCCGTACTCGTACCCTTCTTGAACCGCAATACCTAGTGCCGTACACACGTCGCTGAAGGCTCCGCGATCCGACAGAAACCGTACAATATCTTCTCGCCCGAAGTAGGCTGCAACCTGCAGTGCAGTTCGCCAGTGTTCGTCTTCCGCTTCGATTTCTGCGCCGCGGTCCAATAATAGCCGAACTACTGTATTATCTCCGTACTCCGCTGCGCGATGCAGTGCAGTGCAGCGCTTCGTCGCTGCGGTGTCCGCTCCGTAGTCTAATAGTGTCCGGACTACTGCATAGCTTCCACTGTAGGCTGCGATGTGTAGCGGTGTCCGCTCCTTCGAAAAGGCTTTGGCTTCAATTTCCGACCCGCCGTCCAAGAGTACCCGGACTACTGCAGCGGTTCCGCAATACGCTGCAACATGTAGTGGCGTTTCGCCCCAATTATTCTGCGCCTTAACCTCTGCTCCACTTTCGAGAAGCAGCTCCACCATCGCACAACTAACTCCGCGTGCCGCCTCATGTAACGGTGTCTCTCCCTCGTACCCTACAGAGCACACGTTAGCTCCATGCTCAATAAGAGTACGCATAACCGTCACTTTGCCCGCTCTAGCGGCAAAATACAGAATAGGCGTGTCCGGGCCCTCAAAGTATGGACGTTCGCCTATCGCAGTACTGGCGCCGTATTTGAGCAAGAGTTGTATTATGGCCTCCCGGCCCTGATCAACAGCATACAATAGTGCAGTTCTCCCTTCCGAGTCGCGTGTGTTGACGATCCGAGCCTCGACCGTCTTCGGAGGTTCATCCCTAGTTATCAGCATCCGTACCCAAGGGAGCATGCCCACGTAAGCTGCGATATGTAAAGCTGGAAGCTCGGCCCGGGAGAGATCATATTGTCGTCCTCTATAGCTCCGCCACCACTGCTCACGCACGGCCGAAGTCAAGCCAAAGAAGCCGCTCGGATGCTTTGTAAGTTGTCGAAACCAAGACAATGCTTGTTGAGCATGCGATGTCCAGTAGTCCATTGCGTAGTCCAGCAGAGGATCCTGTTGCCCCCCAGAAGTCCTGAGTTGACTTCTGCCATCATGTTCTGCCTGCTCAGCGCTGCGTTGAATGCAATCAATGCATCTCCACGCGATGCAGAATTGGGCTTCTTCATGCTGGAACCGAAATGCTGGTGGTACCGTCTGGCTATCTGGCCGTGACATGTAATCTCTCGCCGATTGGTGTATCAGAGTGACGGTCTCCTCATGTATCACCGAGCTACCGTTCTTCGCAATATGATTTCTTTCAGAAGGATATGGATTGTTATTGGAAGGCCTGCACTGGGGATCCTGTTCAGCAAGTGCGTGTGAATGGATCGCTAAGAATGGTCCGCATAGAGATATTAGATCACGAACGGCATCCTCCTTGGTGCACAATCTCGTCGCCTTGATCTCGAGTGCAGAAGCCAATTCCTTAAGAGAGAGTGGGCGGGTAGCTAGCGTGACCCACTGTAGAATCGTAGAAATTGTTGCTTGCTGCTTTGCATTGATCTGGCGGAGCATTCGACCATAATAAGCCGGAAGGCCGAATGGTAGATCCTGGAGTGTCTCTTCAACCTCTAATCCAGTAGACTTTCGGAGGAGTTCGTCCATGGCGAAGCCAACCCATAGAAAAGTGTCCTCCGAACGCTTGAGTAGCTGTTCCTCCACTTCTCGTCTGAAGTCTGCATTAAGCCCTATCTTGGTGGCCAGCTCTTCCACGCGTGCTGATACGAATTTCCTTATGTCTAAACTGACTTTGTCGTTGCACTCCCGATCCAGATTAAGCTGCGGACTTTGTCTCAAGCCTTGAATCTCACGGCTGACAATGATGATCCGGAGACGATGGATGGCTCCGGCGTTCGCATTGAGATTGTAAATCTTGGAGGCCAACCAATTCCTTGATGTCTCTTCGCACTCGTCTAGACCATCAAGAACACAGGTCAGTCGAGCGAGCTGAGGGTCCAGGACGAGCGTGGTCAGGGTGTTCCAGAGCGTCCCGATTGATGTCAACGAGGACTCCAGCCTCCGTACAGTGTCAGAGAAATCCGGTGCTGATGTCTCTCCACTCTTGAAAATCCGTAGCAGCTGTTCGGCAAGATCGGGGAATCGAATTGTAATCTGCCACAGCAGACTCCGCAAGACCGCTGACGCATTGTCCCGACCCTTGTCCTGGCTGCTGCAGAAATAGTAGACAACTGGTCCGTTCAGCTCCAACTCTTCGGTAAGGAAGACAGACAGCATCGTCTTGCCCTTGCCTGCGCCCCCCCAAATCCATAGAAGGGATATCTTGCCCTCCAGCCACTGCTGGTATCTCTCATTCTCCTTGATCCATTCGCATGTGCCGGCCACGCGGATTCCCTTGCTCGTAGTTAGGTTCGCTCGATCGATGGCTGGGTCGGAGAGGAAGAGTGCTTTGCGGCAGTCTCTGATCGCTTGACTTCGAGCTTCTGTATGCCGCCATGAGTCTAGCACCATGTAGGAGAGTTGAGAGTATGAACCTACCGTTCGGATCTCTTGCACTCAGGAACACAACGTCCCGGCCCGCCGACCCCACAAACGTTTGTCCGCCGGACCCCGTATGTACATTGCCGATGGTCTGATGACTTCGTGCCCCATCCATCTGTGCGCTCTTGGTGCAAGGCTTGAAAGTCGCTCGTCGCACTGCGTGAGGACATACAGACCATGATGACAAGGCTGGAGGTGACGCTTCTCACATAGCCAGATTGGCCGAAGCGGGGCGGTGGCGTTTCTCATCCTTGTATCCTCTGCAGAGCTCATTGCTGTGCCTCACAGCGTGCTCCGGCTGCACAGCGTAGGCGGAGGTAGTGTATAGGCCTCTCCTGCCATGACGCAGAAGCTCGGAGAGGTGGAATATCTTGAGGAGTATCGTGATCATGGATCCTTTTAGCATCACCGCTGGCGCACTCGGCATCACCAGCTTTGCGATTACCAGCATCAAATCGCTCCATGATCTAATTGCTGACCTAGCGGAGGCAAAAGACGTGGTGGAGGACATTTCAACGGCCTTGACAGGCATCCTCCGCCCACTCGATGCCTTACAAGAAGTACACCTGTCAGACGCCAACACCTCGGTCGCTGCGAAACGGGATTTAGAAAGAGCTGGGGTGGCGGATGCTGTGAATAGATGTGGCATCGTATGCGAGGATTTCAGACAGAGGCTTGAGAAATGGACAAAGCACTCGTCAGCTCGGAAGATTTCGCTGCGCGACCGGTTGACAGTGGGTGTCTGGAACAAGGAAAAGATTCGCACGGTGAGGATGTGCGTCCAGTCTTGCCAGTCAACAGTCCAGTTTGCTGTGCAGACCACACAGCTGTGAGTGCTACCTATGTCTGCTTGGAGATATGGCGGATGCTGACGGTCTCGCAGATTCGTCCAGGTCCGGTCCGAGCATTTGTCTAGCACACATCACGGGAGCACAACGCAGCAACTTCAGACGCTGGAGTCCCAGATTCAGACGCACCTTGAGTTGACGAAGAAGCTCACCAGTGAGGTCAGTGACCGCAGACGGCAGCTACAAGCAGATCACGATGACGATGAGGAAGACGAGACACAAGTGATCTCCGCAATTGGAGAGGTGAAAGAGCAATCGCAGGTCCTAGAGCAGGACGAGATCTCCACAGGTGTCTTTCATGCCCAGGTGCATGCTAGAGTGACAGGCCAAGAGATTGGAGATGTCATGACCGAAGAAGGCTCGAGCGCTTTGGTGGGAATGCCGAAGAGTGTAGTAGGCAAGATCAATCAGCGGATTGGCAATGTGACTACGAGAGGCAGTTCATCTACGGTAGTTGGCGTGTTTCCCGACGATGTAAACATAGGTAGCTTGCGGAGTAGGCCATCGTAGTTAGGTCGCGCTTCGTATGCGAGTAAGCGTCGTTAGCGTAAGCGTCGCCTTTACGAAGGGCGTATATCTCGACGCTATTAGGTAGGCGTAATCCTATCTATCTTACGTATGTTCTAGACGATAGGAATATATCTCCTTTCCCTCTACTCTCGAAGGGATTCTTCTTACTCGCTCGCTCGCTCTATCTCTAACTTTCTCTACGAGTAGAAAATTAGGCTATATCTCCTTAATATAGTTTATAGTATAAACTAGCTAGCTTATTATAAGCTAGTCCTAAAGTACATATTATTTACTAAATAATCTCTTTAATAAGCTAGCTTATTATAGAAACTATTAGAGTTACTTATTAAAGAAGATATATTTAAATAAACTAATAAATATCTACTAGAGGTATTTATTAAGCTAGCTTATAGATATAGTTATTTACTTTTAGTTAGTACTATAAATATTAAAAAGATTCTTCTTTTTTAATTTATATAATCTTAATAATTTATTATAATATACTTATAATAGTATTATAACTATATTAAAGAATAGTAACTTATTTTAGTATTAAAAAAATCTTATATAATTCTATAAAGAGGTTTTAAGAAATATACGCTTTTATATTTATATAATAAAGCTATTAAGCTTAAAGAGGAAGTAGCTATAGCTTTAAGTAGATATAAGCTAAAGAGCTATAATAATACTCTTTTCTTTAAATTAGTCTTACTTCTTAAAGATTAGTTACTATTATAGTAAAGTAATAATTACTTAATTTATTTAGTTCTTTAATATTTATAATATTAATAAATTTTTTATTACTTTCTCTATATTAAAATAGCTTTATTTATATATAACTAAGTAAGTAAATATATTAAAGTTATTATATAAATAAAGCTTAGTAAATAAACTAGTAAATAAGATAATAAATATAACTAAAAAGTATATATATTTTATTATTAATACTAGTTATTATATCTTAGTTAAATAAATAGCAATAGTTAGTTTAAATAGCTTTATAAAGATACTAAAGAATATAAACTTCTTTAAATAATATTAATAGAATTACACTATTTTTATAAAAGCTTTAATAATATCTCTTTTATATATTTAAATAACTTATTATAGCTAATTTATTAAATTTTATATTTTCTTTATATTTTCTTTATATTAGTTATATAGCTTCTTTTTTTACTTTTTTTATATAAAGTATAAGCTAAAAAACTATAGAAAAATATATAGTAACGTATAGATACTACGATTTTAAAAGATTAGAACGTAGTAATACTAATCTCTATATAAGTATATAGCGTAAAATATATACTAGCGATATATTAAGAAGCTACGTTAGTAGTATTTTAAGTTACCTCTACCTTATACTCTTATAATAGCCTTCCTCTTTAAAGTACTATCCCTAGTACTTATTATTTATATATAGTAAGTAATAATATTAAAACTATAAATATACTTACTAAATTCTATTATATAAAAGACTTTAAAAATTAGTTCTTTATTACGATCTTATAAGGTAGTATTACGTAAGTACTTCTTTAAAGAGTACGTAGTAATAAGTATTATAAGTAAGATAACTTAATAGGTATAAATAGCTATAGATCTTTTAGTAAGATTATAATATAAGTTAAATATAAAAATATCTAAGACTTTCTTATACTCCTATATACTTAATAAGTATTACTAGCTTACTAAGCTCGAAGCGAGCTAGTTAAGTAGTATTACTTAACTCCTATAATATCTTAGTCGTATAGCGTTAAGATATTAATAAGCGTTCTATACTCCCTATTTAATTATTTATAATATAGACGTCTACTCGTAATATCCTTCCTTATTAAGTAGCTTAACGCTTAGGTATTACTATAGCGCTACGCTACCGTAACGTAAGCTATATATTTATAAAACTAGCTTTACCTTATTTATAAATATAAATATTCTTATATTTATAAAGGTACTTTCTTTTCTTTAAAGCTTCTTTAAGAATTCTCTACTATTAACTTCTTTAAACTCTCTTACTTTATAACGCGTATATTATAGATAGCGTAGTTATTACGCCTATATAGCCTCTCCTCTTTAGTAGTAATAAAGATAATACGCGTCCTTAATTAAGTCCTATTAAAAGGTTAAAGTCGCGTTACTAAGTAGGCCTTATAAAATCTAACTCTATATCCTTTACTATATCCGCTACTACTATAATTTCGCTCTTAGTAAGCTTATAGGATTACGCCTACGTCTTATTATCTAAGCCCTACTAATACGCTACTAAGTATTAAGCGCTACGATAGTCGTATTACTAATATTATTATAAAAAAGTACTTTTACTATAACGTCGCGTATAAGCTCTATATACTTATTACTATTAAAGAGCTAGTCCTCGCCTTTAACGTCTACTTCGAGTTTCTTTTAAAGTTAGAGAAGCGTAATAGTATTAATATTAAGAATAAAGCGCTACGTACCTATACTACTACTAATATAATAGTTAAGAAGGCGAAGAAAAAGAAGGTAAATAAGGAGGATAAGCTACTTAATTAGTTTAAGGTAGTAAAGGCTAAGTTAAAGTCTATACTTTAAGCCTATAACTATAGGAAGAATAAGTAAGTAGCTAGAGTATATATACCTTATAAGATTACTATTAGTAGCGTAAGTAGTAGGAGCTTAACTATTAAGGAAGTTAAGGTAGTTAAGCTCTATAGTATTAAGAGAGGTATTCTAACTTACCTTAAGGTTAAGAGACCTTCTCCTCTTCTTAAATTAGTAGTAGGCCTTATAGGTATTACGCGTAGTTAGGCGTTAGTAGCCGCGCTAATTAGCTAAGCCTACTAAAGCTACTATAAAACGACGTCTTATTAGCTAGCGCCTACTAAGGCTCTATCCTTACTTTCTTTTCTACTTATTATATAAACTAAGTCGTATACGTAGACTTTAAAGCTTATATATAACTCTATACTTACTTTTATAACGGGATACCTATTCTCGCCCCTACTACTACTATATATATAAGACTATATAACCGACGCGCCTACTCTATTACTACGATACTATACCTTTAAAGAAGGTCGCCTTACTTACTAAAGAGTAGGTAGTAAAGCAGGCTATAACGCGGAAACGGTAGAGAGTTTAATAATTAAACCGTTAATAGTAGTAGCGTATATAGTATTAGTAGTAGTAGAAATAGATAGAGTTCCCTTTATCCTTCTTTAAAACTTATACCTTTATAAGCGGCTTATTTAATCTTAGTAGCTCGCTAATAAGGTATCTTCTAACTTTCCTTTCTACTTTAAAACCTAACTATCCTATAGACTAAGTATCTATACGATACGAGCGACCTTTAAAAGATTTATTCGCTTTAGCTCTATCTCTACTAACTCCTTACTAACGTTATAAAGATAGTACGCTCTCTTACCTACTACGATATCTAATCCTAACCGTATTATTACTAATTATAGTAGCTATACTAGTATAAGAGCTATCCGCTAGTAATTAAAAGGACTAGGCTCTACTTAAGAGCGTTACGTTAGGAAAAACGTTTAGCTACGAGTCGTTAAGGAGCGCGGAGAGTACTAAGGAGTATCGTAGAGTAGGAGTTAGATAATATCTTAAGTAACGCTTCCTAGCCTCTTTAGCGCCCTTACGCTTCCTATACTTCTTAGCGTCCCTTAGCTTTAACCTTAGACTTAAGTTAAGAGCGTAGCCTTAACTAAAGCCTTTATTTCCTAGCTCCTTATACTCTCTATACTCCTTAGCGTCTCCTAGCTTTAACCTTAAGCTTAAGTTAAGAGTACGGCCTTAACTTAAGCCTTAGCCTACGTAACGTACTAGCGTATATCTTACTCGTTATAAGCGCTTAATAAACTATAGAGATTAGTTCTTAAATTAACTAACTATTTAGTTAAGTAGTATTCTATACGTTACTATATCTTTTCTATAGCTTATTAGCTTTATAGTTCTAATCTCTCTCTTTACGACTATACGACCTATAGAATATTATAGACGACCTTAACGCCGAACTATAGGCTTAGCGCTAGGGCGACGATAGCCGTAAACCCTCCGTTATACTAGAACCTCTTACTATAGCCTAGTAGATTTAAGCTAATACGGATAGGTTATAGTAGCTTAAAATAGAGTATAAGTTAGTATAGTAAGTAATATAGATCGCGTAAATAGTAGAGGATGTTAAGTAGCTACAACGCGTACGTAACGTAGATACTATACTAGGTAATATACTAGACCCTAATAGACGGCTAGACCTAGACCTAAATAACTACGACGCCGACGTATCTTATAGCGCGACGCCGGCGCTAAGTACGGTTAGTAGCCGCGCCTACTACTCCCTTACCTATCGATTAAAGCTAAGGGAACCTAAGCGGTTCTAAGATAAGGATATTAAGGAAGTAAGGGAGTATATTCGCGACCTTAAGGTAATCTTCGCCGCTACTAGCGGCGAGTACTAAGGAGACGATATTAAGAAGGCACTATATAGAGTTATATACCTCGTAGGTAATACGAAGGAGTAATAGTATTAACGATTTAATATAAACGATATAGAGAATCCTATATAGAGGAAATTCTAGGGATTCGTACGTAACGTAGTTAGGGATCCTACGAATTACGACCTTAGTATTACCTTATAGTACGAGGACGTAAGGTAAGAGGAGCGCTAGAGTATTACTAGCTTTATAGCGGAGCTAGTAATTTTAGAAGCGTAGCTAGTTCCTCTATATAAGGAACCTTAATTAGTTTACTATCTCCTTACTAAACTATAACTAACTCTACGTACTACTATTATAAAGTATTACGTATAGCTACTATATAGGATCGACCTTATCGCCCTTACCTCCTAGATTAAAATAGCGGATAAAGCCGCTCTTAGGCTAAGGAAGCGTAGCGATAGTAACGCGCCTAAGTCTATACGAGACTATAAATATTCTTAGTAGCGTAACTAAGACCTACCTTTTAAGGAAGAGGATAGAAGTAACGCGCTAAAGCGGCGCGATAGCGGCGTAGGTATAGAGAAGAGTAATTACCTAGCCTATAATAAGAGTAAGGTAGAATACTATAACTACTATAAGCTAAGCTACTACTAAAACGAGTACTATAGTAAGAAGTAGTTAGTACGCTAAGTTACTATCGACTTCTTAAAGGTATTAGAAAGCGACTTAGAGGTAGAAATTAAAGATAAGGTAAAGGCGGGAAAAGGAAAGAGTCTAGCTAACGCTCGTAGCTAGACTTAAGAGGTAAAGTCGAGACCTAGCCTATATAGTATTTTAAAGGCGCTATCGTAGCGCCTATAGGGTTTATACCTATAACGTTCCTCCTAAATAATATAGTAGATATTAACCTAGTCTTCTTACGCCTATATACTAAAGTATAGCCTACTAGTAGCCTCCTCTACTACTTTACTAAGGGCGAGCTCGTTCTAGGGATATTAAGGGTTCTACTACGGTTTATACTACGTAAGCTTACGCCTTACTAACTCTAAGGGAGAGGAGCGTAAGATAGAGGGAGTCTTCTACGTAATAGATATAGATAGACTAGATATTATCCTTAGCCGAC
>JAABUL010001166.1_pt1 | contig 51529 bp, 89 predicted proteins | sample 5559151 | NCBI WGS metagenome assembly JAABUL01 (sample SAMN10711876, study PRJNA513368) | rock metagenome | isolation source: Antarctica rocks | place: Antarctica: Victoria Land, Pudding Butte sud
CATCGCATTGCCGGAATTCCACTGCGCTGGACTGTGCTGGATTCCATCAATGGAAGCTCTGGAACATGCTGGAACAGCTTTACGCTGGAATTCCCAAGCTGGAATCCAGCAAGACCAATTTTCCGACAAATTGAATGCCAGCTCAGTGCTGCGACCTGATGCTCCAAAGCCTGTCGAGGCGCGTCAGTATCGGCTCAAGCGGCGCAGAGAAAAACCAGTTCGCATCATTTAAAGGTGAAGTCCAACCCAGATTTCAAACAGAACCGTGCAACTCGATTGTGCCGGGGTGATGGCGCGCATGACTAATGTCCGTGCTGACTCAGAATTTTCGTTTATCTGACTGGCCTTGCTGCAGACTGGCCTCGGCGTCTTCAATGAGTCATCTAAACTATGGCAAAGCGCCCCTCCGCGCCCACTGCCTGCTTCGGCCGCACCACGCTCCGCACATCCGACGGCCGCCAGCCAAACTGCAGCCCCTGCGTCCGCTCCCACTGCGCTTTGAATACCAGGAAGTCCTCCACGAGCACCTGTCCGCGCATCACACATGTATGTCACTTCGGCTTCCGTTCGCGCTGGCCTCTGCACGATGCAACCGTGAGACGCTGCCGGATCAATTCGCCACATTTGCTGCAGCGACGGAAAGGCAGTGTTCTAAGCAGGCAGCACGACACCTGGCGCAGCAGCAGGGTCGGGAAGCAACAACTCACGCTGCAGACCAACTCGGCGAACTCGAAGTCGCTGCGGCTGAACAGTGTCGCCAGGCTGCGCCGCAGCATCAGGTCCTCCATGCCGCGGGCGCGCATGAACGCCAGGCGCGGGCCGACGCACGACGCCAGGCTGTGCTGGAAGTAGCGCGGGTACCTGCGAAGCGAAGGGTCGCCGTGTCAGACTTCGACCAGAGCGGCGTGCATGACTCCAGGTGCCTAAAGGGACTCCAGGCATGCCACAGGGTGAGAGACAGAGGAAGAGCAACATCACTGCGCCCTCATGTAATGCAAACCTATCGTGGCGGGATTGAAACACCGTCCACCATGAGAATGGGTATATCACCTGGCGACCTCCTGGACCGTGTCCGCCGCCGGCTTACCGCGGCGCAACAGCAGGAAGGCCAGCTTCTCGCCGAGGTCGCGCACGTCCCGCAGCAGCAGCCTGGGCTCCGCCGCCAGCATCTCCGCCAGCTCCTCGCCCTGGAGCACAGCAAACACGCAGCATAGCGAACATGACGCTTGTCGCTGACACAATCCCCGAAATGCTGGCGCAGTAAACCATTCCTCTTCACTGACGTGGCGCTGAGGCCAATAGGTACACCCTGAGAAGGAGTGTCTCAGGCAATCGTCAATTCGTTTCCGACCTGGATACCGTGCCCCGCCAACAGATCCAGCACCGGCTGCATCGCGGCGCAGTCCGCCGCCAGCAGCTCCGGCGCGGCAGACAGGATGGCCGCCGCGGCGTCAGCGATAATATTGTGCGGGCGCAAAGCCGCCAGCAGCGCCGCGTGCGCCGCCGTGAGGTCCACTGCCAGCAGCTCCGGGTGCCGCGGGATCAGCCGCACCGCCTTTACCGGCGACCCCAAAATGTCTGTCAGCACACTGCGAAATGGAAAAGTAGATTTCACACGCTGCAGGTCATGCACCAGAGTAGGTAGCGACTCTTCTCGAATGTGCGTGCAGTCGACAAGTCGACCATGACGACAGCAACAAGCTAATATTGTAGCGCAGCAGAACGGAACGCCCAGGAAGCGCAACGCCGCGCCAACAGGCGCTCGCCTGCGTGTGTTGAGGACGTCCTCCGGGCTGCGGTCTAAGATTGCCGGGTGCTTGTACAGCGCTGTGTGCACGTGCTTGCGCGGGACGCCCATCCGCTGTGCCGCTGCTGCGATTTCAGGCAGGTGCTGCGGAGTCGTGCCCACCTGCGGCCGCAGACACTGGCTGATGAAGACGTCGCAGCATTGATGCTGTATGTCCAGTGGAGTGGTGTCGATGCATCAGCAAGCATCTGACACTTTCGGCTGATCGTCATGCATGCTCATCATTGAATGCCAGAGGCACAGGGCGAGACCCACCAGCCACGCGGGATGGCGCTGGATCAGGCGCTCGATCTGGGTGACGGTCAGGCCCAGCTGCTGCATGAACTTGACCTGCGGAATGCAGCAAATGTGTTGTCGCGTCACTCTTCTCACGGGCGTGGAACTGCTGCCCATAAACAGCAACACGCCTATGCTCACGCTGTGCACCTATTGCCAGAAGGCCGCAAAGCAAGCCATGCGCTGCACACACCTTGGGGAGCCAGTCCTTCTCCGGCTGGGCGCGCAGAGCTACAGGGTTAGCCCGCAGCATCGCCGTCAGCCGCCCGACAGGCACACCCGCCACAGACAGCCAGCCGCACACCCGCTGCACCTGCTCCGCGCTGATGACCGCAAAGCCATGTGTAGCTTCTGGGCCACCGCCGCCTGGCGGGGACTGCTCTGCGGCCCGCTGCAGCAGCTGCCGCGCCTCTGGCGGCGACAGGCCCAGGGCCACAAGCAGCTCCGCTGGCGTTTGCTCCCCTGCATGGGCCGCGGGCAGCGGCTGCCAGTCATGCGCTTTCAGCACGGCCGCCAGGCCTGCCAGGCGCCTGCGCGGCAGCGGCAGCGGCGGCGGCGGCAGTAGCGAAACGTCTTCTGACGCCGCTCTGCCGCCAGGCTGGTCTCGTGCGGCCGCATCCTGCCGGCTGGCATTGCGCGCGGCGGGCCTGGAAGCGCCGGGCAGAGGCGCCTCGTCATCGCTGGAGCCTGAGGAGTTGCCGTGCCTTTTGCGGAACCTGTTCGCCGCGCCGCGCCGCTGGCGGCCGCGACGCTTCTTGCCGCCCTTGGGCTTCGGAGACTTTTCTGTTTGCAAGACTTCAGGCCGCACCGATTGCTTGGGCTGTCGCTTGGGCGCCTGCGGCTGCCCTGATGGCTGCTGCGGGCCGGCCTGCTGCGCCCCTTGCTGCTGTGGCTGCCGCTGACCTGACGCCTGCTGCTGATGAAAATCCTGCGCTGTGTCACCGGGCTGTTCTAGTGCGCTCTTCCGCAGCGGAATGGGCACCCGCGAACGCTGCGGCTGCTGCTTCTTCACGGCATGCGCTGGCGGTGTTTTCGGCCCGGCACTGACATGCAACCTCTGCCATACAGACACATGCGGTCGCAGAGACCTGCAGCACACGTAAGCATCCAGTATCACCATAGTATGGGTGTGCTGGCAAGAACCCAGTGCGCGTGCGTTGCAAACGTGCCTCACCTGCAGTTCGTGTGCAGGTCGTGACACCCGCGCAGTCCGCCAGACCGCCACTGCATCGACACCGAGTTGGAAACGTTAGTTGGCAAGCTTTGAGGTATCTGTTGACTGGGATGCACCTCTGTTGACATGGCACGTGACCTGCTCCTTGTCGGAACAGCACAGTTGCAACACTCATTTTCATTGTCACTTCGAGTTTGCAAGCGACTACTAAATGATCTTGTGAGACGTGCACAGTTTGGTTTGCACTTGCGTGAATCCCAGTCAACCGTGTGAAATCCTTGTCGACCGTGTGTTGAGACACACACCACCCAGACAAGCCAGGAAGCCGTGTGCAGCACCATAATGTATAGCGGAACGTTGACAGGTCACGCAACGGGCACATGCCTGCAATCGAGGCGCAAATCAACCACGTTGCCCGCGGCGTGGACTGACAGCGGCACGGCATGCGGCAGCACTAGGCGTAGTCATACAGCCTGCACAGGGAGCGCTGACAGCGACGCTCAGCCTAGAAATGGTGGACAGCAGCAACAGCATCGGCAGCAGCAGGCAGCGGGACCGACTAGGCGGAGCATTCTCATCGGCAGCGCGGCAGGTGCAGGCGCCGCTGCCCTGCCTGAGCGAGCAAAAGCCCGACCAGCCTCAGGTACGTCAGAATCACGGCTTGACAGTTGTATCTGGTGCACATTCAGTCAAGAGGCTTCTCGTGTCAGAACTGCTGCTTAGGACGATGCAGGGAGGACATTGTGGCGCGTCTGCAATCGCGCTATCATTCATTTGCTGAAACAGACATATCAGACATTGCCTCGTCGATTGCAGACGGCGCGGAGTCGTGGCTGAAGCTGCAGAACCGGGTGTCGGAGTTCACGCTGCCCAATGGCCTGCACTTCATTGTGCTCGAGCGGCACAACGCGCCGGTGCTCAGCTGCCACACCTATGCAAATGTCGGCGCCTTTGACGAGGAGGACGGCAGAACTGGTGGGCATGCCGCGAAAAACGTTATTGTGTCTGCATCTGCAATGACGGTCACAAATCTGCCGCGGTCTCTAGCTGCGGCTTGCGCTGGACATTCAGCAGACTGCTCAGCAGCTGGTACCCACCTGGTCCTTGCCGATCGTGGCCAAATGGATGCTTCCTTTTGCCGGACGCCGGACATGAGAGCTCCAAATGTTTGGATTGTACACACACCTTCGCGCTCTGCACCATCAGCTGCATTCAAGCAGCCAGAGGGTACATGATAAAGACGCTTTGATCCCATTCACCTCGCCAGGCCTGGCGCATCTGCTGGAGCACATGGCCTTCAAGGGCACCGCGCGCATCGGTACCCGGGACGCGGCCAAGGAGGCGGCCCTGCTGGACGCGCTCGACGAAGGTGAGACACACACGCCTGCTCCTGCTGAGATACCTGCAGTTGCACAGCCCGTCATCTGCAGCTGTATACAGGATGCACTGAGACTGATGGGCTGGCCGCTGGGCTGTGACTCCTGGAGATGCATGGTACATCTGCCATGTCATTGTGGTCACCTGCATTATCGATTGCAGCAACACACTGTGCATCTTGTGCAGTGTTCTACGAGCAGCTGGAGGCAGGGGCGGCCGGCGACGCCGACCACTCCGCCGCGCTGGCAGCGCAGCTGCTGGCACTGCAGAGGCGCGCGGATGCGCTGTCAAAGGCGAATGAGTTCGGGTCGCTGCTGCAGCGCGCCGGCGGCGTGGGGCTGAATGCCGGCACCAGCCACGACGCAACAAAATACTTCGTCAGCCTGCCCGCCAACAAGCTGGAGCTGTGGTTCGCCATGGAGGCGGAGCGCTTCCAGGTGCAGAAGCCTTCTGAAGGGGGGCCATGATGGTAGTCCCTGATCCACCAGCATGCGCTGCAGTATGTCGTTGCGCCGTACACATCTCGTGCAACAGACGCAGAACACATCTCGTGCAACAGACGCTGAACACAGTAGTTGCAGTATTCGCCCTCATGGGCTCTGCGTAGTCAGCTGGCTTGCAAACGCTGTGCAAAATGCCCGGGTTTCATAGTTTGATCTTGGACGCTGCATGCGCCGGTGTTTTGGGAGCTGTACTCGGAGAAGCGGGTGGTGGTGGAGGGGCGCCAAATTCCACTTCCAAGCCCTGATGCTGATGGCTCCAGTATACAGCTCAGAGAGCTCATGCGTCGAATTGCTGCAGGCGCCGGTATTCCGGGAGCTGTACTCGGAGAAGCGGGTGGTGGTGGAGGAGCGCCGCCTGCGTGTCGAAGACTCACCCATGGGCGCCTTCCAGGAGGCCTTTTCTGCAAAGGCGTTCGCCAACAACTACGGCCGCCCCGTCATCGGCTGGCCCGACGACTTTGCGCGGCTCGGCCGGCGCGAGGTGCGCCCACAAACAGATGCTGCTGCACAGGATCGAGAAACCAGGCCTTTCACTCTGTGCAGAAATCGAAACTGGCTGCTTTTTAGAGGCCTTTGCTTACTCTACTGCATTTCGCATGCAGTCGTATTGAATCCTCACTATAGGGCTGGGGCGCTGCCTTCAGCAGATGCCTCCTTGAACCAGTGGCATGAGCAAGTGCTTCTATGCATATTCTTGATGGCCTCCTCAGTTTGCTGCACTGCTGCGCTTCAGGTGGCAGACTTCTACAGGCGGCATTACGGGCCGTCGTCACTCACAATCTGCATCGTGGGCGACACAAACCCTTCCCAGGTGAGAGTTCAGAATTAGAACACAAGTTGGTCCACCGCCTGGACCGCCTGGACGTTCTTTGCATTGCTGCGAGCACGCTTCCTCGTTGCGTCGATGGCAGAGTGCGCAATGCACACCCTTGCGGCCTGCTGCACCGCCAAGAGGTGTAGGGTCCGACGCCTCGAAAATCTTATACAGCGACACAAGCCGCCGCGATGCACCCAAATCGAAGCCAGCCGCTGACCCAACAGCCGCTGACCCCCTGCTGCTGACAAATCACATTGCGCCGTCTGTCTAGGTGCGGCAGTTTGCGGAGAAGTACTTTGGCGGCTGGCGCGATGCCATTTTCGCGGCGCCGGCCACGTCGGCTTCGGCGGACCAGCCAACGGCGGCGCCGGCCGTCGGGCAGCGCAAGTTCGAGCGCGCCAGCCTGGCGGGGCCCGCCGTGCTGCACGCCTTCTACCGCCCCGGGCTGAAGAGCCCCGATGCTCTGCCGCTGGACGTCATCAGGTGAGAACTCTTCCAAACTCCCAATCCAAGATTTCTAGATTGGGAACTCGAATGGGGTGACCTCTTGTTGGGGATGAGCTTCAGTGGGAGGCGGCTACGCAATGCGCAATGCAAGTGCACTGGGCAAAGCGAACTGTAGAAGCGCCTTGTGAGCTGGAACCCATGGCCAGCACCCAGCCCTGAGCAAACTGACCAGGAGAGTGCAGATCGCTGACTGCAGGGGCTCTGGAAAGGAGCACGATCATCAGCATGCTTGGCTGCAAGCATGTTTCGCTGCATCCGTCACTGATTTTACCGCACCTGCCTGCCTGCGCAGCTCGCTGCTCAGCGGCAACCGCACCAGCCGGCTGTATCGGGCGCTTGTGCAGCCGGGCCGCGCCACGTCCGCCAACGCGGTGGCGGGCTACCCCGGTGAAAAGCACCCAGGTACATTCCCTAGACTGCCTAGACTGCCTGCTGTAGATCGTGCCCTCATATGCCGCCGCCTGCTGTTGACTGCGTTCACCCTACTTGGCTGGGTCCCTCGATCGAGAGTACGTCTGTCAAGTATGTCTGTCAGTGGTCCCAAGACTGCATGCTGGAGGAGAATATCAATGAAAAATATCGATCATCGCTGCGCCTGTCACTGCAGGCGTGACGCTGCTGTACGCAAACGCGCGGCCGGGCGGCAGCCTGGACAGCCTGTCGAAGGACCTGCTGGGGCAGGCGCGCCAGCTGGCAGCCAGCGCCGCGCCGCCCGCCGAGCTGCAGCGTGTCAAAAAGGTGCAACCTCTGGAACAACCCTCAGCTGCGCTGGCAGCGGCGCGCCGTCGCCCGCTCGACGCCGCATGCTGGTCTGCATGCTTGAAATGGTCACTTGCGGGGGGACCTAAGGATTAAACAAGTGCCCGAATCCTGCAGCACAGATGTCAGAGAACTTTCCAACGGTACAGTTAGTCAGCTGATGGATCGCATCGGTTGTGTGGCCCAGGGGTACCGGGTGAACCTGCTGGAGGCGCTGGCGTCCAACAGCAGCATGGCCAGCACGCTCGCCACCTACTCCGCCCTCACCGGCGACTGGTGCGCGATATTTTTCTTCTGCTGCAACCGGTCTGCTGGCGGCTAACATGTGTGTGGATTGATGCATGAGGTACGTGCTGACTCGGCGTGCTGAATCCAAGGCAAAGGAGAGAAGGCAGGGTGCCAAACCAGTGCCGCACCCTCGGTGAGTAGTCTGCTGACAGTGGCATGGCTCGATCAGCCCTGTCCCCTCGCACCTTTGTGGACTGCGCCAAGGGCTTGCACGTCAACGTTTGATGAGCTGGATGCAAGAGGCGGGTGCTTTCGGACCTGGACGCAGGGGACCACAGAGGCGCAATGGCAGGCATGTTGCAATTTGATGCGGCACATGCGCACATTGAAGCGTTGTGTCACTGGAACGGATTGACGTGGGTGCAGGAAGCGGGTGCTGTCGGACCTTGACGCGGTGGATCAGCTCAGCGGGGAGGACGTGCGGTGCGTGGCGGAGCGCCTGTTTGCCGACGCCAACATGTTCACCGGCCGCGTGCTCCCTCTCCGCCAGCCGCGCGTTACGATGGACATCGATCTTGGCGTCTGACAGTGGCCCTGGCACCCTGGAAGCTGCTGGGCGCCTGAGATCCCGGGGGCGCCTGAGACTCTGGAGAACGCCAGACAGCCAGGCGTGATGTGAAGCGGACGCCGCACAGCCGCTGATGGCATACTGGGTTGGCATGCAGCCTCGCGACACATGAGGTGCAATGACTTGCGGCATCAGGCGCCATGCAATTCTGAGTGAGAGAGGGCGGCGAGGAGGTGGTCGTGTATGGATCTGTAGCTGTGCGGGCATAACCGAAAGTGACGAATGCAGCAGCAGTGGCGTGCGAGCAGGATGGGGGTTGACATTGCAGTGTCTGACGCGCCTACCATTGTTTCAACACATGGCACCGCAGTGATACCTCAAGATAGACATTGAATTGCAGCCAGTTCCCAATCTCAATGTCCTGGGCAAGAAGTACATGCCGTGCAGCTGAATGCTGTGGGACTGCAAGCTCGTTCGGTTGTGCACAGGTAGTGCAGTTCGGCGCCGCAGCCAGAAGATTGTCGAAAGTGCACTTCGCTGTGACACGTCAGTGCCTGTGCTCAGCCGAGGAATAGGCGACCGTCTGTCGCCTCCGGGTGGGGGGTCGTGTGTGGCACAGCTGCCAGCAGCGGCGTGCTGGCCGCCACGTGCACTGTCCTGCATGGGCACACAGATGGCCTTGAGACAATCACTCCAGAACGCTTTGATGCGCTGGCACCGGCACCCCCGTCATGGTCGCCGTCACAGCACGTCGCAGGATGCTGAATGCTGAATGACATTTTTCAAGAGCTGTGTCATGCATGTGCTTCGCCAACGCTTGGTGCAGCTCATGCGTGCGTGCAGCTCATGCGTGCATTAGCAGGCGCCGTTTCACTCCTGACTCCCCTGTCGAGCATTGTCACATAAGCCATGACACAGCTCGACAGGGTCACAGAAATACTGGCTACCACTCGACATCAGTTGGCAGGTCAGCAGCAAGGGCAATGCGGCGCACCTCGTGAGCAGGTCGTGGTACTGCTGCTCCCGGACAAAGCAGTTTGGCTGCGGCTGCACGCCCGGCAGCACATACCGTTCCTGCGCCAGACAGAGCTTCTTGAGGCATAGCAAGGATAACCCTGTAAGATCAGAACACCGTTTGTAATTACTCGTCACAGCAGACACGCATCAAGAAAGCCAGCGCCTGCCGCAAAGCGCAAGCCCTGACTGCAATGCAAGAACTGCGAATGCAGGATGCGTTTTCAGTGCAGAGGTGTGTCTGCTAGCTAGGTGCAAAGCACGTGCACTGCACGAGCAACATGCATTTCGAGGCGCCTCACCATCAAAACCGCGATGCGCCCCAGCATGAGGCGCAGGAAAGCGTCGTCCCTCTGCATGCGGAAGATGTGGCTGCCCTGCATTGCCAGGCAGCAATGCTATCAGCCGCCGGCAGCACGACGGGCGACGGCCGGCCCACTTGCCAGGACGACCGTTACAGATAGTAGCGCCTCAGCAGTCAAGTTTCGTTTCAAACGAGCCAGGGCCACAGCATGAGGTTCCACTGTCACTTGCGCACCTCTGTGGCGGACCGGCTGAGCCAGATGACAGAGGGCGTGCCGCTGTCAGGAGAAAATGCGTCACCCTCCCTTTAGGGCCAGGCGGCAGCATCTGAGCCAGACAAAGTAATGAAACTTCGTTGCAATGAACACACCTTTGTGGCGGACCGGCTGAGCAGGATGACGGAGGGCGTGCCACTGGCAAGCATCTCCAGCTGCAGCTGCGGCACCCAGTACACCGGCACCTGCCCTTGCCAAACCATTTGGAGCGCGACTTTGCATGGACGGAAACACAGATTGGGTTGCATGTGCGTGTGCGCGTGGATGGTGGGGCTGCTGCGCGTCTGTGCCACTGGAGGATGCAGGTGGCTTCTGCACGATGCTCTGCTGGGCCCCCTCGAGAATCGAGCACTCTCGCTCACTCGACCGGGGACATCAGTTCGTCAGTTTTGGGGCGCTGAGCTGCTGCAACACCACAATAGATCAAATAGAAAGGATGGCGCCTCACCTGAGTGCGCGGGCCCTTGTCGGCCAGGATGAACTGCGTCCGCTGCTTGCCCTTGCGGCTCAGGCTCGGCTTCGACGCGAAGGGGCAGGTGTTCTTTATCTCCACCATCTCCTCCCAACTGCCGCCCGCAGCAGGTGGGAGCGCAGTGCCGTTCCCCGGCGCCGCCGTGGCCATAGCTGCAACGGCGCCGCCAGACCTTGCAGCGGAGCCGCCCAATGGTGGCTCTGCGGCACTGCCCGAGGCCGCCGATGGCCGGCCTGTTGACGGCCTGCCTGAGGCCGCCAATGGCCTGCCTGCCGCTGCGGCCGCGCCTCCCGCTGCCGCCGGGTTGCCAGCCGCGGCGGCGGCGGTGCCCGGGCGTGTGCTGAGCTGCAGCCGCTGCAGCAGCTCCTCGATGCTGTCTGCCAGCGGCGACGCCTGTGACGCCGGCTGCTGAGGCCCGGCTGCCGCAGCAGCAGTCTGTTGCTGCTGCTGTTGCTGCTGCTTTGGCGGCGGCGGCGGCGGCGGCACCTGCTGCTCTGCATGCCCTGCCTGGCCCGAACATTGCCGCGGCCCTGCGCCGCCGATGCGCACGCCCCACTCGGCAGGCAACCGTCCCGGCAAAGGCGCCGTAAAGTCCGTCGCAAAGCGCTCACTGCAGGCAGCGGCAGTACCGCCTGCAGCTGGTGCGCCGCTGCCAGCCGCTGCCACCGCTGCAGCAGCCCAGGCAGCCGCGTCTTGGGCTGCAGCTTGTGCCATGGCGGTAGCGGAGGCGGCGCCAGCTGCCGTGGACATTGCCGCCAAGCCGCTTATCTGAGTATGTGGCGGCGGCGGAGGCTGCCCCTGGTGCGGCCTCGGCGCCGGCAATGGCGCCGGCTGCTGTGGCTGCTGCTGGGGCGTGTTCTGTGGCCGCGGTGCCGCTGCTGCGGCAGCGCAGCCGCCAGGCTGGCTGACGCCTGGGCCTGCAGGCAAGCACGCGGGCAAATCGACAGGGAATCTAGCTGACAAAGCCTCACACGTGTGGCCCATGCCTGAGAGGCTCTTCAGCGGCGTCTGCATGTGGGCCAGCAGCAGGGCAGTGTCATGCAGTCTCTTCGGCGGCACGGCGTAGTCACCCGCTCTGTGGCGCAGCACCCCGTCAGGTGAGGCACCCATCGGCGGCAGCTGCCCCCGCCGGAAGCCCCACTCTGGCGGCAGCTGGTCGACATCGACCATGCACAGGCCGACCTGCCATGAGACGGATACGCATCATTGTTTTCGCAGACAGGGAAGTGCACGTCACCCACCCGCTCACACCAAAACGCACATCACCTTAGCGACAGATACAAGGTGCAGGGTGATGCTGAGCCAGCAGGAGGCGCCCACCTCGCCAACGGCAGACTCCGGGAACAGCTGCACCAGCGAGTGCGTTGCCGCAGGCTCCTGTGCGCTGCCCCATGCCATGCGCACCGACAAGATGCCTGCGGGCAGGGCGCAAACAACCTGGCTCCGCTGTTGCAGGCATCACTGCGTCGGCTTGGCTGTGTGTGCACCACCAGGACCGCTTGCAGCAAGCGTGCCTGCACAGCGGCATCGGCAGCCAGCTGTGTGGCGAGGGTGATTGATGTGTTCGTCATGTACCATAAAACGTGACAGTGGTTCAATTTTGCAGGTCGGGGACTTACCCTTGGCTGAAAGAGATGTCGCAACGGCGTGTAGCCTGGCCTCCTCCTCAGCAGACGCCACGGGCTTGGCCGGCTTCCTGCCGCGTCGGCCGCGGCCCTTGCCAGCTGCCGGCTTTGGCGCGGGCGCCGCAGCTGTGCGAACAGCCTCATTGTACGCCGCCATTGCCGCCCTGGCATTGGAGGCAGGTGCAAGTCAGCAGGCGCAGGCGGTGTCAGCAGGCTGCCGGCATGTTGGGACAGGCCAAACAGAAAGCACAGCTGCCAGATTCTAAGAAGATCGAAACCCGGAGTCTGCCTTGGATCCACAGATATTTTTAACAACAGTAGCATCCTCAAAACAGCAGCACAAAAAGAGCTCACTCGTTCAGCCGGACAGCTTCCGAGAGGCTGACAGCCAGCGACGGCTGCGGCGCCACAAACTGCGGCACTCGCAGGTTCCGCCACGCCGCCAGCAGCGGGCCGTGCGACACGAAGTGCCGCGGCAGCCCCAGCCGCGCGACGCCGGCGGGCTCGTAAAAGCCCAGGGCGCCACTCAGGGTCGATGAGGTGAGCACGCCTGCGTGCAGAGCGCGCCACAGCGGCGAGTCCTGCCGCACGTACCTGCGGCGATGCATTAACAATGGCAATGATGCTTGATCGTGGCGATGACTGCCCGTAGCATAGAGGAGGGCGAGGTGAGACCAGGTCTCAACTTAAGGTTACATGCGCTCACCGCTCTGTGCGGGAGACCCATGAGCAGGAGACCGTCGCAGTGCTGCCAACAGCTGTGCAGGCTGGTGGGCGTGAGCGCAGCGCATGCACATGGGCCTGAGAATGGGCCTGAGAAAAGTGCACCTGTAGCACTGCGGGCTGACCAGCGTGAGGTACTCCACAGGCGGCAGCGCAGTGATATCCGGCAGCGCCCGCACCGCCTCCATTTCGATGGAGCGCCAGTATATATTCGGCAGCGCCCCGGCTGTGGCGCCTCCGCCGCCGTCCATGGCGGGCGTGCTGGTCTGGGGTGCGGGTGGCGGCTGGGCCGCCGGCGGCGCTGGAGGCTGCTCTGCTGTGTGGTCTGCGGTCACGCACGGGGAGTGCCGGTTGCGCCGCCGCGTCTGCGGCCGTTGCACAGCTGCGCGGTCGGCTTCGAATCCTGACGGAAATATAAGACGAAGATGTCAGCCGTTGAGTATGCGCCTGACACGGGCGGTCGATTCGATATATGGCTGACCTCCATTGCAGCTTCATGCGGCAGCTTCGTGGAGCGCAGTTCGGCTATGCTATTTATTTTGCATTCGCCAGCATGGTTGAAAAAACAGAAAGCATGCCAGAACCAACCTCGGGAGTTGGTGCTGCTAAGCCTGCAAGAGCTTTCAGTCCTGAGACTACCAACAACAATCATCTATCGGGCCTCTGATTCAAGTCAATTTCTGCTGATGCTCATGTTCGTCTTTTACAGCCACTGAGGAGAGTTCTTTGTCGCGTTCAATTGCTGACAGTGCAGCTGACTGCTGTAAAAGACGTGTACAAGTGCAGGGCCATGTATGACAATAAGGAGCTGGAAATGCAAAACGAGGCCATGTGCTGTGCGAAACTGCGATTCGGCGGCAGCTCGCCTTGTAAGCGGCAGGCGGCTCACCTTGTTCAATGCGTCAGCAGGACAAGGTGGAGTTCTGCCAGCCACGAGCAAGTTCTTTATGGATGCGAGTAGCGTGGTCAGCCAACGGTAAGCGCTCAAGCGGGGCGGCGCGGCTCGCCGCTTGTACCTCCGCTGCCACCCTTGTGTTGTCCTTACAGACGAGAGGGCAGGTACAACTTCACATAAACATCGAGATCATAAACTGCACCTCCGAAATGACTGCACCGAAGCAAAATGTTTCCAGCTTCGAATCCAATTTGCCCCGCACTGCTGCCAGCAGCGTTCAAGCCCGACTGCGTGAGCGGCGTCTCACGCAGTCAGTGCCTCTCTGCCACGGCCTCGGGCACAAGGTAGCCTCCTCAAATTCAGCCACCATATCTGTGTCACCGTAATCTGCAGGTTGCATAAGTCTGGAATCAGAGCCTGTCACCAGCAACACCTGCCAGCGGCAGTGCTGTCGTGCGCAGCTCACCACACGCCTGGACAGACAGTGCACATGCCGGCAAAGCAGCCCGCTGGCCTGGTCTCCGACGATGCTTGCACTCAGCTCTCCTTTGCACTCGGCTCTCAAAACCACTCGGCTCTCAAAATTACTCGACTTTTCCGCCTTGCACTCGGCTTGTCACGCAGCGCGCGGCAGCACCCGCACCAGTGAGCGCAGTGGCGCTGGAGGGCGGATTGGTGTCGGGCAGCGCAAAGTTCATGCGGTGATCGCTCGACCGCTTACGCGCAGGCCTACACTTTGAGTTGTGTTTTCTATGGATCCAAGTGAAAAGGTCGCACCTGTGAGCGCGGCGGCGCTGAAGGGCGGCTCGGTGTCGGGCAGCCCAGTAAGCGCGTAGCCGTTGGCCTTGTCGATGTGGCGCAGCAGCGCTCGCATTGAATGCTTGTCCTCCACCGCCAGCGGCGTGAAGCGCAGCAGCCCAAAGTCCTCCACCACCTGCGAGTTGCAAATGCAGGGCTCAAGGATGTAGGGGTGGCAGAGGAGTGAACGGAGCACTTTCAACAGCCAAATCTACAGCCTCTGGGCGTGATGAAGGTTCCACGCTGCCGTGCTGGGGCACTCAGTATGCCGCAGAGGGAGTGCCCAGGTCCGCGAACCCCCGGTTCTTGAGATGGACAATGGTTGTCATCGGGCGCTGGACCGCTGCACCTCGCACAGCGCGGATGTGAGGCGACGAAGCGCGGCGGGAATCAGTGTGGCAGGCATGAGGGGAACAAGGCGAGTCGTGGGGCACTGCCAAGCCGCACCTCGCACAGCGCAGATGTGAGGCGGCGGAAGCGTGGCGGGAAGGCGGCGCCTGTCGGACCCCCCTCCGCCATGAGGTCCGCCAGCTGCCCCAGGTCCTCTGCCTGTGCGTAGTACTCCAGCCCGAACGCCGGCCGCCCGTACTGCCCCACCAGGTCCACCTGTGACACGGGTTTCATAGCGGATTAAGTCACTTGAGAGTTTTGCTTGGCGAATTGACATCTGCCTGCTGGTGGTACTCCAGCCCAGATACCCGTACTGCCCCACCAGGTGCTCAGCAAGCCATGGGTATCATTCCAGTGAGAATGGCCGCCTGGCCTCCGCCTCGGCGCATTGCTCCAGCCCTGACGCCGGCCGCCCATATGCTCCACAAGGTCCCCCAGTGCTTTAGAAGGACGTAGTTTGGTTGGGCTTTTGCTCAAGAGCTGGCTGTGGATGTGGTGTCCCGCACCACGACCTCAGCTGGCTCGCTCCAGCGTCGGCCAACTGAGATGATCCAAATGCCTGGGCATTGTCAAAGGGACCAGGCAACGTTGGCAATCAGTCGGCAGGTTCTAGGGGCAGTTGGCAGTCAGGCGAAAGGCTCGCCTTGGACAGGGCATTGACGTGGGGCAGGCCCAGGTGCAGCATGGTGGACAGGCTGAGCAGCGCCGCCGCCAGAAACTTGCCCGGGTCCGACGTCAGGTGCGCGTCCACCAGGTGCACCGCCGCCAGCCTGGCAGGACACAAACTGGGCCAGTTGGCACTTGGTAGACAGGCACTCATCCGGCGTCAGGTGCGTGTGCACTAGGTGCACCGCCGCCAGCCTGGCAGACAGCACAGGGGCAGCAGCAGCCCGCACACAGGCAGATTCAGCCCAATGTCATTGCTCCGCTCAGCCCGAGACCAATTGAAATTTGAGGATGTAGGCAGGCGCTCTGATCCAGTACTGCGGATAAAATTTCGGCGGCAGGAAAATTGCTGCGCTCCTTGCCATTGAGTTTCGGCAGCTGCAGCGCAGGGCAGCTGGCCCCACCTGAGGTGCCAGTCGTCGGTCATGACCTTCAGGATCTTGAGCAGTGCGTCGTGCAGCGTGAACAGCTCCACCTGGCCCGGGCAATCGAAGATGAGGTAGCAGCCCTCTGCATGCATGCAGGGTTGGCCTTCATGACATTTGACTTGGCGACGGCTGGCTCAGGCGAAGCTGCTGAGTCGTCTTGCCGGTGGCGGTGGCCAGAAGTCAACAGACGTGCAGCATGATCGAGCGAGGCGGGGTGGACACTGCCCACCTTCTTCCAGCGGCTTCAGCTGCTCCCGCAGCCAGTCCATGTTGGACACTATGTAGTCCATGCAGTAGACGAGCCCTGCGAGGCGGGAGATTGGCATGCTTCCGCAGAGTGTGTATGCCTGGTGCATAGTCTGAGACTTCGCCGAACATCCGTGCATCCAGCTTGCAACACTACCAGAAGAGGAGCCACATAAGTTCCAATCTCTCTTATCACACGCATCTGCTGCGCTGGTCTACTTGCAAAATTGCACCCGCGCACCTCCATTTGGGCCGAGGCCCTCCTCCGCCTGCACCTCCTCCAGGGAGATGAGGTCCCGGATGTCCACCGCGCACAGGTACGGCAGCATGTTGTTGGCGGGGTCCAGGTTGATGATGGCCACCTTCCGCCCCAGCAGCTGCAGGAATTGCTGCATGCCATTGCAGTAGGTGGTCTTGCCGCTGCCGGGCGGCCCGATGACCAGCTGCCCGAATGGCATGCGCGCCCGAGACGTTAGATAGGGTGTTGATCAGCTAGTATGATCTCATTCGATCAGTTGGTGGTGCCAGTTAGACGAGCATGACACACATGGGTCATGGTTCAGTGTCGGAGCAATCTACATGCACGGTTGCATTACGTTTCACGCCAGCTTCAACCGCGAGCCCGATCGATGGCAGCATATAAGATGTCACACAGAGTGTATGTAGGCTATGAGAGCTGCAAATCAAATGTGTATAGACCTGCTGCACCTCCTGATCAAACTCCGAGAACCCCGGTCTTCATGCAGCATGACGACCCTCATCCAAATTTGCACTGGACTACTCCAGCCTTTGTGATGTATCCATAGGATTCGACAATCCTGCAGGGGGATGTATCAGCAGGGTGGATGTGCTTCGCGTGAAAAGTTGTACAGCGCAGCGCTGCCTGAATAAATACGTCTAGGTAGTTTACAGCAGTTGCAACAGTTGTCGCCGCAGCGGAGAGTGTCCTAGTTTACATGAAGCACATGCGACTTCGAACATATCGAGTATACGTTGCCAACTGGACTGCACACTGCAGCATCCGAGAAGCTGAAAAAACAACAGCTCGAGCGCTGCATCGCGCCCTCGCCACACTGCTTGGCGGCTGATAGCTACTGGCTGTAGGTACTTATGTATCATATGGGTGAAGTCACCCGGCGCGCTGATTCGGGCCATCTGCAACGTTCGCACACACTACTGCATCACCCCTTCTTCATTGATTGTTGGCGCCACGATCCTTGCCGCACGGGCTGCGCGGCTAGTTGCAGTGCCACAAGCGGGGTCGCGTGCCCGTCTGCTCAGCCGCCGCTGGTCACATGCTCCAGCAGCGCGAGCGCGCCGTCCAGGTCTGCCGGCCCGCCGACGAAATCCCGCAACACCAGGAACTCCGCCTGTTCCCCGAAGGCCACACGCAGCGACCCCTTGCCTCCTGCCACGGCAGTCAAAAAAGCGGCTTCACTGAAGGGGCTCATCGGCTTGCGCAAAGGCTGCCTGCCGACAGGTGAGACCTGTGACAGGCTGCTGCGTGGCGAACTGGCCATGCCACAAGTAGCAGGTGGCGCCGGCATAGTATAGAAGATAGTGGAAGAGATAGGGAAAGGGAAAGGGACAGAAGCAGCGGAGGGCTGCCCACCCTTTTCAGTCTTCTCCACTGACGCGACGTCGCTGTGGGGCAGCATCAGGGTGGTGCTGTCCGCATCCGCCTTCCAGCACGAGTGCCGGTCGGTATGTACAGCACTCCTCGCCATTTCACCTGCGGCGGTGCCACCAGGTCTCAGGCTGCAGCCCAGTCGGTGGCAGGGGCCTCTGCTTCAAGCCGTGCACGCGACATGCAGTTTCATGCGCATGCTCTGCCAACCTTCCATCTGCCACGAGAAGCAGCATACTCAGGGCAAATGTTGCATGATCAGCATATATTGCATGATGCTGCGGTACAGACGGCGACGTTGAAAGTCGCAGGGCGTCCCCAGCGCACCTCCCGCGGCCCGGTGAAGGCGTTGTGCCGGCAGCTGTACATCTGCACCAGCGTGCAGCCAAACTTCTCCAGCACCTCCTCCGTCGCCGGCAGCCCAAACAGCTGCTGCGCGTCCGTCTTTGTCTGCGGCGGTGCATGCACGCCATGTGAAAACCAATTGGACATGTTGGAAGTCCGTGCACTCATGCCGTGCACGGACTTCCTGTCAGCGGTGGACACAGAGCAACAGACAGCACCGCATGTACAATGTCCATGCCGCTGGACCCTGCCGTGCTCGTCTGGGCGCGCCTACCGCCTGGCCACTGGTCCTTGGCGGGGCTGCCACTACCCAGCGATTTCCTTTGCAGGCGTCCGCGTTTAGCAGCAACAACAGGAAAGCACCTGGGCGCTGGAGCTGACGTCCGCAGTGCGTCAGCTCCAGTGCGTCAGCACCTGGGCGCTGCCGGACGCCTGGCCACTGGAGCTGACGTCCGCAATCAGGTGGCTGAGGGCGAACGCCTCTAATTTGTGTTTGGGATTGTGTCATGCAGCAAAAAAAAGGAAGGCACCTCAGTGCTGCTCGCCGGCTGGCCGCTTGAGCTGACGTCAGCGACCAGCTGGCTGGGGTCGAGCGCAGACCACCAGCTGGACACGCCCTCGGCGATGCGGTTGATGCTGAATGTGTCCTCCGCACTGCCGCTGCCGCCGCCTCCGCCGCCGCCAAACAGCTGCGGGCGACACACAAGGCAGGCTTTAGGTTCTTCAGCACTTTCATCAGTCTGCTGCCCCTCGGGACTGCATGGTGCACACCAGTTGCATGGCAGAGAGGCCTTGGATGATCCCGCCTCTCACGACACGGCAACCCATTTGGCACACTCACCTTCTTGGTCAGGTCAGTTGCGGCGTGCTTTGTGAAGTCTGCAACCTGCACAGCAATGAAGAGTGGCAGGTGACCGCACTGGTCATACTGTTGGAACTGATGCGCCCGGGGACATGATACCTTGCCGCAGCGCACCTTGTGCCCTGCGTCCTCGATCTCCTTCAGCGTCGAGTACACCTTGTCATCAGGTTCGCCAGGAGTCCTACTGCTGCGGCCTGAGAGTAGCAGCATGGCAGCGTCAATGGTGGTACACCCACTGCCCTGCCAGTGGTTTCATCACAGGCATTGCTCGCACACCAGCTAGCATCTGTCACCTGCGCGTGCTGAAGCTGGCGCTGCTTCCTGAGGCTGTATCTCCGGCGACGGGCTGGAGGATGATAGCATTGATTGGGCGTCTGGGGCGCGTGCCTGGGAGCTCCCCGGCTGCATCATGCACATAAAACGGAGTTGTCAGGCCAGGTCCATGTGCTTGCATCAGATCAGCACGAAAGTGCTTTGGCCCAACATTTTGCTGTGGCTGATGACGGCCCCAATTTGATCGCTGAGCATGCGCTGCTGCATTTGTGTTTTGGCAGAGGACGCATTGGAAGACCGCCCAGCAACTGCATGCGCAGGCCAATGACATTCGGGAAATTGGGAGCAGGTTGCTTGTAGCCCCACCTGGCTGGTGTCTGGCGTCGCCGCGCCGGAGAAGGAGCCGCCGCGGCGGGCGCCGCTGACCTCCTCGCCGCCCTCCGTCCAGTCCGACTCGCCGCCGGCGCCTGTGCTCTTGCTGGTGGACGGCTCGTCCTCCAGGCCCAGGTCCTCAAACTCGCTGCTCAGAGGCGACGCATTGTCCCTGTCCGCGCCCACCGCTGCCATGGCGGGCGAGCAAGGGTCCCGTGTCGTCTCGTGGGCGCTGCGACAGAAGCTGCCACCAGGCCGACGAGCCTGCGGCCGGCGACGCGCTGGGGGGATCAGCAAACCAAACAGCTGCTCTCACAACTGCATGCAACCCTGCCGGATATAAGCAGAGGCACAGCTTTCGGCCAGATCGTGCGGACGTACCTGGAAGTCAGGGCCGGGTCTTTGGCCAGTGTGGGCCTCTTCGCACGCCTGGCGCCCTCACACTTCAAACTGACTGGAAGGGCTAGAAGTCGAGACTGAGTCGACGGGCTGCAGTGCACTTGAACGAGGACTGCGAAAGTCCCTCGGACAAAAACTAACTTCAGCGGGCTGGTGCGCGGCGCCAGCGACGTGAGTGCACTACAATCACGCAACACAACCACAACAAGGAATGCTTGTGACTTTTGGCTCCTGGTTTGGGTCAATCTTCGTCAGGGGACGTGCACATGAGCTGGCTTGTGAAGTAGAGGTTGCGTTTTGGTGAGTCACCAGTCACGTGACGGCAGAAGTGCAGATCGCCGCGTTTGCGGACAGCCTGCAAACCTGCAAACGTCACTGCAGCTATCGCTTCGTGCTGTGGGTCAATCTGTACTGCCGCGCGTCTCGTATGGCGTCCGCACGCACAATCTCGCTTAGTTAATTCCGCCTGAAACGCTTCTTGCGCTACGAAGTGCCCCAGCTGATTGCCAACACTATAGTATGGCAGCACTGCTAGCGTTTTTATGTCGATCGCGTGCCGGTAGCATCGCCAGCAGGACCAGTATTGTCCAACCAACCGTTTTTGGTCGATGCTTTGCAACACTCGTCCAGCCCGCTGCGCCGGCTGATGCGACAGGGGTAAGTTTGTCACTTTATCTTTACTACTCCGATGGCCCCGTGTCCACTGCAAGACTCTTTGATGGCAGGAGGCAGGTCATGCCGCTGAGTCATCCCCAGCGACCCCTTGGCACACTGGCAATCACATTCCTGATGCAATATTGCAGGACAAGGTGAAAACCCTAATCAATGGCGAGTTCTTCGAGTCCACGACCGACGAGTGGATCGACGTGACGAACCCGGTGCGCATGTGTGTGACATGCATGTGGCGCATACAGGAAATGGTACATTCGCTGTACCAGTATTGACGAAGAAAGAAAATGGCATTGCGACAGGAAACATGTGGGTTTGGCGCTCCGCAGGCGACGCAGGACGTCGTGTCGAGGGTGCCACAGACGACGGAGGCTGAGTTTGAGGCCGCAGTCGCAGCGGCGAAAGCGGCCTTCCCTGCATGGCGCAGCACGCCCGTGTCGGTCCGGCAGCGCGTCATGCTCAAGTTGCAGCACCTAATCCGGGAAAACATGGTGTGTGCTCACATCATTTGATGTGCGCGTGAAAGCGCTATCCGATCATGTCCGATCTTGTCCGCTGTAAGAGGCATTCCAAGACTGCCTCTCCCAAAAAATGCCTGCAATGGCGACGCAGGACGCGCTGGCAGCAAACGTGACGCTGGAGCAGGGCAAGACCCTAGCAGACGGGAAGGGCGACGTCTTCCGCGGCCTTGGTGCGCCAGGCGCTGCCCTGGCAGACATTGACAATGCCTGTCTGTTTCACTGACATGCGAGCCGTGTGACTGCGACTCGTTGGATCATGGTGGCGACGCCATGGCTCTGCATTCTGGCAAGCAGCCTCGGACCAGGCGGAGTATCACGGTTGCAAGGTGATGAGAGGTCATGCACGCGATTGCTGCGTCCCACAGAGGTGGTGGAGTACTCCTGCAACCTCGCGCCGGACCTGATGGGCGAGTTTGTGGAGAACGTGGCAAAGGGCATGGATACCTACAGCATGAGGCAGCCCCTGGGGGTGCGTTTTCGCTGTCACGTTCATGCCAAGCTACATCCGACCCTGTGCCTCGTTGTGAGCCGCGCATCAGCCGCAACTCGCAAGTCATGGAAAGAGATAAAACGCAATCATCATGACTCGAATGTGCATGCATTGCGTGTAGGTGGTTGCGGGCATCTGTCCCTTTAACTTCCCCGCCATGGTGCCGTTGTGGATGTGGCCGCCCGCCGTGACGTCAGGTGGGCTTTTTGGCGTGCGCGAGGCTGCCGATGGCTGCCTGTGGCCGATGTGTGGGAGTCCCATCCTCTGGGGTCAGAGTGCAGGCGCTGCCTGCACGGGTGCTGCCTGCACAGCAGGTCATGTGGTCCGACAAACTCGTGCCATCCGTGAATTTGTGGGCACTGCATTCACTGCACACCCGCTGCGCAGGCAACACTTTCGTGTTGAAGCCGTCGGAGCAGGACCCGGGCTGCGCCGTGCTACTGGCACAGCTGGCGCAGGAGGCCGGCCTCCCCAACGGCGTCCTCAACATCGGTGCGCCTTGATTTGCACTGCAACTTGGATGTCTCCAAGAGTTGACGCCTCACAACCTTGCTGTTTCGCACCAGCCACCCCCATCAGGGCCTCTCAGCCGTTTGCTGGTTGCGTGCCTGCTCTCGGTCTTGCGCTGGCGTCAGCCGGGAAAGTTTCCTCATACAGTGGTCGCCTTGCACCGCAAGCGTCTCTTGGGCAGCACAAGCAGATGCCCTCTCACAACATCCACGCCTGCCTCCTCCTGCCTCCTTCTGATGGATGCCTGTCTAATCTGCGCAGTGCACGGCACGGCGCCGACGGTGAACCGCATACTGGACCACCCGGACATCAGGGCCGTCGCCTTTGTGGGCTCCAACGGCGCGGGGCAGCACGTGCTGAAGCGCGGCACCTCGCACGGCAAGCGCATCCAGGTATGGAAGCCAACGTATGATTCTAGCTTCTTCTGGGCGTACGTGTCCAGAGGTCAGCGCGAGGCAGCTGCAGCCGCAGGCTGTGCATCCAGGCTGAGAAGAGGAAGACATGTGCAGAGGCATCCTGCAGATGGTAACCTTGAATGTTTTGTAGACAGACAGAGGGCGCACATCGATTTTGCAGCGTGGCATTCTACCCGGCACACCACCATGGTTGCGGAGAATCACGCCGTGTCACCAGACGCGGCATACTACCTAAACCATCAGATGGCACTTTCGCAGACTGACTCGGCAATGCCAAATCAACGGTGGTCACATCATGATCCATCTACCAGTAACGAAAATGATATTGATGAATCGTAATGACTCTGCAGGCCAACATGGGCGCGAAGAACCACGCGGTGGTAATGCCGGACGCACACCGGGAGGCGACCATCAACGCGCTGGCGGGCGCAGCCTTTGGTGCCGCCGGCCAGCGGTGCATGGCCGTCTCCGCAGGCGTCTTCGTCGGCGGCGTCGGTCCCTGGAAGGACGACCTCATCGCTAAAGCCAAGGGGCTGCAGGTGTGGTGGCTGCGAGCTTGGGTCTGATGTTGTTGCCGTGCAGTGCAAGCTGCTTCTTGTGCTTGGCAAACTAGCGGCACAAAACATCTGTGGTACCTACCTTTCATATGCCTGCTGTTGGCTTGCGCTGAACACCGCTAGCATGCTTGGCACGCACATCACGAGAGGTGCCATCATGATTGACTTGGCCCAAGCGAAGTCTCCCCAACCTGAGTCGTCACCTGTGTCGTTTCGCCAGGTAAACGCGGGACACGAGCCCGGCGCGGATGTGGGTCCACTCATCTCGGTGGCAGCCAAGGAGCGGGTCCAGCGGCTCATCCAGTCCGCCGTCGACGAGGTGACAAGCTATTTCAAAGCGGGGTGACAATAATTGTGTCAAATTGTGCTGACGAAGGCGACTGGCAAAGCCTGAGCAAGACGGCGTTCAAATCACAGCGTCCGTGTCGATGGTGGACAGGACATGCCAGAGCTGCGCTGCTGTCCGGCGGGGCCGCACGGCTTCACGTTTCTCACCACAGTTCTTCCAGCTACACAGCTGATCTGATTACCAAACCATGTTGTCGATCAAACTTTACTGACGAATTCCTCAGATGCTGCCTGCGTTCCGCATCGGCAGGGCGCGGAGGGTGCTGCTGGATGGGCGGGTCGTGCCGGTGCTGGGCTGCGAACGCGGCGACTCTGTTGAATTTTTTGGATCAGTTTTCTATCGGCGGCAGGTCGCGGAGCTGCTGCTGGACGTGCAGAGCGTGCAGGTGCCGGGCTACGAGTGCGGCAGCCCTGTAACGTCTTGTCTAGTTGGCTCCCCACTTCAGTGATGCTGATTATTTGTAGGGCAGGGCGCGGAGGTGCTGCTGGATGGGCGGGGCGTGCAGGTGCTGGGCTACGAGCGCGGTAACTTTGAAATTTTCTACTAGATCAAGTCCTCCATCGGCGGCAGGGCGCGGAGCTGCTGCTGGACGGGCGCGGCGTGCAGGTGGCGGGCTACGAGCGCGGCAACTTCGTGGGGCCCACCATCATCGCCGGAGTCAAGCCGCACATGCAGTGCTACCTGCAGGAGATCTTCGGCCCGGTGCTGGTGTGCCTGGAGGTGCGCAATCCGTAAAAGTGTTAAGGTTCACATTTTTTCCTGGAGCTTCGGCCTGGTGCTGCCACGCACTTCACAGAGTTACATTTGGCATGCGTTGAACTGGCGCACTACCACCCACCAAGCTCAGCCTCAAGCTGTTGCTCTGAATCCCCACTTCCACACCAGCATGTCTGAATCCTGCGCCCGCAGACGGAGTCGCTGGATGAGGCGCTGCAGGTGGTCAATGCCAACGAGCACGGCAACGGCACCGCCATCTTCACCCGCTCCGGCCCCGCCGCCCGCAAGTACGTGTGTAATGAAACCAAACTTGACGCCGTCTCTGCTTGAAAAGCATTACAACATACAAACGAAAGTGCTTTTTTGAGCATGCCTTTCAAGGCAGCGACGCAATCGGCGCACGCCCACTGCCTCAGCTCCGCAGCTGAAGTTCTCTCGCAGGGACAACCTGCGAGGATGGGGGCTTCTGTCTCACGTCACCCCGATCATGCCTTGCAATCAGAGACCTCATCGGTCGGGAAAATTGCACATTTCACTATCTGTATGTGCATGTACAGGTTCCAGTCCGAGGTTGATGTTGGGATGGTCGGCGTCAATGTCCCCATCCCCGTGCCCCTGCCGTGAGTGCATACTGAATGAATGCTCCCTGCTGCTGGCTGTGTTCGAACGTGCTTGCCCTGGTGTCTTTGCTGCATTACTGTTTATGGCCGTGCGCCAACCTTCACTGGAATGAAGGTTGGCTCCGAGCTTGACGCCTCGCCTGGTGCGCGCTACAGGTTCTTCTCGTTCACCGGTGAGCCCCCGAATCATGGACAGTCTCCAGGCTTTGGAGCATCAGGGGTTGATGCTCTACTTTTCGCGAGGTGTATGTGATGTGATGCGATCAGAATGTCAGGAATGAGGTGTTGACACAACAAATCAGTGCCTCTAAATTGTGCCTTTATTGTTCCTAGGGTGGAGGGGCTCTTTCGGCGGCGACTTGCACATGTATGGCAAGGCGGGCGTCCAATTCTTCACCCAGGTGCGTGCACACCCGGGTCATTAATCAAGAACCTGACTCCTCGGTTGTGGCACATTCATTTGGCTGCACACCCGGCCCGGTGCTAGGGCAGCGAGGGCGCACCGACATGATTGACCAGGCAGGCTGTGCGGCTGGCACAGCGTTGCCTCATCCCTACAATGATGCTCACGACACTCCTTCTGCCTCTCAATACCCCCAACTGCCCGAATGCCGCAGCCCAAGACGATCACGACCAACTGGAAGGACCTGGACGACGTTGCCGGCGGCCGGGTGTCCGGCCTCGATGGCGTCGGCGCCGCCACCGCACCCAACGTCCGCTCCAGGCCGTGAACGGCCGCAAAGGACTCAGCCGGCCTGCAGTTTCGTGGCGTCGGCGCTGCGACTACACCCAACGTCCGCTCCGGGCCGTGAGCGAAATTCGGCTGGGTTACGGCTCGATGGCGTCGGCGCCGCCACCGCACCCAACGTCCGCTCCGGGCCGTGAACAGCCGCAAAGGACTCAGCCGGCCTGCAGTTTCGTGGCGTCGGCGCTGCCACTGCACCCGACGTCCGCTCTGGGCCGTGAGCGGATGATCAGAAGGCATGCAGTTTGCGACGGCTGTCGTTTTAACATCTATGCTGGCGCCGGGCCATGCATGAGGGCGTCGGCTGGCCCGCAGCTTGCGGCAGCATGGCATGATGCAGGCGGTCTGCTGGCTTATATGGACTTCCAGTCTGCTGTCGAGTCTCTTGACAGCGGCGCTGCCGCAGTCTCAACCCCATCTGGTTCTGGCTGCTGAGTGAAGGATGCCATGCGCAGCAGATCAGTCGCAATAAATTCATGGCGAGACTGCATCCTGCAGTAACTGCGGTCTCTTTTGCGCTTGATCTCTATAGGGTAGTGGTTTCAGCTAGGTATCGCCCTGGGCATTAGAAAATTAACCAATGACGCAACCATTGAACCCGCCATCATCATCCTCATGGATTTACCAGCGGCGCGCAAGATCAGAGAGCGGCTGAGCAGCGAATCGCACTGCATTGCCAATTGTTTTCATGTATAGGTACAAGCTGCTTCACACAGCCATGGGCTGCTGGCACGGCTGTCATGTGCCCTGGAATCCGAAGTCGGCAAACAAGCCATCCCGGTCGTTGACGCCCAGCGCAATGCAGTAGTGCTCCTGCAGTTGCACGGCCAGCATGTCTCCATTCAGCATCTTCACAAACAATCATCGCAACAGCGTGCTGCATCCTTGTGCATATTTTTGCTGTGCGCGGGCTGCGTGCCGCACCTGGATCATGTTCCACTCCTCGAACTCATCGAAGATCTCCAGCCGCTCCGCCCTGCAGGCAACACGTCCAACCCCGAGCCGGCCATTATGCAACATTCGCCATGCGCCGCTTGCCTTCCGCCTCAACCTTGGACCAAACGAAGCAGCCTGACGGTCAACAATGGGTTGCAACCGGATTGCTCTTTGGGGCACGATCCGGGGCGCCAGACAGCTGGACAATGAGCAATGCGCAGGACCAGAAGTAGCTCAAACACACCTCTGCCGATCTGCGGGGTCCAGGTGGCGGCGGTAGATGGTGGCCATGTCGCGCGCGTCTGCGCGGCCCCAGCCGCTGTCCGTGAGGCGCCGGCACTGCGACTGCAGGTCCGGCGTCGCCGCCAGTCCCCGCAGCGGGCAACCCCGCCCCTGCGATATGTCTTTCTGTGAGGGATGCGACGGCTGGATGATGGAATTTCAGTGCAGAATCTTGAGAATCTTGGGCAATGACTCGAACTCGAACATGCATTATTTGGCATTTTTCTTCAAGGCCCTTGTACCGGGAATGCCCGGGAATGCACTGGAATGCACTTGACCATGTGTTTCTGATGCAGCGCATCGTAGTGGGCTGTCGGCCCAGACAGACTGCGCTATGCGGGTACAGCAGTTGGGCGGAGGCACCTGCAGGTTGAAGAGCATCTGCTGTCCAAAGGCGTCGTCCGGCTTGATCTGCAGCCGCCACCGCAGAACATAAAAAATGCATCTGAAACGCAATCCAGTTTCGTGCCTGCTGCTTGACCGCCCTGGCTCACAGCTGGCCAGCCAAGTCAACGCATGTGCGGAGCCGACCACAGCAGCTCACTCCGCACGGCAGGGACCCCGCTGTGCGACCCGGCAACCGCTTCCACACTGCAGCACAGCAGCTGCCTGGGTTTTCCAAAAAGCAGATACGAGCAAGCACCTGCTCGTAGACGACAAACACGGCATTGGGCAGCAACGCCCCCAGGGCGGCGACCACCGCTGCAGACTCTGCTGCGTCCAGATACACCAGCACGCACTCTGCGACCACCAACGTCGGCGCCTGCGCCACAGACAAGGCTTCCGTCGCATTTTGGAGTTCTCAATCAATATACTCATCGTGTTTTGCGGCCCGACTTTGACATGGACTCTGCAGCGTCGAGGTACACCAGCACGCACTCTGTGATCACCAGCACGCACTCTGCACCTGCAAGGAGCAATCGGTAATCAACGGTTTGTTGACACTCATGATGTGGCGTGGGGCGGAGAGGCGCGGCTCCCCCCCTTCCGATGCGTCATCTGTTCCAACTCGCCACCAGGAGTGGGCGGCTCAGAGCGGGGCGCGGAAGGCGCGCAGGCAGGTCCATGGGCCGCGCACTGCTCCCACCTCTGGCTGCAGGCCGGCGGCGCTGAGCGCCGAGCGCAGCTGCTCGATGTAGCGCGGGTCCGCTGGCTGTATATTAAAAGGTGGTTCGTGCCGGAGGCTTCGAAACGTGAAGCAAATGCCTACGGCGCGCCTCTGGTTGCAGGCCAGCAGCGCCGAGCGCCGAGCGCAGCTGCTCGACGTCCCGCAGATCCGCCGGCTGCAGCGAGTACCCCGCTGAGCTGATGCTGCCCGTCTCTGCGCAGGAATGCCCTTGATGAGAAGGTGCGTGGCACCTACAAGTCCGACCAGCGAGGCAGCATCGCAAGCGCCAAAGCGCAGAGTGTTGCACCGCGCACGGGCTTATGGCGCACCCAAGTCGACGATGGCGTCTGCGTCCACCAGCTGCGCCATGGCAGGCGTGCCCCGCATGACGGCTGCCTTCTTGGCTGTCACCTGCAGGCACAATTGGGCGCTTGCTTCTCACTGCGGAACCCAAGGTGCGGCCGCTGCCTGCACAGCAGCTGCTGTGCAATTCGAGATGCCACAAGTGCCAGGCACCGAGCGAGGCGCCACAGTGCCGGCAACAATGCACGTGGTTAGAAACCAGCGTTTCGCAACGCAAATCGACGCCTTGCCTCTCTGAAGTCGATCTCGATGCACTTCTCGGGCGCAGTGCCGCCTGCCTGCGCCGGGGAAGGGTGTCGTCACGCTACAACACCTCGTGCTCACGGCATGTGTCCATTCATGAGACAGCCAGCTCAAGCAGACCAAAGAGATTTTAATTAGCTTGCAATCCAAACTCAAGCGGCCAAGCACGACCACGTGCATGGCGTGCCTTCATGTGCAGCCAGGTTGTGTCGAAGCCAGCGCCCAGGGACACCACTTGGCGCTGCTTGACGCCGTCGCCGCTGCCCGCCGCCGCCATGAACTGCGCCATGAGTCCGCGCAGCGCCGCCGTGCGAGACCAGTACCCTGCCCAGGAGCAGGACGAAATAACACATCTGCTGCGGGCCTGAGACGGACTCGGCGCTGCTGAATGCGTCGGGGTTGCTGCCGTCAACCCCACATGGCTTCAAGACTAGCTTCAGACACTTCTAGCAGGCCCTGCGAATGAGCATCTGCCGCAGTTCGCGAAGCGGAGTCCATGAGGCTTCGGACGGCACACAGCAGCAGGCGTGGCACCTCGGTTGATGAGCGGCGGTCGGCGCTGCGGGCGCCGCACAAAATGCCGCACAAAGGCGTCTTCAAAATAGCCCAGATTCACGCAGGACCTGCGGATCGAGCAGACTCAGTCGCAGGAGCACATTCTGCAGCATGGGGCAACGGCAAATGCATGGTTGGAGGGCCGGGAGGTGCGGCAAGCGGAACAGCGCGGAGCAGTGCTTTGGGTATGCGGCCTCACAGCTTGCTGATCTGGGCGTCGTCATTCGTGCCTCGCACGCTGTTGTCCGACCATCTGCTGGTCATGCTAGACTAGTGGTGGCACCCCACGTGTGCGGTGTCGTGCCGCACGATCGAAAATTTGAGGGATTTGTGTCCTTCGGTGTTGGCGTGCTGCTGAACCTGTGATCTTTCTGGAATTTCCAAGTGGAAGTTTCAGACCCCTGCAGGAGGTATGCAGTCCTCTTCTGCGCGACTCCGGAACGATCGGTGGGATCGGAGAAAAGCAGCTGTTCGAATTTGGTCACAGCAGCCGCGTGCACGCTGAGCCAAGATCAACTTACGCTGATTGGATCACAAACACACAAATGCATCAACGTTTTGAGAGCGCACATTTTTTTTTAACTTTTGCTGAAGCCAGCCACCCTGCAATGAATGGATATCGAGTGCCTTTGAAAAGGGAGTGGCTCAGGAAATGGAGGCTTTGGGAGGCTGTGGGGACATCACTTGGTTGCAAACTAATCGATCGGAAAGCTGGAACACGCTCTTAACGTAATGCAAGACTGCTGAGCAAATCTATCTGATCAACGGAGCAGGCGCTGCACGCGCGCCCGCCCCGGCACGCCATCATGACTGGGTGCGATGCCGCGCGCTCTACCTACTAGCGACTCTCCCTAGCAAGACGTGACGATTGGAGCTTGATCACCGACATAATTATGCATGTGCACACACGCACTGGCGAGATCCACGGCGCACGTCACTGGCAAATTGTACGTGCCAGTGCAGGCTCATCAGTGCCCGCCCATAAATTGCAGCAGACCCGCTAGATATAGCATTACCTATTGCAGTGTGCCCCGTCCTCCTCCTCCTCTACCAAACACCAAGTCCCCGACCAATTTTAGTGAACCCAAGGTGCATTGTCTGCCATCGCCCATCAGCAGAAACCGCAGCAGCCCTTGGACTTGACCTTGCCCTCCTGCGCGGCCGGCTTTGCCGACTTTGGCGCGGGCGCTGCTGCCAAATCCGCCGACTGGATCTCGCCGGTGGCCGGGGCTGCTGCCTGTGCCACCTCGGGCTTGGTGGCGCTGGCCGCCGCCGCTGCGCCCGAGTCCGGTGCTGTGGCACCCTTTGCAGCCGCAGGGGATAGCTCCGGGCTCAGGTCCTGCGCACCAAAACGCTCTCACTCAACGGCATGAGTCATCAACCAGCGTGTTGCTCAGCAAGGCTGATACGCTGGAATGTCAGCCTGCGCAGCAGCTACCGTGCTGGTGTCTATTTTCGATAGCAAAACTGCCATGTGGAAGCACGACCTTATGCTCAGCGCTGTGCACAGCTTGATCCCCTTTGGAGCAGCACAGGGACTAGCAGCTTGGCGACGCCACTTGCGCGCTGCACGCGTCTACACGATGTCTACACAGAATATGCACCTGCACCGGCGGCAGCTCAAAGTCCTCGCCGGCGACCGCCGCAAAGGGCGACGGCCGCTGGATGTATGGCGAGCCGACCACCTCCCTGCCGCCCGGCGCGTCGGCGACCGCGGCCGCGGCGCCGCCGCTGATGCCGGGCTCTGGCTTTGCCTCCGCCAGCACCGCCTCTGCCAATGGCGCCTGTTCAGCAACAGCAAAGAAACGTGGTTGCCTCTGGTTCATCAGCACGAAAGAAGCATACCCTTTCTCCTTACCAAGCCAGGAATGCAGCAACAAGTGTTCGTGGTTTGCTCTTTGATTGGTTTGTTATGCTAAACCAAGGCTTCGCATTTCAAAGCGCCCACCTCAATGGGCGTCTCTTCCGTTGCGGCTGGCAGCGGCGCGGCAATCGCATTGCCGCCGCCGGCGCCCGCAGACGCGACCGGCATCACGCTGACTTCCGGCGCAAAGGCGCCCACGGTGTGCGCTGCGCCCTCGGCGTCGGCCGCAGCATTCGCCGCACCGAGGGGGCCCTCCTTCAGGGCGCTCTGCTGCTGCTGCTGCCCCGGCGGCGGCCGGGCGGCGGCGGCGGCCTCTGGAGCGGCGGCCTCCTGCTGCGACACGAGCGCGCGCGCCGCCACGTCAGACGCCGGCGCCTGCGTCGCGGCGGACTCGCCGTCGGCGGCTGAATTGCCGCCGGCGGGCGCCGGCTCGGGCATGTCGGCGGGGCTGCCGGACAGCGGCAGTGCTGACAGCGCCGAGCCGGCAGGCGTGACCGCTGCAGAGCCCTCGCGGCTGCCCTCCAGGATGGCGGATGCGCCGGTGCCCGAGTGCTGCGAGGTGTCACGCGACGGGCCCCGCAGCGCGGCCAGCGCGCGGTCAGCGTTGTCGGCGCCTGTCACATCAGCATGCTAGCACTATCAGCCAGCTGAATGTCGCAAAAGCCAGGCAGAAGGTTCTGGCTTACAAACCACTGCGCTGAAACGCAGTAGCATCGACTGTGTGAGTTGCACACAAGGCACACTGCCAAGGAAGGCAGATTGCAAAAGGAGGGCAGCGGTTGAGTGGCTGCAGTGTATATATACGAGAGTGCCCTGCTGCAAAGGCATAATGAGCAAAGACAACAAAATCACCTGCGGACAGGCTCGCTGTGCCGGGCGCTGTTCCGGGCGCGGCTGCGGGCGCGGCACCCAGAGCGGCCGCCACCTCGGACGGCCTGCGAGCATGCCAGGGGCGTAAGTGCCAATCCTGAGGTGTTTGTGGAGCCTACACATGATGCAAGTGCGTAGCGACCTGCAACAAGCTGCTGCCGGCCTTCTGCACTGTGTTGAGCGCAACTGGGATTTGCTGTCAGAAAACACCAATCGACAAGCCACCGATCCCAAGTTTCTGCGTGGCGCAAAAAAAAAAAGCTGCACCTCATGCCGGGGTTGGTGGTCGTTGCGCCACCCGGCACCCTCGGTCCCACCCTCCCTGTGTAGCCCGCGGGCGCGGCACCCTCGGTCAGGCTGCCGGAGGAGCCAGCACGGCCCGCAAGGTTGCTGTAGGAGCCCGCTGGCGAGCCGCCCATCGGCGAGCCGCCCAGCGGTGTGCGATGGCCGCCGGCGCTGCCAAACGGCGACCGGCCGCTGGCGGACGCCTTTGAGGGCGAGGCGCCGGCGCGCGGCGATGCGCCGGCGACGGCGCCGGCGGCGCCGCGGTGGCTGCGGCCCGACTCGGAGGCGGTGCGGCCCGAGGCGCTGGCGGCGGTCACCGATGGCGCGACGTCCTAAATGAGAACGACCATTTGCAAATTCGGCACAGGCGCAGGGGGGCTGCTTCCGGAGGCTGGTGTCATCTGGGGTGACATCAGAACCGCAAACAAAACAAAACAAGATTCGGAGATGGATCCCAGATGTCTCAGCGGGTGCCTTTCAGCGCTGAATGACAGGGTCAAGATGACAGGTTGGGAAGCCAGTGTCATGCATCAGCGTCAGCGATGGACTCACCGAGGTCGGCAGCGCGCCCGGCGGTAGGTCGGCCAGCTGCACCACGCGGCCAGCCTCCGAGAATTCCGGCGTGCCGCCCGGCGCGCCACCGGCGAGCGGCGACTTTGGCAGCGTCTCGACGGCTGTCTCGCCGCCGCCGCCGCCGCTCGTCTTCAGCGCCGCCAGCTCCTGCAGTCAGAACAAAGCGATGCATCACGAACTGACCCTGAAACTGACAAACTATATAAAAGGCGACTGGCCTGCCCAGGATGTAGTGAAGACTTGACCTGGTGGAGACTTGCATTCGAGCTTGGTCAGTCCAGACAAGTCGATGGAATAGTGTGACAAATGCTGGGCACTGCAGAAGGGCGCACCATGTCTGCAAAGTCAGCGCCGGCAGCGAGGCTCATGGGGGAGGTTCCCTCGAGCGCATCATCGTCCTCCTCGTCGGCCTCGGCGGCGGCGCTCGTGTCAATGGGCGCCATGCCCTGCAGCGCCAAGGGAAGGGGTACGGACAAGACGGACCTGCAAGCTTGGCTCAGTCAGAACACACTGCAGAGCCTGGCGGCGAGATGGCTGCCTGCGCCTAAGCCCTGTGCGCCAGCTGCCATGAGCATCAACACTCTGCCAGCTGTTCAACTCAAGGCAGCATGCGACTGTGTGGCAGCAGCTTGACGCAAGGGTCAAGACACGATGAGCAGCATGGGGTGCTTGCTGCATTGCAGGACACTAAATGCCTGGCGCTGAGTTTGAAACTGCGGTGGGCAGCACCTTGATAGCGGAGCTGTGATCCATGCCATCGGGCATGGTGCCAGAATGCGCGCTCTGTGCCTCAGCGGCGACTGCGTCAGCCTCGCCGGTGGCAACGTCCTCGGACGTCCCGACAGGCGACAGCTCGGCGACCGGCGGCAGCGGTGTCCTCCGCGCCTCCATCGCGGCGGCGCTCTCCAGTGCTGGCTCACTGTCTGCACCAAGAAACACACCACACGCTTCACCACACAGTATTGGTGCGAAAAGGTGATGGCGCCAAGGCACCCCAAGCTGCACGATTGCATGACGCACCTATGCCGTGGCTGCTCAGTGGCAGACTGGCATGCAAGCGTACGACTGCAGGTTTGTTTTGGAGCATGGAAGGCGCCGAGCAGGGCTCAGAAGGGCTGGGGCTTGCATGCGGCGGCAAGGTGGTGACTGAGCCGGCGGCTGTGCAACTCTACTTCAGCTCCTGTTGGAGATTGGCACCTGAATGGGATCTCTGGGGAAGATGCCACGCTCAACACAACGAGCGGTTGACAGGCCACAGGGCATTGCGCCAGCCTGGAGCACCAGGCGGGCACGTGGTGACATGTCAATACTGCACGAAAGGGGCGTCTTGGCAGCAAGCGCATCGCACCTTCAGCGGCAGCCTCCCCGGCCTCCTCGCACGCCTCCCGCATCAGCGGCAGGTCCGTTGACGGGCTCTTGTGGTGGTGCGCGCTCGCCATGCTGGACAGGTCCAGGTCTTCCGGCATGACGTCGTCGGCGCCCTGCTCCCCGACGCCTGGAGGCGGCCCGACCGACGAGCCGCTGCGCTCGCTGGTGACGGACACCCGCCGCATGGAGGAGGCGGACACCGAGCTGGCGGCGGCGCGCGACAGCGCCGCCGGGCCAGGGGAAGCGTGCGGCCTCGGCGCGCCGAAGGCGGCAATGAAGTTGGGGTCCAGGTCAGCCACGGCGCGGTCGTCGGCGCCATGCGCGCCGACACCGGGCGGCGGCCCCGGCTCCGTCGGCGGCGCGGCGCCGCTGGCCGCTGGCTCTGCAAAGGCGCCGCTGGCGGCGGTCTCGGCTACGGCGCCGCTGGCCGCGGGCTCCGCCGCGGCGGCGGCGCCGAACGCTGTAGTAATGGCGTCGGCGGCGGCGGCGGCCGGCTCGTAGGGCGCAAGTGGCTCCGACTCGGCTGCGCTGGGCGCGATGGGCACAGCCTCTTCCGCCTGCCTCGTGGCCTCATGCGCCTCAGTGTCCTTGTCGAAGGCCTCGGTCATGGGCGTGCGCTCCGCCTCGAACTCGGCCGTGCTGGGGACGACGGGCATGCCCTCCTCTGTGTGGCCCGCGACAAGCACGGCCTCCTCTGCCTGCCCCGCGGCCTCATGCGCCTCGTTGTCCTTGTCAAAGGCCTCTGTCATGGGCGTGCGTTTCGCCTCGGACTCGGCCGCGCTGGGGGCGATGGCTGCGGCCTTCTGCTCACCCGCGACAGGCATGGCCTCCTCCACCAGTCCCGCGGCCTCGTGCGCCTCGTTGTCCTTGTCAAAGGCCTCCGTCATAGGCGTGCGCTCAGCCTCGGGCTCGGCGTCCGGCTTGGAGGACGACAGGGTGTACTTGACGGCGGCGACGGCGGCGCCGCCGGCGGCCGCGAGGCCTGCGCCGGCTGCGCTGAGCGCCGCGAGCGGCGACATGAGAATGGACGTGGCTGCCGGCTCCTTGGGGGCCTCTGTACCCTCTGCTGTGGCCTCCGCGCCCTCCTCGGCTGCAGGGGGCGCGTCTGTGGGCGCCGCGCCGCTTTCGCTTGGCGGCGTAAACTCCCGCGCGTCCGCCGAGAGGGTGGAGATGGCGCCACCAAGTTGCGCTTCGGCGGCAGCCGCCGGAGCGGAGACGGGGGCTGCTAGCGGCTTCGCAGTGCTGCTGACAGACAGGCGGCTGGCCTTGGGGCTTTCGGCCGGCGTCGGCGGCGGCGCCATCGGCAGCTCCGCGGACGTCGCCGACGTGATGGGTTCGGTGGGCAGCGCCATGCTGGAGCCTGCGGCCTGCATCGGCATCGAAGCCGGTGGGATGGGCGCGGACGCAACGCCGGAGGTGGGCGTCGGCGGCGGCGCGCGCGGCAGGTCCGACAGGCTGCCCCCCGGCCTGCGTCGCCATGGCACCTTGGTAAGCATAGCTACAAGGACACTTGACGGATAGAGGCAGCTGTAGTGTGGAACTCCTGTGAACTGCAGAGACAAGCTAAAATAGCAGCCCAGCGAATCCGTCCCTCCTGGAGGGATGCAACTTTTCTGTGGTTATAGGGGACGGGATCAGCAAGGATGGATGCGAGGTAGGATGGGCTGCTATGCACCTGCACCAGACAAAAATGGAGAGGCGTGAAGAGCAGGCGGCACCAGCAGCGCGGTCGGGATCATGGCAGCTCACCTGTCTGCGGCCAGGCTGGGAGCAGGGGTAATGGGCACGCCGATAGCCAGGTCCTCCGCCGCGCCGTTGGTGCTGGACGCCGCACGCGGCGGCGTCGCCGGCGCGCTCGCCGGCACGGGTCCCGCCAGCCTGCCGTCGACATCGACGTCCGAGGCTGAGGGCATGTCGGCGGCAGCGGCGCCCTTCTCCTCGGGCAGCATGTCCTGCAGCGGACGCTCCTCGGAGCCTGCAGCGTAGAGCACTGGGTCAGATGTACTGCATACTGTCAATCTTGTGACGCATGCCAGAATCGTGTAAAAGCCCAGTGAGGGAGTACAAGCAACAGGAGCAACGCTGTAGAGCGTTGCTGTCAATCACTCACAGTGACAACCAATGCTGTTCCGCTGCTTGACAGTTTGTCAGAGCAGCAAGGTATTGGCAAATGCAGAGGTATGCTCACCTGACAGGGCGGTGGGCGCGGGCGGCCACTCGGCGCGCGCAGCCGCCGGCGCCACCGCGGGCGCGGCTGCAGTGAACAGCGCCATGTGGGTGCTGCTTGGCGGCTCGCTGGGCTGCTGCAAGGAAGGCGTCGCAGGCAACTCCTCGGCAGTGGTCCCGGTCGGGGGCTTGGCTGCAGGCCACCACAGCACATGTTCAGAGTCAGGGGCTCTAGGATAATGACATATACCCTGCAGAAGCAGCTGACCACAACTGGTGACATACCATGATGTTCTGCAATTCGAGCAGCAGGCGCGCCGCCACAGGAGTGGAGCCCACAGCAAAGAAACCTACTGCACCTTGGGTGGCCGCAGAGGCGCCGAGGGAGTCCGTTCGGTTCACGAGCTCGTCAGGGTCCGGAGAACTCCCGTCCGCTGCGTCCGCAGCGCTGGCGGTGCCTATCGACTGCCGCTGCTCCTGACCCACCAGCAACGCAAACATGTCAGCTGCTGTGCCGACTGATGGCGCGTCGGACATCCCCTGTTGGTCAAGACAAGACAAGAACAAACCACATGGCATATCATCGTTAGGCAAGTGCGCAAGGGCAGGAGACCTCAGAGAGAAGATTAGTTTGTTGTGTAGTCACAGCGCCTATACTGCGCTCATTTGACACGCACAATGTGCAATCTCATCACTGGCCTCCCCGGAATGCACAACGACATTTCTATAGCAGCTGCAAAGCAGAGGATTCTTGGCAATGCTGCTCGTGCTCCATGGTGCATGCAGCCGAAAGCACTGGCGGACCTGTAGCACCGGCTGGGCTGAGTCCTTGGAAGGCGGCAGCAGGCTGTCCTCCCCGGTGAGCCGCAGCGTTGCGACACCAGCGTCTGCTGCGTCCGCGCCCTCGTTGAGACCAGGCGCACTGGAGGGCTCCCGCAGGATCTCGGCCGCCATCGGCAGTGGCTTTGTCAGCGCCGAGCCCGCCTGCGAGGCGGACGCCCCGCTCAGGCGCTGCAGCGTGTGCTCCGGGGTGTTGATGAGCGACTGCAGCGCCGCCTCGTGCGCATCGGCGCCCGCCGCCAGGCTGACAGGCGCCTCCGCCGCCGCCTTGGGGCCAGTCGCCGGTGCAGACGCCGACTCCTCGGCCTGCTGCTCGGGCTCGGCGGCCGCAGCAGCCCCGGGCTGGGCCTCCGCCTCCGCAGGTGTCGCCGCCGCCGCGTCATCGCTAGCGATGTCCGCATCGGACAGCGGCCTCCTCAGGGTGGGGTTGCCCGCCAGATGGCGCATGCCGCGCTCGTAATTGTCGGCGCCCGCAGCAAGGCTCTGCGGCTGCTCGCTCCCCTCGGTGAGCACCACGGCGGCAGCTGCCGTCTCCGCCGCCTGCTGCTGCTCGCATGACGCCGGCGCAGCCTCTGCCGCCGGCTCATCCTGCTGCGCCTCCGCGGGCGCCGCCGCCGCGCCGGCGAGGTCGTCCTCCGACAGCGGCTTCTTCAGGGTGGGGTTGCCGGCCAGGCGGCGCATGCCGCGCTCGTACTGGTCCGCCCCCTCCGCGAGGCTGCTGGTCTGCGGCGCGGCCGCGGCGGCGGGCTCGAACGCCGGCGCCGAGGGATCCAGCCCCGAGCCGACGGATGCTGCCGCGCCCTGGTCCCCCAGAGTAGCTGGCTCCGGCTCAGCCGCAGCCGCCGCGGCGCTAGGCATGCGCTCGGTCTCGCCAGAGCTGCGCTTGCCGGCCGTGGGAGGCGTCGGCGGCAGATACTCCTTGTCCGGCACCTCTGCCGTTGGCGGCGGCGCGGAGACCGGAGGCGCCGCTGCCTCTGCTGGCGGCGCGGCGGCCGCGGCAGCAGCGGGCGCTCCTGTCGGCGGCTTGGGCGGGTAAGGGCTGATGCGTGTCGTGCCCCTGGAGGCCAGGACAGAGATGTCAGCACCACAACATGCATGCCTTTGTGGTGCGTGCATGTGTGCATAATGCAAGCGCATGCAATGCTCGCTGAATCTAGATTTGGCAAAGTGGCGAGATGGATCTGATTCATCTGTGAAGCAAGAAGAACGCTGCTCAAGGGCAACGTGCCCACCTGGGCGTGAAGGCGTCTTCCATCATTTCCCCCAGCAGCTGGTCCACGATCTGCGGCGTCGGGCTGCGCCCCGAGTGCGGCTTGATGGGCGAGTGCTCCGGGCTGGTGTCCTTTGCCGGCGGGCTGTCCTGCTGCTCCGCTACACCGCTGCCGGCCAGGGCCGCAGCCGGATTGGCGCGGACCGCGATGGGCGGGCCGCCCAGGCCTGGTATGCGATCACAGGACAGCTCAGCTGCAGGACTGCATCACGGCGTGGGCAGCTTGGGAGACACGCGCTGAGAGTACGGTCAGCATTTGGTCATTGTTGCATGCTCGAACATGCACAGGAGCAGTGCAATTTGAACAGGTCCATAAGCTTCAAAGCCCAGGCATGCAAATGGCATGGGGTTGCACTGACCTGCGCCGATGTCCTCCTGCTTGAGGGCGGCCGAAAACACGCGGGCGGCTTCGCCGCCACCGGGAGGCACTCGCGCTGGCCCAGCAATGGGCGCCGGCTCCTGCAGCAGGCAGAGGTCAACATGGGCAGAAGAAAATTGACATAAGCATGCATCCTCGTTTACAGCATGCAGGTCACAAGGACACAGATGGCAGACATCAGGCATGCACCCCGCTTTGCTGCGGAGTGCAGTGTGCAAACAGGAACATGCACACCGCCCGCCGTACAAGTTGCCAACTTTGTTCATGTTGGCTCGTACAAGACACTACCTGCTGGCCGTCAGCTGGCGGCGGGGCTGTCGCCGCTGCTGTTGCCGCGAAGGGAGATGTCGCGGCAGGAGATGTGGCGGACTCCGCAGCAGGAGCCGCGAGGTCGTTGGCGTTCGAATCGCTTTCCACCTGCTTCGACTCCAGCACCTGCCAGAATAAGTAATGCAACGTCGGGTCAACGATGATCTTGCTGTTTCGACTAGGGTGCTGCACATCTGGCGCAACCTTGCCAACATATGCAAGATGTTTCATCAAAGGTAAAGACAGTACTCACCTCCCAGGTGTCGATTGGCGACCCAACTGCATGCTCCAGGTCTGACTCTGGCACCGCTTCCGGCACATCAAAGGTGACGCTGGCTGTGCTGCCTGCAATGTCAGCGGATAACAGTCGACATACGCGAATGAGGTGCCGCATGCAGGCTGACTACTGGCTCCCGCTGTCCAGCATGTGAAGACAGCACGTTTGATTGGCTTGCATGCAGCCACAGGGCATGCTGCACAGTGGCACTGTAGATGACCGTCTGCCATCAGAAACGGAGGAATGCCTGGCGTGCAATTCGAATCTTACCTTGCCGGAAAACGCGTGCCCCTGAGGGCGACAGCGGCCCGCTGCCACGCGGTGTTAGGCCGCCGCCACGCGGGGTGGTGGGCCCCCGCGGCGCCGAGCCGCCGCCGCTGCGGGGCGTCTTCGGCAGCGGTGGTCGCGGCGATGCGATCATGGAAGACGTGATGGAGTCATCGTCCGACACGTCGCTGTCCTCCAGGTCGTCCAGGCGGAACGACTTTTCCGACACGCCCAGCTCGCGGGGCGTCAGGCCAGTGAGCTCCCTCGGCGTCGCCCTGCGACAAATATGGAGTATATCAGCACCCCAAGGCAGCAGAGTTCCGGACCCGAGAAACTCCCATGTGTCACACGCCTCGCTTTCCAAAGCAGCTAGCTGCTTGATGTCGCCAGTGGTCTGCTGCACAGGATTAGAGTCTGGGGACGCCCACCTGGGCGTGCGCGCCGAGCCACGCTCCGTCAGCGGCCCCGACCTTGAGGATGCCAAGCTGGAGGCCGGCTGCACCGAACCCAGCCCCAGGCGAGGCACGCCGCCAGGCTTTTGCTGGCCACTCATGCTGCCGCGGCTGCAAGCTTTCAGGCCGCACCCTTGACCTACGAGCAGTGCAGGCGACAGAAGGAGTGAAGACGAGCGAGCACTGTAACAGATGTCAACATAGTAGACGACAGAGACAAGAGCAGCAGATACCAAGTCCGCTGCAGCACTCTATCCGTTGCTCAAGGTACAGATCGGAGGTCATGCAACATGAGCCGCGTCCATGACGGACAGCCTCCATGGTTTTGGATCAACCCGCAGCTGCTGTGCTATACAATTAAACCCAGACGAGCCGTCGAAAGGCGCAGCGTGCACCAGCAAGCGCCGTGAGTCGGGCAGTGCTTGATAGGAGTCGAAGCAAGAGAAATTCGTTCCACAGCTGGCGGCTGCTGGGCCAGGACCATAACCCCCAAGATTCGCCGAGACATCATTCATCACCCACCTTGTATGAGCTCTCCTACCGAGCGCCGTGAGGCGCGTCAAGCTGCCCCTGCTCCGGCTCGTGCTCTTCTCGCTCGTCTTGCAGTCGGCCGCCAGTCGTGCTGCGCCCGGCGCGCGGGTGCGCTGCGACACTGGAGTGCTGCGATTGGAAAGGACACACCAGTGCCGCACGACACGCTACAGATACTGGTCAGAATTGCGGTCGCATGATCGGCTGAGTGCTGGGGATGTCTTCGAAGAACTGATGACCGAGCATGGTGAGTGGCTTGAAATGTGGTGCATGCTTGGAAGAAGATTTCACTTGTATGATTCAACTGTGTACCGTCCTGCTTCCCACAGGGAGAACTTGAGCCGTGTGTGGCTGCGCGCAGACGTGCAGAGCTTCATCGCGTCGGCCACTGCCGCGGTGCGTCAATGCTGCAACCCGGACGACTTTCTGAACGCTGCGGAGGCCGCACTGGGCCAGCGTCCCCGGGTCCTTTCAGGTGCGGGATGCCTCCTCATCCCACACAGCCTCCTATCACTCCTATCATGCAAGGGAGCAGGGCACACACAGACTCTATGGAGAGAATTTTCTTTGACGTTGCTGACGCGCAGGTGACGAGGAGGCGAGGGCATCGTTCCGCGGGGCGACGGCAGGCCTGGCAGCGCAGCAGGACCAGGCGGGCCCGCACAACTGCCTGGTCATGGACCTGGGCGGCCGCTCCACGGAGCTCATCCTCGGGGACGCCGGCAGCGGCATGGTCGAGTCGGCCACATCGCTGCCCATGGGCTGCCTGTCGCTCAGCCGGGTCCTGCCGGCCGGCCCCGCAGCAACGCCGGCAGAAGCCGTCGACGCCGCCGTGAGCCATGCGGCGGACGTCATACAGGCAGACGACAGCGCGGCCGCCAGCCTGGCGGCAGCGGGGGAGTTCATTGGCGTGGGCGGCACGATCACGACGGCTGCCGGCATGGTCGCCGGCCTGAGCGAGTACGATTCCGCGCGCGTGGACAACAGCACCGTTAGCGCGGACCAGCTGCTGCGGCTTGCAGAAAGGGCGGCCACATCTGAGGGGCGTGAGAGGTGTGCTGTTTTGGTGGCACTCGTGTAGCGGACGTGGCATGGCATGCGTCGCACAGTGGCACTGAGCGTTCTGGCAGGACACATGTTTGCTGAGATTGCTTTCTCTATGCAGGCTGCTGGAGTCACATACTTGGGTCTCGCAAAGAAGGCTGGACACGCTGAGCGCCGGCTGCAGCGGCTTCGTTGCCGCCATGCAAGCGGCAAAGGCAAACCAGCTTCGCGTCCGCGAGAGCGACCTCATGGACGGGCTGATTGCGGATCAAATGGACAGTTGAGCTTCCAGGGTGCATGCCGCTTTTGTTGAAAAGGTTTCTGATGGCCGGCCTGTTCTAGGCACCTAGATGGACAGTGGTAGTGTAGACACATTAATTTAATTCCCTCTCAATCAACCTTGAAGGGCCAGTAACTTCAGATCCTTCCAAATACACAACTTTTTAGCAGTTCTTCCCTCTGAATGCTCGACTGACAGTGTGACCAGTGTCGCAATACAAAAAGCACCTGCACAGTCGCAAGCAGCCAGGTGGGCGCTGCACGGCGATGAGGTAGCCACGGCAGGAACGACCAAACACCGGTGCCATTCATTGTAGCGCGCCCGCCACCCGGCGGTACACCGCCCGCCAGACCTGCCCTGAGTTGCGCGCCACCTTCTGCCCCTCCTCCGTGCCCTCCGCCAACAGCCACGCCGCTGGATCGGCCTCCAGCTCCTCATCGCTGATACGCTCAAAGAGCGGGTGCGTGTCCAGCTTGGCCTGCATCCACTCCGCCAGCTCCTGCGGTGCAGTGGACGTTTTCATCAAAGGGCTGACCCGTTTTGCAATGTTCGTTGGTAGCCCGGCGTCCAGCTTGGCCTGCATCCACTCGGCCAGCCCCTGCAGAGGCAGCAACTTTTCATGAGTGGTGGGTTTGGAAGCGTGTTGCAGCGTCAGACAGCAGGTCGACCACGCATCTTGCATGTGATACAGTCTGCCCACAGCAACATGTCTGTGCAGCGCTGCGACCCTGCTCGGCAGCTGCAGGAGGGAAGTTATGGCAGGAGAGGAAGCGGCAAGCCAGTGCCCACCTGCACGTCGCTGATGGTGTACAGCATGCCGCCTTCTTTCAGCAAATACGCATACTCCGCCAGCAGCGGTGTCTGGATGATGCGCCGCCGGTGGTTGGTTGCCTCAACGAAGAAACAGAAAGGTCACCAGAAGCCTGTCAAAATGACGAGGAATTGGAAACCCGATCGGAGAAAACGATCTCAACGACGTCATCAAACAGACTCCGAGCAAGCCTCAAACACCAAAACCGTGTTCCAAGGAGTCGTCTTGATCCTTTTCTCACCTTGAAGTGCGGGTCGGGGAACAGGAAGAAAAGCTTCTCCAGCTGGCCCTTGCCGAAATAGTTGGGCAGAAACTTCATCGCGTTGGTGCGCGCGCAGGCAATGTTGCCGTAGGTTCCTGGCTGCTCCCGCCGCAGCGCCGCGATGCGCTCCTTCACATACTCCGACACCTGCGGCAGTTGCCAAGATCATCAAGCAAGGTGATTTAACAGGACATTGGAACAAGTCCGATGCAAAGCCTGTCGCAGTGGCAGCAGAAAATTTTCGCAAAGCAGTCTCCATGGGTCTGCTGTTGCGGCCACGTCTTGGGAGGCTGCAAGCAGCGACGTATTGCACTGCACGGCAGGGCTGCAGGGGCTGCAGTCCGGCGGACTGATGCACCAGAGCCTTTCCGTATTGTATGATCAAAAAAGCTTTATGTGGCACCCACCTTGTCGCGCAGCTCGAAGCCGAGGATGAGTTTGTCCGCATACAGCGGCGCCAGCCGGATCAGCAGGCCGCCAAACCCGCAACCGACGTCCACAAAGCGGACCAGGCCGTCCGGCGCGGGCGCTGCAGCGCTGCCATCGTCCGCCGCGCCATCGCCGGTGGCAGCGGCATCCGCAGCGCAGGCGTCAGCGCCGGCTGAAGCGGCTGCGGCGCCGTCAGCCGCTGGCGCATCTGCTGGCTGTGCCACCGCCGCCGCGGGAAACAGCGCCGTCCTGCGCACATTGCGGGTGTGAGGCGCCTCATCATCGGCGCCTCATCATCATTCCTGGCCGCGCTAGAATCTGTATCATAACGATGTGCAGTCGAGGGTTTTTTATGACATCTGCGAGTCAACCTGATGCGCCACTCACCAGTCGACGTCCGCTGGCGAAGTTGGGACAGGAAAGTGTGCATCGTTCAGCGGATTGCTGTGCGCCCGGGACCTGTAGAACCGCTTCCTCGGAGCACCATCGTCTACGTCCCCCTGCAACGTGCAGCAAGGAGCCCTGATGAGTCTCTGGCACGATGATGCTGCTCCTTCGCATCACTCAGCAAGCTGTTTCACACACCGCTCAAAAGCATTACACCCGGCCGCCAGCCGTTAGGCCGCAGTGGACGTCCATCATGCATCGCACCTGTGCAGCCAGCCGTTTCAGACGTTGCTCCAGACCCTTAACCATTTTACGCCTGTCGCTGAGTTCTGATGATCGAAGCTCGCAGCAAACTTTCTGTCACAGAGTCAGTCCAGCTAATGCCGTTGACGATCAAGTACTTTTGGGTGCGCCGAGCGGCTGTGGCTCGGTGTACAGAGTCAGATCACTGATACCGTGGGTGATAGAACGCTTAGGGCAAGTATGAGTGCCAAGATCGCAGGCGCAGAGAGATGGCGCTGTATTGATGGAAGCAGCGCAGTAGGAAGCAGCAGTCAGCCAAACACGTGACTTCTGACTGATCTGCTGAGCTGCAGGTGCAGCCGCAGGTGCAGCCAGCACGGCGAATTTCCACTCGCACAACCTGGTCGCAGAACTTTTTGAAGAGCTAGTGCGGTTATCGGTGGTGTATTCTACTCACATCGCGCTGATTTAACCTACCAAAAGTGCTCCGACACCGTCCTCGCTCGTTCGTGTCGAGATCGTGCCGCATGCAGATGTCGACTGCAGCATCAGCCACGTAAGCTGCGTTGAGGCATCGCGACGGCCGAAACCTGTGGCACGCACAGCAGCATGGGCAGCCTTGCGCCGCCGCAAAGCCCTCGTCACACTGAGATAGAGCTAGCGCCCCTGACGGACACTGGCGGGGAGGTGGAGCTGCTCGTCCGAGAGCACGAGGCTCAAGGGCCTGATCGATATGCCGACCATGCGCAAAATGAGCAGCCGTGGCCATGGTTTGTCATTCCGGTCCTGGTGGCGGCGGTGAGTGGGAAGGTCCCGGTATCACGGCTGCATGATTGCGGTTAACCACCTCACATGCGACTTGGGAAGCCTGCGCACCGTATGCAGGATCCTGTTATGCGAGAAGCCGAGCGGCACCGTGATGCCTCCCTGCATGCAGGTGATCGCCGTCAGTTCAGCGGGAGCGACATTTGCTCTCGTGACCGATGTGCCTGCTCTTCGACTAGGTGAGAAACGCTCACCGGCAGCCTATTGTATGGGGTACATGCTCCGGCTGTCAGGTTCGTGCATACGTGCTGATGCGCATGGGCTCTGCATCTAGGGGCCTGGCGATTGGGGCTCACCACAACGATCTGCTCGCCGCTGTGCATATGGCAATTTGTGCAGCTGACTCCAGGTGGGCCTGCTAGATGTTCATGCTGGTATCGCCTGACGCACATGGCGCCATGCATGCTGACCACCGCACACGGTGCATAGTAAACTGATCGCAAGGCAGCAATGAAGCACAGCTTGCTCTGCATCTCGCAGAGCTGAAGCAGCAGACGCTGCAGAGCTTCTGGAAGCTGTGCTTCTCAGGGGTCTGCTTGGCTGCGCACTTCAGCTCCTGGGTCTGGGGCATCAAACATACCTCGCTGGTTTGTTCCTCCCCTCTCCTTGACGCTGCTTTCTTGCGTACTGATGCACCTGCCCTGCGGCCAAGGTCATGGCGACTGGACACCCCTGCGACACTGTGCACGCTCGCCGCTGTGCGTGTGATGTCACGCGTTGTGGCTCCAGGTGCACGCATATTTATTTGTCAGCGTGACGCCGCTGGCCATCGCAGCCGGCTCGCTGGTCATGCGCAAGCCCATCTCGACGGGCGAGGTGGCCGGGGCCGTGCTAGGCGCGGTAGGGGCCGCAGTCCTGGCACTGGGGCCTAGAGGCGGCGGTCATCAGGTGGGCCTCTGGTTGCACAGCAACTGGACAGCAGCAGAAATTTGTTTGGGGTTTGTTATCCGAGTGGGCGGGGACTCCAGCGTCAAAACAGCTATATGCTGCAATGCAGTCCACCCTCACCGGCGACATGGTCACCCTCATTGGGGCGATCACAATAATTGGCTATCTGGAGGTGGGGCAGTCCCTGCGGCGATTCATGCCGCTCATGGTGTATGCGGTTCCAGTCACAGGTGAGCTACGCAACCACCACGCACTGCGCAATCTAGCGGGGCTGCCATCATGCACTGCAAAGTTCCACCATGCTGCCGGCTTTGCGGTCCAGACCAGACTGCCCTTCGACACATTTCCAGCGGATGCTGCCGCCGCTGCCTGAACATGTGCAATCGCGCTCGTGGTGCCAATGCGCGACTTGACCAAGGGACTCTGCTTCCCAGGGATAGCGGCGCTGTCGATGACGATTGGCACCTTCTCATTGGAGGGCACAAATGTGCTGCCGCTGGGGACGCGGTCAATCGTTGGCTATTTGAATGGCACAGCCATCTTGCCGGTGCTGTGGCTGGCCATTGTGCCCGGCATCATCGGCCACCAGGTATCATTGTTTCCTTTCCTTGCATCCTGTCCAGGTGCCATTTTGACCGTTCCTTGCGTCTACCCAATTCCACCCATGGATATCTTCCGGACATTCGTGACCGTGTGTCCATGGTTGCACTGCTAGGGCTTGAACACTGGTGCGCCTGCCTGCCGCATGCATTCCGGCATCCTGCCACCGATGCGTGATTGAGCATTGTCTCATCTATCTGGAATGCAGAGATCCAATAATCAGCTGAACATGCTGTTGTGCCTGCAAACAGCCCTCAAGTATATTTCGCCTCTGGCGCTCTCGCTGTCGACGGCCGGCGAGCCTATCATCGGCGGCGTAATAGGTGCGTTTCTTAGCGCCATGCTGCTGTCCAACGTGTGTATTGTCGTTGTTCCCCTTCGCCGAATGCATGTGCTTTCTGACATTGCAGGATACCTGCTCGGTTTGACCCCCGCCCCAAGGTGAGGCATTTGCAACCCCCCGCGTCCCAGGATGCCCCAATTCATCTCAGCACACTCCGTGTCACACAGCAATGCACTCCAGTTCACAGCAGCATCCTCTTTCGAACTTTCAAAGGGGTATTTAACAAATGTTTCCGGATTTGCAGCCTCTGGATGTACGTCGGCGGCGCACTGATCATCTCCGCCACCATCCTTGTGACGCTCGCGTCACACCGGCGGAAGAGCCAGGGTGCCGTGAAGCGGCAGCTGTCGTTCTCCAGCCTGCCGACGACGGACGACGAGGACATGGCCGTAGAGATGTTCATGGCGAAGCCGAGGGCCGCGCAAGAGTGGGCGCATGGCCCTAGCTAGCATCACAGGCAGCTGTTCACATTGGCGCTGCTCTGAGGAGGGCACGAGAGTCACAGGGTGATTATCTTGTTTACTTTCCAGTTAGCCCGCCAGGACAGACGTGTATATCACTTGCAATCGTGCTCAAGTCAAGACTGCCATCTTGAATCATAGCCACGTGTGGCACATGACTAAGAAACGTGCGACATTTGCCCGACGCGGCTGCAATCGAAAGTCCTTTATAGAGTGAGCGAAACAACAATGCAAGCCTGACGTACTGATCTTCCCTTGCCAGCTGCGTCGCTGCTGCAGACGGCCGACAGACCGGCAACCGCCTCTGCACAAGGTTGTACTTACTTGAGGGCTCGACATGTTCACCCGCGCTGATGATCAGGTGCGGCCAGCAAACGTCAATGCAAGTCTATAAACCGACACTGTGCGCATGCATGAGACAATCGCACTACATCGTTGACAGAGCGGCCCTGCAACGTGGTGCAGCTTCAGATATGCCCGGGTGCTCATGAAAATGCTACATGCAGGCGGAAGTCGAGCATGCTCCTCTTACGGACACCGAGATCGGCGCTCAGGTGGTCACTCATTCTAATGGAAGAGGTCTTCATAGAAAAGGATCACCCGGAATTCCTATCGCGGCCATGGGTGTTCCTCCGTGTCCTGTCTTGCGATGAGTGGGCAGCAGTGTCCCAGCTGCCTGAATCATTGTCTCTGTCCGCCACGACAATAGGTTTGAAGGGGCGCTATGCAAGCTGCGTACTCTCTCGTGCAGATTGCCGCAGCGGGTTCAAGCGGTGTGACGGTAGCGCTCATCAGAGACGTTCCTGCGCTTCGACTGGGTGGGTGCTGTCTGACTGATGTTTGTCGCAGAAGTATCATGCGATGTAAGCATGGAGGCTCCCTGGAAAGCGCCACTCAAAACGGCTGACCTTCAAATCGAGTAGGCGGGTGACGGCTGCGTATTTTGGCAGGGCTCCTGTCGCCCATATGTGTGCTTCTGTATCGTCAGCTGCCCAGGTGGGGCTGGTGTTATTTGTTGCAAATGGCTTGCCAAGCGTTCAAATTCGAAGCAGCCGGCGACAACCTGCTGAGCTGCAGACTAAATGCATGCCTGATGATAAACATAACCCTCATCGCCGCGGCGGTTGCATCCTTCGGTCGAACACGCAAGTCTCTGAAGCGTGGTGTGTACCGGCAGAACTGAAGCGGCGCACATGGAGGCAGTCTTGGAAATGGCTGCTCTGCGGCTCGTTCCTCGCAGTGCGGTCATCGACATGGATCTGGGGTTTGAAGCTCACCAGTATCATTCATGTGAGCAGGGCAAAATTTCGCATGTTTGATGACTGCCGCCTGTGTTGCATGTTGAGCATTGCAGAGAAGGAGAAGTCAGCAAAACTTCATCGTGCAGGCGTATTTGTTAGCGTCTTTTTCTCCTCTGGTGAGCGGCACCCACCCCCGCATGGGACCCCTCTTCATGCAAGCTGTGCATTGCTCGCTTGTACTCCTCCGCGGTCCTCCGCAGTCAAGTTGCCACCTGTGCTTTCTTCAGGTGTTGGCGCTTGGCTCGCTGCTGTTGAGAAAGCCTATCTCGGCGGGCGAAGTGCTCGGCACGGTTCTGGGCGTGGCGGGGGCGTGCGCGCTGGCATTCGGGCCCAAAGTGGCTGACGCCAACATAGCTGGCGACCTGGTGATGCTTGACGCAGTGCTATCCTGTCAGCAGATCGTATCAGCACGCAGAAAGTCATGCATGGCACTCAACAGACATGCCCGCATTGCACGTTGAATGTGTCCTCGTGCTGGCTCAGGTGACGCCCGTATCTGCAATTGCGTTCATTGGCTACCTTGAAACTGGGCGCGACCTCCGCACCTGTCCTGTATGCGGTTGTGACAAATAGGCACACTAGAACTGTGCTTGATGCGGCATTTCATCGGGTGAGCTGCACAGCTGTCGTGGGGACCGCGTGACAGGCTTGATTTGCTGGTTCTGACAAGAGGCCATCATATTGGCAGCTGTCGGAGCGATCGAGGATGAAAATAAGTGACTCTGATACGTATGTGCAGGCATTGCAGCGACGCTTATGCTGCTTGGCAGCTTTGCCTTCGAGAGTGCGCGTGTGTGACCGCTGGGTGCGCAGTCCATCGTGGGCTACATGGACGGAACATATCTGCTGCCAGTGCTCTACTTGGGCATCGTTCCCGGCATAGTGGGACACCAGGTGAGGGACACCAGCTCCATCATATCAATGTATCTGATAGACGTTAGAGCACAGTGAGGCTGCCAGCAATCGGGTTGATGCGTTTTGAAGTGGTGCAAACACACAGGGTGTGCGGATCCCGTGCCTGGATCGAATCCACTGTCCTGGTGTGCAGGGCCTCGATGCAGTGGTGAAATATGTCAGCCCGCTGGCCATAGCGCTGTCGTCCATTGCAGAGCCCATCATCGGCGGCATATTGGGTGCGTGATTGCTTCACTGTGGGATGCAGGGGTATGCGTTGGACATGTTTCAATCACGCAGATGACCTCATGGCCAGGACGCCACGCAGGGGTCAGCATTGGCCGCCTGCACTGCACATCACGGTGAAGGAGCGTGATGAATGTCAATCATTGCTCACGTTTTGCAGGCTACCTGCTGTCACTGACAAAGGCGCCCGCCGTCTGTATGTACACTGGCGGCGTGCTTGTTATTGGCGGCACCGTCTGCGTGACGGTGGCGGCGCATCGCCGGGAGACCGAGCAGGGGGAGCGGATAGCCAAGCGGCAGGACACCTTCGCGCAGGTGCCCGCAGTGGATGAGGAGCGGGCATTTCCGCGCGCTGGCTGGCAGGGCAGCATGTAGCTGGCCTTGATGCATTCGGAAATGCGCATTCCTGACGATTCAACGGTCGTCGACGTTTGTGTTGGGAGATCCGCATGGGATTTGATTGATTTACAATCTTGTTCGTGTTGCACCACGGTCATGACCTTGACGATCACAACTGTGCAGAATTGTTCCTCCTACTTCAGGGTAGCTGTCGTGCCTCACGGCGCTCTCGAGACAAAACACTAAGAGTATGGCACAGGCGAGGGTGCGGCCGCCGCGAACTGCAGCGGGCTCCGCTTGCAGCGCCTTTCCGCGGGCAGCGGGCTCGCAAGTTGCAGCACCCTTCCCAGCGCGGCCGCTAGGTGAACTGCAGCAGCTCGGTGACGACGCCGACGGCGACAGTGCGGCCGCCGCTGCGCAGGGCCAGGCGCCCCAGCGCCCGGTAATCGGAGTACAGCTCCAGCGGCAGCGGCCGGCTGGGCGTCACCTCCACCACCCCCGTCTGCCCCTGCTCCACGATGACAGCAAAACTCACGAGTCACGTTTGTCAATTGGCCTGCTAGTGCTGAGCGGTCAGCATTGACAAGTCCGTCACTCATGTGCCGGCTGGGCGTCACCCCCACCGCCCTGATCAGGGTCCCAGTAAGTAGTGAAATTGCAGTTTCGGTCAGGTTGGTTGCGGGGTGCAAACAGTCATTATCGATCGGCAGGATCACCGTTCACCATGCACCCGCTGCTGGCAGCCTTGATGGCACTCGGCCATGCTCCGGCAGCAGCCGTGCAGTGGCTGGCAGGCATCGCACCTTGAGCAGGCAGCGGGGGCGCTGCCGGGAGGCCTCGCCGGTCTTGGCGTTGAGCAGCGACACCAGGCGGCTGATCACGCCCGTCTCCTGCCCGCTGTGCGCGTGCAGCGTCACCTGGCCGCCAAACGCATAACAAGGATGATGCAATACCTCACGAGTGATTGTGACACAAGGTGTGATAGCGTGAGCCGGGAACTGCACCAGCCCCAGAGCTCGGAGCAACGAGTGCAGATGAGCGGAAACGTTGGGGGCGGCGCTGTATTAGGGTGCCGCAGCAAGCAGCTAGATGGGAACTTATATACGAAGGCAGTGCAGCGGCAGCACCTGCTGGCCCTGCAGCACAGGGATGGGAGGCTCCAGCACGAGGACGCGCGCCGCAAAGCGCGTCACCAGCGGCACCGGCCACTCCGGATGGCACACCACGCCGCCCGCCGCCACCATCTGCAACACAGAGTTCCATGCGTTTTCCATGAAGCTAGGGTTTGATCAAGGCACGTTACAAATAAACATCCGCCCGCCGCCACCATTTGCACATGTCACACGGGATGTATTTCGGGCGTGTTGCATATGCATGGCGTACAGATGTGAATCATAAGCATCCTGCCTGTCCGCATCACCGGACGAGGAAAGGCGAGCCCTCCTTGTATCAAACCGCAGGCCGCAAGCCCAGTGCAATCAAACTCTGTACAGCGACGCATAGTCAGTCAAACCCCTTTCAGAGGCACACCTGCGAGTCGACGCCATTGGCTGAGGTCGACGCTGTCGCCGGCGCAGGCGAAGGGCACCGCCGGCAGATCCAGTAATGACATTTGTCTTCCATATAAAAAACACCTGCATGTCAACGCCGTTCAGGCTGAGGTCCACGCTGTCGCCGGCGCAGGCGAAGGGCAGCCCCGCACCGCCCGCCTCCACAGCCTTGACGGTGCCCGCCTGCCTCGATGGAATAATGGCGACCCGCGTGCCCGCCTTCAGCGCCCCGCCCTGCAGAGCGTTCAGTGAACGGTGGGTCTGCATACCGCATCTATGTTGTACGCATATCATTCCAGGCAGGACCCGACGGTTCTGGCCTGCCGTGATGAAACGATTTCCGCACGTGTGCCCGCCTTCAGTGC
>JAABUL010001167.1_pt1 | contig 51444 bp, 57 predicted proteins | sample 5559151 | NCBI WGS metagenome assembly JAABUL01 (sample SAMN10711876, study PRJNA513368) | rock metagenome | isolation source: Antarctica rocks | place: Antarctica: Victoria Land, Pudding Butte sud
GAGTTTGGGCGTGGTGGGAGGGGAATGGGGTTATATTGTGAGATGGGAGAGCTGGATGGTGTGGTGTATGGTGTGTGTGTCAACATTGCGACTTTGGTGTTTTGTGAACGTTGTACGGATACCCATACCATGCAGTTACGAACGGACTATTTCGAGACCGAAGTATTATCCAAAGAAACAAACCTTCCACTCGACTCTTTTGCAGTACTACCTCACGACCCTACCTTCTTCACCCTTTCCCTCCCTCATCTCCATCCCTGCTCACTAACCACCCCCCGCCCCTCCGCGCCCCAAACCCAACTTGATTCAAGACTGCGAGAAAGCTGTGACTGCAGAAACATCGCTAGCAGACGCTCTGCTGCTTCTACATACATAGGAAGATCCGACGACGCCACATGGGGACGCCGGCGAACGCGGACGCTGAAAACCCCCCCTCCCATTCCACCTATGTACCTCCCCTTTCCCTCGTTTATTGTTATTCATAACCATCTCCTATCTATCAATCGCGATTATGATCAGGATGCGATCAACGCTTCTCCATCCAAGGCCTGGCTGGGATGGTAGCGTGAGGGATAGATAGTCTTTCTCCACGACTACCTGAGCTTGTGCCTTTTGAATTCATGCGTGGGTTGGTTGAGGAGGGGGATGATGGGTGGATGGGAGGGGGTGAGGAGGGAGTGTGGGGAGGGGAAGGAGAAGGGTTGTGGGGATGGGGGAGTTGGACGGGGACGGAAGGGGTGCGGAAGGGAAGGTTTGTGTAGAGGGGGGAGTGGGACGGGACGGAGGGTGTGGTGGATAGGGAGGTTTTCGAGTTGGAGCGATCTCTTATGGAAAAGCTTGCTTGGCATTGTTTCTGCTGATTTTCCTGGAGAGTGCAATGAAATGACCAATGCTAGATACCCCCCACCACCTCCCCAGAACGGAGCCAATTTTTAAGAGAAAAAAAGCAAACACCAATCCAACAGTTGTTGACCGAGGGGTATATCAAGAAATCGAGCGTTGCATCCGTACTCGGAAGTATATGTTGAAATCATCCCTATCCTACCGGTGCCCAAAGATTTCCATGCGATCCCCATCATCGACTTCGTCGTCGCTCATGTTTTCGTCGCCGTCATCATCATCTTCCTCCTCGCTGCTACCGCCGTCTTGCGTGCCATGTTCATGGAGCGCTACCTCTGTTCTTCTGCTAGGACTTGCCCGACCCCAAAAATCCACATCGGATTCATCGGTGTTCATCGACCCTGCGTCGTCATCTACATCGTTTGGCCACGAGCTCAGATTCAGAGCCAAAGGACCCGTCGTGCATGGTGATTCAGAGCGTGCGCCTCGCCGAGAGGGTTCGAGAAAAGGGACTTCTAGGGTTTCGGCAGGAGGCGGGGCGGAATTGGTGGTTCTACGGGCAGGTCCCGTTGGGCGTACAGCTCTGCCACGGGACGGCGGTCTAGACAGCGCAGCATGATTTTCAGGGCCGGGAGCGCCGTCCAGAACTTCTGAGGGGATAGTCTCGGGGACCGGTCCGGTAAGGATCTGGATCTGTGCCGTGTTGTAGGAATCGCATCTAGGCGGAAGTCAGCAAAGAAGTCGAACAGGGAGAAGGTTGCTTGAGACGTACACGGCGCATTTCAAACCAAGCCAATGATACTTGACCACCGTTTTCGCACTACAATCGTTGCAATAGACCCAGGCCTTGGTATCCTGGAATTCGACCGGCATAGGCTGAGCCTCAATTGCTCTTTCCAGATGTCTGAATTGCATTTCCATGTTAACGATGCTTCTGCTGCATATCGGGCATCGATAAGAGTTCTTCATGTGCTCATAGTAACAAAGATGATGGATACTGTGGCCACAACGCATGAACACAACGGTTTGAGGCGAAGTGAACATGTATTCACCGCATATAGGGCAGTCACAGTCTGTCGAACGCTCAATACAGCGATGGGTATCTCGAATAGAAATTGACAGACACACACAGCAAGTCTATACTTGAAGGGTGAGCTCATCTAGAGGTACCAAACCTCACTATGGTGGAATAACATACCTTGCAATGATAGAAATCTTTCCCGAGTCCTTGACCGACTCGACAGATGCCACAATCATCGCAATGATATATACTCTTTCCAGCATCGTCATCCCACAGCTTGCATACACTGCAGTAATACCGTGCTCCCAGCTGCCCACACTCTCTGCACGCCTCTGCTGCAGGCTGAGCGCAACCGCAGAGCATACAGAGCATGTTCTTGGTTTCGCGTCGGTTTAGTGAGTGGTCTTCAACGCCGTCGTGGCAAAACCGGCAAGTGTACCACCGATCACAAGCAGAACATTGCAATTTGATATTCCGCTTGTAGTGTGGGCATCCTAGAGCAGGAGGTTCATCCTCGACTTCCGAAGATTCTGCCTGTTGATGGGATGCTGTCTCATTAGCATCTCTGTTATGATAAGGGAAACTGCCTCCTTGGAAATACGTTGGCTGGAGATCCTCGAGTGCAAGATGAAAGGAAGTAATAGCATTAGCGAGTGGTGATGAAGGTCCGGGATTCGATACATCCCGGGCCCTGTTATCGATTGAATGGGTAGAGACTGGCGTCATCGGTCTCTCGTGACTTATCATACTTGCTGGTGAGCCAGACCGCCGGATCTGACCAAGTTGCGACGTATTATACTGTTCGGTCATGAAACCATGTATAAGCCGTGCTTTTTCAGCATTCGATGCTTCAGTACGTTGGACAGCAATGATTTTTTTCCGCATGTAGCCCATTCCATCGTCTTCTAGCAGGGAACCATCTCCATTGCGGATACTGTAGCTGCCTGTACTTCCGGCAGTATTTTGTCTATGAACCCTCGAAGAGCGCACTGATTCTCCGTTGGGAACATTGCCTGTGTCGACCATCGAACGTAGCGAGCTGCTGAAAGATGAGGGATAAGACCTGAACCCATCGGGTATCCTGTATAGCGGATTGTCTGACGTCTCATCTCTGATGTTTATGTTCTCTGCTACTGATGTTACAGGTACATCTTCTTCCAAGTCGTTTTCTGTAAGCCACAAAGGGGTCTCGACTCCTTGGCTCGCTCTCCATGCCTGCAACTCTGCCTCTAACTCATCTACTCCGACTTCTGAAACTGGTGACTCCACCTGAGGTTCGCCAGAGATCATCCGGGCCGGAGCCTGGGTGATACTACCGGATGTAATATGGTCCTGCACTTCCCCCGCGACCGCCGTTCCCTCCAAGTCATCGTCGTGCTGTGACGCTTCATGGTTTTCCCGTGGAAATCGTAAAGTAGTAGCAGGTGGGGACTGGCTACCATTTCCAGGACGGGAAAACCGGCGAGCTTGTCTGATGACAGGTTCTATGAGAAATGACGAGATATAATGGCTCATTAGGTGGATTGGACTAGACTCTGAGCAGAGGTGACCGTCGCAACAGTTGGAGACAAAGGAACTTGCATCGCTCGAGACGCTCGATCACATGTCAAAAAGCAGTGAGGTTCATACATATAGAGTAGCAAAGTTGGTACCCGTAGAATGGTGGCGTCCTGGCGTTCCTCAAATGGTTTGCGGAACTTTCCCCGAGACTAGGAACATCTTTGATCCCGAGGGTCCACGAGGGTCCTCTTTGTAAGGTATCTTGGCAGCTCGTGGAGCTGCAACATCTACTGTCTACTGTCTACACAACGGTACCTAGTCAACGGACTTGATCAAACGTATTCCCGGCTCTGTATAGCAAGGGGAAGGTCGCACTGATGACTCCGTGCGAGCCACGAGCTCTTCTGGATTCAAATAATTCTCCACCTCTTGAAGCTTGTATTTCCAATATTGAATCTTTCGGTCTATGGGATACATCTGGAATACGCTTAATGGATACATGAGCCTCTGACTGTACCTTATCTTTCCAGTGGTCACGGTAAATGTGACTGTGGCCTTCCTCAGGGTATGATCACTCACGTTCGGCATCAGTCACCGAATTTTCAAGCTTCTTAGTCTGTTTAAGAGGATTCATCTTTGCAAAATCAAAAGTTCATTACATCTGCAACCATGTCCCTTTCCAATTCTCATACATGTTATTCCACTTTGCGTTGTCCAAACACCACCTTTCGATTCCCTAGTTCTTTAGCCTTGTCTCAATTCGTCCTCGACCATCAGACCTTGACGGTACATTTGCCGCATCGTAGGTGGTGGCACTTGGCGCATTGCACCACGTAGTGGATGTTGGTAGAATTGAGTACTGCCTGGCAACGACAGCATATGATATCTCCTTTCTTTGCGTTAGTGTTGGGGGTAGCAACTGTGGTAGTTGTAGTGGTACCAGTATTGGCAGTTGGTGCTTGTGTGGAAGACATGGTGCAAGAGCCTCCCTCAATTTGCTGGGCTGCTTGACGGATTAGTGTATGAAAGGTCGCTATGAGGTCGGGTAGTTGTTAAGTTTGGGGAACGTCGGTAGATATCTAGGTTCGGGTATGGTGTGTCCAAGTTTGGCTTGATGTAGTGGTCGGTCCAGGACTGAAGGAGAAGAATGGAATACAAACGCCATGCCTTAAGAAGCCGCAGGTGGTATAAAACAATGATGGTGGACGGTCATCTGTGAATACAATCGTAATTGTCATGGTATTCAGAAGTGGAGTTAACATTGTCTACATATCGAGACGCCACTGTTCCGGTTTCAAGTACTGGGTGTTAAGACACTGAACAGCTTTCTAATTGTCAAGAAGTGTACGCACAGTTGTTGAGGGGTGACTGGAAGAGATCTCCCCTCCATTCGTCAGTTAGCTCTTTCCACTGAACGCCGACTATCGTATCCGGGGGTTTGCATAAGCAATGGCCACCGCCACATCATAGTTTCACGATATCTGCGCGTCACTCTACTCGAAATTGGAGTGTGTCCATGAAGTCACTTTCAAATTTGGGCTGAGCAGTGTAAGGACAAGACCGCTCAAAGTAAGAGAACGTTTTCGTTATGCAACAGTTGCTTAGTCTTTGTTTTGGATTACTCGAGTCCATTAGTTGCAAACCAGGAACAAAACGCGAATTGCGTTTTGCCACACAAGCTGTCATAAAGTAAGGACAGAGTAAAGAAAGAGCAGGAAACTGGGATCATCAGTGTAGATTTTAGATGTGACTAGGACACGCTTGCCATGAAAGCAGAGTCTGGATATCTCGTTCATTCGTAGAATCCATACGTAGAGCATGATAGTTTCTCAGCTGACAGGTTCTGTCCTCCATTCCAAATCCATAGATTCCGGAAAAGAACCTCTTCTGGTCTATGTTTGGTCTCCCCAAAGAGAACGAAGCAAGACAGAGAACTCACACATACAAAGATGACTACCTTAGCAATAGATAGAGCAGCCGATGTTAATCCTGATGGGAATAACACAGAGAGATGGGTGACCCCTAGCAAGACCTAGAGCATAATAGGACAATCAAAATGATTGTTTTTGTAGTCTTACGACCAAGACAAAGGAACCGAAAGAAGGTAAAGGACATAGCTAAAGTCACAAAACCAATATACTCATCCCCAAAGAGCCATTGACTGTAGCTCATTTAAAAAAAAACGAAAAACAGTCAGTCTCACCGAGACTCGAACGCTCAACCAAAAGATCAAAAAGGTAATTCCCCTGACACAATGCAGTGAATAATACCCTCTAACCCAGTTTCGGCCGTCAGAATTTTCTGGTGACACTGTGCACTAGACTAATAATGACTTTCGGACTTGATGAAATTAATTAATCTATTTTGAAATATATTTCAAACCAATGATTTGGTTTGTTTGCTAAAAGAGATAAATTTGTTTTATACCAAAAAAGGAGAGAAGGTATAAAGATCAAGGTGCATATTGATCCATCGAAGCTTGGTTGGAACTCACTAAGTCATTCCCACTCACCGAGTGCGATGACGAGGACGACCAGCTGAATCGACCAATTTGATATGGAGCGCCGAACGCAGCTCGATGTGAACCTTATATTGACAGGATGTACATTTCGCTTTCCGCTGTAGAAAACAACTGCCATAAGCACTTCTTCCCAAGTCTTCAAAAGGATTGCTCGAAACCCCACTCCACCAGCGGATCTATCCCGCACTGTACCACGTGACACGGCATCAATTCCGCTCAGAATCCTTTCCCCAATCGCGCGTAAACAAAACCCCCCCCCACTCCCAAACTACCCAGCATGTCCTCCATAGTGGAAAAACGCGCCGCCGCCCGCGAAGTCATTGATATTCTCTGCGAGATCTCAACCATCCTGGTTACCTCCCACTTCCCCGGCCCCTACAGCCCTCTCACAACTCTAATGTCTTCTTCGGTGCGCAGAATACCCACCTCGACCGCCAAACGCTCTCGATATGTGTGTCGCTGATAGAAAATGGCGTCAATCCTGAGGCGCTTGCGGTGAGTGATTCAGGGTGGGAGGTGGATTGTGGATATTGAGGCTGATGTGATGAGTGTGTAGACTGTGATTCAGGAATTCAGGAAGAATGGGGGTAATGCGCCGAAGGGGAGTTAGAGGGAGAGTGGGGAGTCTGGCTAGGGGTTGTGATGGTTTAGGGGCATCGGCAAGTTTGGGTTGGATGGAGATGAAAACATGATACCCGCATATGGCGCACGAATGATCAATGTGATCACAGGGTGGGAGTATAATTGGACTTGGGGGCAACCCCTCGGTTGAAACCAAAACGAGTGTTTTTGCTCAGCAACGGATATCATGCACCACCCTTCACAAAAAATAACACACGATCAAGAGAAAACCCTTCAAGACTTGCCAACCAGCTTCTCCGCTTCTGTATCCTTCGTACCAGACTTTTCCCGAGGTTCCAGCTTCTTCTCGCTGGGAGAGCTGATGTCGTCTTTCAAAGCTTCCGCAGCCGCTTCCTTCAGCCTTTCACTGTCGTCCGGGCGAACATCCTTCTTTTTGGCATCATCGTCGTCACTGTCTCCCAGACTGAAGGGATCATGATCTGCTACGGGACTGGGGTCGACGGCTGCCAGAGGCTGCCATTTGCTTGATTTGGCGCTGGTACCAGATGCGGGCCGGGTTTTGGGCTCAGGGGATGCGCGATACCCGACGTCAATCTCTTCTGGAGGGCCATCCTGAAACGACACTCGACGGCCATTGTTTGACTGAGGACGGGCAGGAGTTGGTTTGAAGAGATCGGGATTCGCCAATGGGCGAGTTGAGCGTCGTTGAGATGCTTGAACAGGTTAGCATAAAGGATACACGACCAAAGGTCCCGGCAACGCACCTTCTTGATCTCTCAACTGAAGATTAGTGAAATCATCTCCCAAGACTTGAGGGTCTGCATCGTATCGCTCTTGGTCGGCGCTGCGCCTTCCGGAATCACCACTTCTTCTTCCGCCATACTGGCCTCGAGACGGACCGCCATTGTAGCTTTGCGCTGGGTGCACAGGCTGGCCATGGAAAATCTCGTCTTCCTCACCATCAATTTTCTTTTTCAATCTATTTACCCAACTATTGATGGTTGATTGCGTTTCAATGAAACCCTTCTTGAGATTCTCGCGAATCGCAGGTAGATCATCTACCTCACCAGTCAGTGCAACGTAGTGGTAGAATTTCGATAGACGTACCATCGAGAAAGCTGCGCTCGCGATCATCGTAGACTTCATTGGGCCCTAGACTTGTATTTGTTTTGGACCTTAACGGTGCAGGTTCTCGCCGTTGCCCTGAAGTATTCCTCGGAGCTGGAGTATATGAGGCAGATGAATTGTAGTGCTCGGCAAGTTGTCGTGCGTATTGTTCATCGGCCAAAAGTTGACTTTCTTCCGTAGAAGTTGGGGCAATCGGGGCTCGCTTCGGTCTCGGTGGTTGCGGTGGAGGAGTTGGTTCGGGCTCTATTTGAGAGTCTGGATCTGACATGCCTGTAGGGTTTCAGCATTCTCCATTGCGCAATTTTTTCTCTCATTTCATACCAAGTAGAGCATTGAAAGCGGGCTCGACCCTCCCACCGCTAGCCCGCAGGATAGCCTTGATGATCGCACCATCAATAGATGGGAAGGCTTCTTTCAGGGTGTTTTCCGCTTGCTGTTCGGGATTCAATGGTCGAGGTGGTTTTGGCGGAGCGACATCTTCTCCGGAGCTAGGCTGCGCTGCCGTAGTAGGCGTTGTGGAAGACACTTTGCGAGGGGACGGAGATGATGGATTTTCTTGAGGTTCATCGTCAAAATCAAGCTCACGCGCAGTTGTTGGGGATTCTGGCGGTCCTGTAGGCTTCTAGATATGGTATCAGTAAGCTCCACCTAACACTTGCAGTCCAAACCATACAGATTTTTCGGGATCGGACATGATTCAGTGTCTGCAACTGCACAGAAGTGGACCAACGCTCATAAACAAGTTGGCTTGGGAATCGTATCCAGGAGGCCTGTATTTCCGTATTTCTGATACAGTGATTTGTGTATGCTAAGGTTAGATTGAACTTCACACGCGGATTGCTCTACTGCGCCACAAGCGATAGGGCCGGCGATTAGGATCCCTGTCAATTCTACCTTACTACGGTACCTATCAATTTGTGCAAAACTCTGTGCCGTTTTCAGAAATCCTAGAATTTGCTGAGAGTCCCACCAAAATTAGGCCTAATTCTCAAAAATGACCAATATTTGTATAGTAGTTTTGAAAATTAATCAATCACAACGCTGTCACTGTTGTTGAAGTAGCAAATAAAGATTATACAAATTTCTTAATCAACATGTTTAACTCTCTAGTTTTAATGCTACAGAAGTAAATTTGTCACAAACTGAACACAGAAAGAGTTTATACTTTGATTTCTAGAAATTAGAATTATGATACAAGATGTTGCACGAAGAGAAAAGAAATAAAAAGCAGAAGATTAAAAGATTTTCGGAAAAATATCTAAACAAACTTCTGCTCTGGACGCAATCTTGCCGTTCAAAGGCCTCTTGAAACACCTTCAACTTGGGTCACTGGACATATCCCTGTCGAATAAATGCGAAGAGGTTACGTTAACCATTCATGATGATCAGATTGTGTTGGTGACCCACTGTCTTTAGGAAATCTACAATTACATTTGCTGGACTGGGGAAGTCTGGAGTCGCATTCTTGGAGATGAGAACTTAATGCAGAGCTTAGATGAGGGAACCGTTGAGGCGCTTCAACTTCGAGCTCCGGCTGTATCGAAGCAGGATCCAGCATATCAAAAGAAGAAGATGCGGCTAGGACACCTGTTTCCTGAAATTAACGATATCGCAGTGCGAAGTGCTGTTGAACAGCGACTACTTCTTGCTGAAGACCGGATCCCCAGCCTATTTTCACTGACCAAGGACCTTAGATATCTAGAGGCACCGGCCAAAGCTATGAAAGCCCTACTGCCCAAGTCCTCTAAGGGATCCCTCCGTCAAAACTTTCGATTTTTTTCCATATCTCTTGAGCAGATTACTAGCTCATTGAATATTCAGACAAGTGAGACATTTTACAAGCTAGCCTCAGGACCAGAAGATCTTTCTGACCTTGCTTATCGTCAACGTTCCTAGGAGCCATATGATATTTCGCTTCTCCTCCCAAAGTCTCTACTAAAAAAAACATGAATCCAATCATGCAGACATTAGATGCATCCAAAAGACTTTTAGGATTTAGATTGGCAGAGCTTGCCCATCGCTCTGGCTTCTCAATCCCAAATATTGACGATGCAGAGGGCAAAGAAGAGAGGTTCTTGCACGACATGCTCCATACCCTACCAGTGGAGCTATATAGGTTTGGGGCAGATATACCTCAACTACTTCTGGTATCGTTTAAGGATTATCTTCGAGCCTCGATGGTAAAGAATGAGGCTGCAGTTCTTTCAACCACTTTAGGCCCAGGAGAGTCTCCACCTCAAAGATGTGGTCGATCTTGCGGTGGTTCATCGGAAGACGACGACCGTCTACATCTGCTTGTGGAAAAACTGCATGCTCCCTTGGCTGCATTTCACAGTGTTGGAGATGATATTAGCTCCTTTTATATTAAGCGATCAATATACCTAGCTTTTTTGGTCATACACGAATACCAGGCTCAGCAGTCAACGGTAGTCCCCAAGAAAGCATCTTTAGCGAATAGAGGGTGAACACGGTCTTCCAGGTCGTTAAGCCATTTATCAGCATATTTAGATCTACGGTACTGTGAGTGCTACTTCGCGAGGTGTGAAAAGTCTATGTAATTTTCTCTGGTAAGATTGGATTCTCAGAGCTCTGCAATGTTGTCTAGTCCATTGTGGGACCTACCCTGTATCTTTGGTTGGACTATTCATGGTTTACGGGAACCCTGAACCAGTTGCGGTCACTCGGCCACGCTTGGTTTGGGAAGGTGTCAACGAAAATGTAGAGAGTGGTCCGTGTGAGCACTGGAAAATTTTGGTCGTGGGCATTCATAAAATCATGCCTTTTGAGCCGCTCATCCGTGCGGCTTCTTCAGAGGAGCAGTTTGCACTTCACCAATCACTTGACTACCTACGCAAGAAGGGGCCAGGCAATATCAACAAGAAAATGAAGATGGCCAAGGTACCTGATGCTACAGAGTGGATAACTGCAGCTAGCGGCGAAACAAAAAGCGACTTCGATCCTTGGAGAGCCAATGGCTACTATACGTCACGCATTGGAGCGGAATCCCCTCAAATTGATGTTGCTGGATCTGTCCGAACGTTGGAAAAGTGTAGCGTTGAAATTATTCGTAAAGGACAGCTTTATACTCCGTACAGTGACAATGTCTCTATTTGATGTCTCACCACGTGTGACGTATAACACCACTAGAGTCCTCTCTCAGAATCCTTAATCACACACGCATCTAGCTTACCTTACCTTACAGGTATGTTCTACAACTCTAACTTTATCCATCCACACGGAGCACTATGCTCCCACATACCTGTCTCCTTGCGAAGGACATTTTCCTTCCTCAGAGAGTTTGTGATTTGGTTATAGGAGCAAAGTAGGACTCTCAACATGCCGCCTTCTTTCCCACAAAGCAACGCAACCGTAGGAGGCCTTGGAGATGCGAATACCGTTACCGTAAGGTTGCCCTACATAGGCATCAGCAAAGTACGTCTTATCTTGGTTGGGGGTAATTTACAGTATCAACAAGCGTAAATACGTTGTGTCCTGCAGGTATTGCGTCCATGTCTATTACTGGTGCAATTCCTCTCCGCGTTAAAGGGTCTCGTGAGCAGAGTAGACCGCTGGAGGCGGTGTAGTCGAGACGTCCAGCATGGTTCCCAAAAACTATGCTTTCGAGGTTCTCAATAGGCGTGGTGCCTTGAAAGCCAATGAGCCATGGCTGTACCTCTTGTACTGCACCGTTGAATATGAAAGACATGCAGAAAGGGGCAAAGAAACCGACGATCAAACAAGGATAAATCGCCAAACGTGGACATATATATATAAATCTGATCATAAAGGGTTGTGGTCCGGGTGGGTCGACAATAAGTAATCCAGCTATTAGGAACGAGACCCATAGTGTAATGCAACCAACAAGCACAACATTCCAGGGGCCTGTTGATTCAACAAACTTCATAACACATCGCTGCATTTTGGATTTACGGCTTTGGAACTTTATCCGCGGATTTAGGCTCCATTCGATGGGTGCCGCGTGGGAACTATCGACAATGATAGCCTCATCATGGCAAATACCAGCAACCTGACATAGCGGCTCAATGTCCCAAAGGTTCGCACCAAAGGCGTCGCCCGCACCGATCCAGCTGTTCGATCCGACTTCCCGAACGGGCAACATGCACACCATGCGTTCGATGATACGATCGCTGTCGTTGGACAAACACAGGCGGGCTAGTGCTTGCTGCTCAGAATCCGAAGGGTCCATACTCGGCCGTTTCCGGAGAAGTCCCATCAGAGCATATGCCATGTCACCATCCTCGAAGGGAAAGAATTCAAGAGCGCGCATAGCGTTGAGAGCTACCGAAAACAGCTCCAGTCGACTCAGCGTCAACAGACCTGAGAAGTGCTCAGCCAACAGGCGGAACTCCTCCTTCTTCCCTTTACCTTGGACGACATTTCCCACAGTGTCTGTATACGACTTCGTCCAAGCCCGTGCTGGCAATTGCATGATGCTTATAATCTCAGTCTTTCCGCCACCATTCACATTTATCACATGCCCAGGCGCAAGCAAGCACTCCGGTAGACACCACAGCCTTTTCCCAAACATCGCCAGCGATGTACTCATATCTCGATCTTCTGATAAAAGGACGCACACTTTCTCGGAGCCTCGTACAACGTCGCAGAAGCGGTGTACATCGTCAGTAGCCTCTGGCTGTTCGGGAGCGCGGAGGAAATCGATCCAGTAGGCTTCCAAATTGCTCCCCTCGACAACCTCTTCGGCACGCTGTTTTAGCCGCATTGCTGCTGCATCAGTGAGAACTAGTCGACCAGAAGCATCGGAATCCCGGTCGAATTGATTTGCGGCATAGCCGATAAAGATGTACGGCTTCTCAACCTGTGCGTCGTCGCCGTCGAGGATTTCCCATGATGAGTCAACCTTCACAAATAATTTTCGAGGCCGGTAGAGACGTTCTTGCTCGTTCTTGTTCACGGCTCGCGCGCGGTTGTCAGCAGCTGCGGAATGTCCATCGCGTGTTGGTGCGCTGTCAATTGCATTGCGAGGGTGTTTGGGATATTCGTGACACTCTCCTCGGAATTCAGCGTAATTCTTGGGTATCGATTCAATGCTGTCATATTTCCGAGAATAGCCTTGGGGTTTAGGATTATCGATTGGGAACATTGTCAGGTATGCAAAGAGTGGGCTCAGGATTCCGGCTTTTAAGACCGCTCCTAGACATGCCGCTATCTTGATGGCCACATTAGAGTGTCTAGTAACGTCGCTGACTACCCAGGCTGACAGTCGCAAAGCAAGGGACGCATTGCTTGAAGCTTTGGTCGTTTTCCATGTGCCAAAAAGCTGTCGCTTTTGACTGATACTTGGCGGTTCCAAAGACTGAACTACTAACGGACGTGGCCTCCTCGTAATAGAGTTGATGTACTGTTGTGGCAGTGGTGCCTCGGTGGGTTGCTGTGCCGGATTATCAGAGTAAGGAAGCAGCAAGCTTGACAGCGAAGCCAATTCGGCGGGCTGCTCTTCAACATCTGCTGTGAAGAGGTCCATCACGAGCGCAGTATCTATACAGTACGAGACCCGATTATTCGGATTTCTGAGCCAAAATCTACTGTCCTTTCGATGAGCGTGGTGAAATATTTGTGATTTCGAAAGAAAGTAAAGACATTCCAGACGTTATGACTTAGGCATACAAGCGAGACGTTTCGAAGTCGAGGCTGAGCCTGTGTTACCTGATTGGTCTAATCGAACATAAGCTGACGTCAACGAGGCTCAATCTATGCTTATAATAGCCTTATGATAAACTATAACAGTTGTGGCGCTTTTTATTGACTTATATTCGATCTGCTCCAGCATGAGAAGACATTATTCAGATTAAAAGTTGATGAACCACTGTTGCTCATAGCGATATAGATAAACAAGACCGGTCGGGCCTATTGCTTGCGACAATCCGTGGCTAGTAGCAGAAGTTGTCGCTCACCGAAACCGTGGTAGTGAATGCTCATATGTATGAGATGATGGTGAATTTGACATACGTAGCAACTGTTATTCTTAATGGATACCTCACTGACAAAGGATCCATTTCTTTAATGTATTGGTATGCAAGGTCATATGGGGCATTTTGGTAGATGGGGTTGAAGCTGGATAGGAGTCTATCACGTCTATCTAGGAGCGAGCAGGTGAAAACTCCACTAGCGGGCCCCAGCCCTATCAGCCCCATGAGGCGGAGATTACCATCTCCCCTATTTCCAACATTAGGTATTCTCCTGCTAGGATTGATCGTCATATACCTCGCCAGTACCTTAGACCTCCTGGGAGGTGTCTATCCTGCTCCCGAACCATATAAGACACCTATCATAGAGGTTATCCCAGGTGCATCATTCCCGTGCCTCGCACCGCCCGAGATTTTTGTTCTGCAGCGCATGTCCAAGTTCCACTGAGTCGGACTGGCATCCATCTCCAGCCATGATGCATGGCTAGTGTACTACCATTCTCGCGTATCACAACTCTGGAGCGGGGCTGTTGCGTGTGATCACATGCAAGCGCACCCCTCAAGTCCTCCCCGACTCCAACAGAACTTTCGCCCATTCCTTCCACCTCATCTCCTCCCTCCCCACAACACAACCTCCCACCTTCTCAATTCCCAAGATCCTCGTCCTGCCCTCTCCCCGCGAGCAATCCAGCGTAACCGTAATACTCTCATCACACAGGCCCTCCTCAAACGTATCCGGGTCGGCAAGGATCCAATATGTCGCGTCTTTCTGCCTCTGAACCCTGGCTTGCTCCTTGGGCTGGAAGATTGTATATGTACTGGCAACAGGCAAGCCTCGCAAATTCAGCTTCTTCTCCTTCTCCACCTCGTCCTCACACAGGATCATCTCCCGATCCGGATCCCAGTATGCGAATGGGAGACGGACATCTTTCAGCGCGGCTAGGACAGACGCCCAGGCGGCATCGAAGGGATTGCCGTCTAGGGAGATGAAGAGCATGTCGATGTAGAGCGTCCAGAAAGCTTTTATTCCCGGTTTCGGGATTTCTGCCTCCTCGCTGTCATCTGCCATAGCGTCCCGGCTAAGCGCTACCTGAAACCTTTGGCGCCAGGTGCGCTCAGCCTTTGACCCACCACCTGTTTCGGAATCCTTTGACATGCTGTCCACCTATCAAGTATCCAACACTGCGCCCACTTCCCACGCTCTCTTTTGAATGGGAATCCTTCGAGACATGTCAAGGCAACACTGATAGAACAGCAACCCATCCCGGAGCTCCTTGAAACCCAACTCCGCCCTCCATAACCGTCGCATCAACCACCCACGCCGCGAAGCACTTGCAGTACTTAAAGTCATGATCGTTCCCCGCACATTGTGGGCTCTCCATGAATCTAGCCTTCTGTCTAAGTGACTCATTTCTCTCGAAGTTGTTCACATCGTTCTTAACCTACACGAAACGATCTTTAAGCTCCAATCTTCCATCCACTGTACTTAAAGCGCAGCCAAGATGCGTCTTACAATGAGTGATTCGAGGTGGTCCACTTTGTTACGAGGCGTGCTCATCACCCTGTTCGGCATTCTTGGACTCTCACTTATTACATTGATCCTGTCGGGGGTTTGGGGCCGAGACATGACCAAATTGCCCTACGCTCCTCCATCAGGAAAGCCTTCTAATGCGTTTGTCTTCCTCCACCTCTCAAACCTGGTCGACCAAAACTGACATGTCTTTCGTTGACAGGCTCCTTGTCTTCTACGCTGGCACCATGCCATTCATTACCCTTTTTTGGGCAACTTTGGATATCGGCCTGGCATCCGTGGCATCCCTCTCACCGGTCCACGCTCTAATATCGTCAATCATCTTACTCTGCGGCTGGATCACCCAATTCAGCATCTGGATGCAATGCGAAATGACCGCTCCGAATGTGGATGAGAGCTTCAGTGGATCAGAATGGTGTCCCAATGCCCAGCTCTCTGATCATGGTTCCACGCTAAAATCCACGACTGGGGACATCGGAACTGCGAGAGCATTCATTGGTCTTGTTGTTGCTGTAGGCGCTTTTGTTTACATGGTCCTTGCGGCGGTCTCTGTTGCCAGGGGCAGGAAAGTTGCGAGGACAGGCTTGCCATTCAGTAAGGATCCTAAAGATGAGTTGCTGTCGACGCGCTCTTAGGTTGACGTGTAGGTTGACCGGTGCAGCATTGAAAACGGGAACGGGATGGGTAGGACTGGGATCTAATTAACAAACGAGAGAGAACTAATTTTGAAGGTCCTTGCCGGACGGGATCGGTGTGGGTATCGAACATGTTGGCATTCTTTGGAGCTTCAGAAAATATGACAATGACGACTTTCCCTATGTATGTGTTTGCGTGACTGTACATGTTTCTAAACCTACCTTACTCTAGACTGCCCTACTGCTTTCTCCCTGTCTCGCAATAACTCTAAGCTTGCGAGTAACTAAATCTTACACTTCCGAAAACACTCTCTTCTATCAATACTTTATAAATCAAGCCTTTCTGAAATCCTATAATCCTAATGCCCCTATTCGCTTTCAGTTCATCCAATCCCTATTCTATCATCGTCAAATCGCTCCGTTCCATCGCAACTCAGCTGCCGGATCGCATCCCGCGCTTCCTCAAAGGTGACTTGATACCTAGCCCACCGTCTCATGAAAACAACAAAGCTGTTAGAGAACTCTTTCCGCTGCATCAATCGCCAACCACCACGAGCCGGGGAAGGTCGACATATATTGCAAGAGGTACCTAGGTCTCGACGGACCACATGGGCTGGGAGTTTTTGAATTTTATTGGCATTCTTGTATTCGTGGCGGCAGCAGTATACGGTAGGCAGCCGTAAAGGCAGCTAATCCAGGCAGTCAAGGCAGCAGCCGGGTGGGAAAATCACAGGCCTCCTCAGCGATTGTATCGCAAAGGGACGCTGGATCTAGGCTGCGGGAGGCTGAGCCAGGCTATAGTGTTTGATGCATGTTGTTGTTAAATACTGGTAAGGCGAGCAGCTGTGCCCAGCTAAGGTACAAGGCAGCAGACTCAGGCCGCTGGGTTCTCCCTTTAATGCTCCCTCCAAAGCGTCCCTACTTCTCCTCCCGAACGAAAATGGCAATCGCCCAATCCCAAGTTCGGGGTGTATATAGTAATATATAGAATCGTACAATTCGCTGTATGTAGTGCGATGAAATCTTCTGCGTGAACAGAGCTCTCAAGAATAACATCACACTGATTATCGTTATATCTCGTTGATATGTCTGAAATTCATCTTCAATACTCAGATTGATGAGCATAAGAAATTTCTGCCGCAAGCAGCTGACTCAAAATTCTAGACAGTATAATCAGTAGATCAGTTGTATCTGTCAGGATCATACAGACGAGTCAGTGTAGATATATTAACTAAGAGAATAAAGCTACAGAAGGAAGAAAGAAAGAAAGCTGCAGCTACTAGAGAAGGATTTTAAAGTAGGGGGCTGGCCGGATGGCCAGGCAACACCCTCAGCCCTATGCTTCGAGGTCATATCCTCGTTATCCATTGTTCAATCACATCAATAAAAGAAAGTTTGTAAAGATTCGATGCTTCTGTCGAATTCGCTGTATGATCAATTAGCTGACAAGACTAGGTGAGCTTCTTGTCTTTGTATGTGAAAGTCGGTCACTTCGACGTTGGCTTCCAAATTCGCTGTATGGCCACATGATCAAATGGCCATGTAGGCTTGTTGTATGACCACCTAGTCAATTGACTAGGTGGGCTTTTCGCTGTTTGGCCACCTAGCTGGCAGGACTAGGTGAACTTGTTGTCGGTGTATGTGGAAGCTGACCGCTTCGACATGAACTTCCGATCGCTGTTTGGCCACCTGATCAGATGAATTTCTTCTAAATCGACGCGTCGCTGTTCAGAGGCGCAAAGTATGTCACTCGCAAGTGTTACAGTGACTTGTGCGCTTGTCGACGTGTCGATTTGATCACATCGTCTTTGAACATCGCGTCAACATAACGCGATGCTCGATCGTTATCTGTTGGAATACGAGGTCATATGGGGGCATATTGATATATTGGTTGTTGCTGTTAGGAGGCTATCTAGGAGGTGGAAGGTGAAAACTCTACTGGCGGGCCCCAGCCCTACCAGCCCTATGAAGGCGGAGATTACCATATCCCCTATTTCCAACATTATCGACATGTCGAGTCATCGACTTGTCGATTGAAAATCTCTAGGTTCTTCTGTAACATAGACAGAAGGTTCGTAGCCAGCACCGCGTACAGGTGGGTTTCACCGCTGGCCAAGGCCCATATGTAAGAGCGTGTCAGCCCACCGCCATTCCCAGCGCAACCAATTCTTTTATATTTCTCAACCACACCTTCATCATTCATAGCCCCCTATCAGTAGGACGAACAGCGTCTGCGGCCCAGTTTAAATGCAATCAACCGGCTTATTTGCCGAACTCCGTAAATACGTTCTCACCGACGAGTACATTGTGTAGATATGATCCGCTACCCTAAATACATTGCTATCGGTCGCCTGACCATTCGGCTGATGGAGTAGCACCAATTGGCACGTGCCATAGTCTAGGTAGAGTGGAGCCCGGAACACGTCGTATTGCGTGGGACCCCATGTCTTGGGGCTCTAGGCCCACTCACGATGACCTAGATTCGTAATCAGAGTACTGCAGTCGAAGCGATTAAGAGATTTGGTTGGTATGTCAGCCCATACGCCGCATTCTATGGGACACCTGGTATTCCTAATGAAGCTTTGAGGATGGGAAGAAAGAATCTTGCTGTGGGAAAGATGCTTAGTTGGATGAGCATATTTGAGTTGATAGCGGGAGTGCGAATTAAGGAGTTGAGATTAAATACAGTTCTCGGTCAATCGGCATATAACTAGAAGGACACGATTTTTCTATCATTCGACAAGTATCAGAAAGTCCAATTGACGTACTCGCCTTTCTGACTTGCTCTTTATGATAGCCCGTGGCTTTGACCACTGGTTTAGAACATGCAATAGCGGAGACCGGCCGTTGGAAGGTTGGGAGCTCCTACTTCGGGCTTTGTTGCGATGGTCGTTTTTGATAATCATGAGTCTGCAAATTTGAGCTCAGCGTGCATGCAGCCTTAGCGTAGCACTTTGGGCACTTGAACATCTGGAAGAGCACTTGTAAAGGTTCTAACCGTCATCAACGAGGACGAATGTCAAGTCGCTCACATATATCTCAAATAACGAAGTGCCTAGATAAAGCAGAAAGGGTAATAAATCTGGAGTAACATTGACGCAAATACAAGTTTAAGCTTTTCAGGAATAGGAAATAAGACCCTACACTCGCAATCTGAGGTTGGGGCCAACTCTTTCGAGGGGTTTATTGGTGGAAACGTGGTGAGACGTGAGAAACGTGGGAAACAGGTCTGAAGAGCATCCGTAGCCCGATTTGTCATAGCAGTTATTGCTGTGCGTATGGCAGTCGGCTTTGGGTTATTCAGTTGTTTAGAACCACTTTACAACCGTCCGCGGAGGCTATGACAATTGTTAACGACTGCTTCTCCTGACCTATGGGCACCGTAGGGTAGTTTGGTGGGAGCTCGATATTAGGAAATGTCCGAAGAATGCGAACGATCGCGCACGAGGCCTCCATCAATGCGAAGTCCTCTTGAAGATGTCAGCACCGATTGAATGAAAAAAGTTCATTAAGGACTCACTCCCAAGGCACATCCTGGGTCCACCGTGGAAGGGCATGAAACCCCAACCGACATTAGCCAGTTCGTCCGTCTCCCATCTCTCAGGGCGGAAAGCTTCAGCGTCTTCGCCATAAATCTCCTTTCGACGGTGCATATGGTAAGTGGACCAGCCGATACCTGTCCCTCGCCGTACCATTACTGGAGACTTGCCGTCCGGGCCACCACCACGAGGTATAATGGTGGGTTTCGAAGCAATTCGGACATTGACAGGTAGTTGAGGATAGAGCCTATTCGCTATATTACGCGATTATGGTCAGTGATTAGAGCTTATGTTGAACAAGGGAGTCTTACTTTCGTTCAACACACACTTGAGATAGTGCAGTCTCTGTATGTGTACCCGACTGAGTTCGCCTTCATCACTCATGACAACCGAGATTTCTTGGCAGAGACGAGCCAAGACAGGCGGGTGGCGAACAAGTAGGAAGCTATCAAGAGCATCAGCCAGGTGCGGCGTACCAGACTCAGCAGCAGGGCTATGGACATCAGACACAAGGGAAATGAGATACTTACAATGTCCAGGACAGGAGACAAGCTGTAGTATCTCGGCCCGCAATCAATACGTTCACCAGTTGGTCACGGACAAGAATAGGGTCGTTGTATTCATCGAAAAGGTCCTGTATGAAGGCATATTGTGAGTCAGTCGCCTGCTTGCGATTTGTATTACTTTCCAAGGCTTGCTTGACAAAGCCACTAGCGTACTCTTTGACTCTATCGCAAGCCTGTACGTATTTCGATGGTTTATAAGCCCAGCAGAAATCTGCAAGTCGAATTCGGATTGCACTGATGAAAGAGGCATAGTCGAAGCTGCTGGTAAAGGTGTGTTGCTCTTCATTCTCAAAGCTCTTGATTGGCTGGCCAAATATCAGCGCTGTGGTGGTGGCGAGAGTGAAGCGAAAGAACAAAGGCTGTAGATCAACGACGCCGGTGGAATTCTGCAGGCTTGAGATCAAATCATCGATATGCTCGCCAAAACCCTTGAGATTTTGGTACTGCATGCGTAAAAACGGTCGTCGAAGCAGCTCCCGTGAATGCTTCCAGCGGGGTCCATCCTGTGTGAATATACCTTCCCCCAAGAAGGAACGAAGAGCACTGCTCCGGGATCCAAGTTCATAATCTAGAAAGTCGGTTAGTGATTTTAGACCAAGGTTTATACGTTTTGGTAGCAGACCTTCAAAGTTCGTAGACAAGATAGCTTCCAGATTCTCGGGGTCAAAGGTGAGGTAACCTACTTCACCGAATAACCTGAGCTCGATGTTCGGCCCCAGCCTATCAAAATATGGCGTCTGAAAGGCCAACAGGCGCTGGGTCTTGTTGGCATCGTACTGGCGCTTCAACAAGTCCAGTGCAAAGGGCCATTTATAAGGGAACTTTGATCCCATAGGCTTGCAGCCATGTTGAGCACTAAATGCGTGATCAGCCTGCAAAGACGGCGTTAGCTTGGCCACGATAGGGAAGGCAAGTGCTGTAATACACGGCGCTGTATAATTCGCTGTACGTATTTGTAAACGCAAAAGACAAGAACGATGGTACCGAGTACAGATCGGAGGTTCAGGTTACTGTCGTAAACCCCCGTCTCAATTGTCATAGCAGGCACCGCAGCCAAGATTCGGAAATATGGGCCAGTAGTGGAATATTTATAATGAATATTCGATGTTGGAAGACATTTAAAACGTATGGGTATAGAAACGTATGGTGAGCAATAACAGATGAGACCTGGCAGCGAAAAGTTCAAATGAATAGGTTTTTCATCTGTCTATCATTGACGAGGCTTTGGATGGCCGAGGGTGAAGGGTGGACGGGCGGGCGGGCGGTTAATGGCTGACGAGAAAAGCTCCCGAGCGTTCGGTAATGATGATATGGTAAGCAAGACGTCGCCTTAGTGGCATGGACGAGTAGCAGACTTTAATGCCATGCGGTCAATGATATCAATTCTATCACATATCTTCTCTGCCAGAATGCACCGGTCCAGGTTCGCCGCTACTCAGAGCGACAACATCGACGTACGTGCAATTTGAAATATTACGCTCAACGTAGAACATACTCGGAATCTTCGCTGTCTGAAGAGATTGCACTCGAAGCAACGGTAAGCTTTCTCGGAAACGACGATCCATGGGGTGTACAATGTTTCCGCACAGTACCTCCAAAGTGAGTCATGATAAAGGCCACGGCAACTTGAAGCTCGTTATCATTGACCTTCGTCAGACACCTTCCTTACCTACGTCGTGATCGTCAGCGATGGTAAACAGAAAGGGCTTGGCATTCGAGACAGCGAATGTGATGCGTCATCTGCCAAAGTTCTGTCCAACACGTAATGGCAGATCCATTCACAGTTTTAGGGACTGTCGGAGCCACGATTGGAATAATCGACGTAACAGTCAGGCTAGGCCAATCCCTGAAGAAAACTTTAGCAGCAGCTCCAAATGCCACTAGAGATCTAGCAGATTTGTACAGTCAAGTCGAGACATTGATCTCAATCAACAACAGAATAAAGGGCATGATTTGTGCGCCTGAGTTCTCGCAATCACTGGATACATTAACAAAAGAGAATAATCCCCTGGAAGAATTATGGAAAGAGCTGTGGCTCGATACTAGAAGAATATCAGGGGAGTGCCAACGGGTACTGGAGAAGATAGAAGCACTGATAAAAGATATCCAAGGTCTTGACCGAGATGTCTTCATCACGGAGAGTGACCCCAATGAGCAAAGCACAACGGTACAGTCGGTAAGCGGGGGCGTCTGACTAAGTTTCCCTTATGTCAAACCTCTTTGCTTATAGTTGATCACAGAAAGGGCGCCATGCAGGAGCATTGAGAACTTTCGGCCGTTCCGCTACCAAGAGATTTAGTGATATCCGTGTTCAGTTGCGAAAGGAATCCAAAGATGAAGACTTCAAGACTCTTCGACAACAACTCGCTAACAGCCAGAACGCGCTTGAAACATGTTTGGCAGTGATCAATTTGTAGGGCTGGCAACCTGTAGAAGGCAGAATGGCGCTGACTCTCAATAGAGGGTGGACCATGAAGTCGCAGAACATAACTGGTGCACGGCTGCAGCGCTCATCAGACGACATTGCGAGCTTTATGACCGATATCAAAGAGCAGATATCTTCTCTACAGCAGGCCGCAACTCCCGAACCGGAGTTTTCCAATAAACACTTCCAAGCACCAACGGCCAGTCCGCTATTCACGGGCATGAAGGTGTTGCTAGACCAAGTCGAAGATGCATTTGGCTTGGTTTCCTATCCGTTTGCGGATTCCGCAGTTGAAACCTCGAAATCATCGGACAATCTGGTACCATACCCTTCTCCTTCGATAACCAGTACTGCAGTAGCGTCGACCAATCGTTCCCCATCTGGTTATGGGAGGATGCAGAAGCGCTTTGTTATCTTCGGGCTAGGAGGCTCTGGCAAAACCGAATTTTGCCGCAAATTTGCAGAGAGAAATCAGCCGAGGTGAGTCAAATAATCTTTATTGTTCTTTCCGACCTTGGAAGCTAACCTTCCACAGATTTTGGGGGGTCTTTTGGATAGATGCAAGCTCTGACGAGACCGCCCAACACTCCTTCAAGGAAATTGCTCAAATCGGTGGAGTCGACACGAACATTAATGCTGCCAAGACTTGGCTGTCAAGTCTTGAGCGTCCATGGCTCCTTGTGATTGACAACGCGGACGACCCAAATATCCCCGTCGAGCGGTATTTCCCTGGAGGGGAAAGAGGACACATTCTTGTGACGACTCGCAACCCGTTTTTGAAGAATTTTGGTACCGTTGGCGAAGGCTCCTGCGAACTCGAAAGGCTAGAAGAAGATGACGCGGTCAGTCTGCTGCTAAAACAAGCCCAGGAACCGAGTCCATGGAATTCATCTGCCAGATTACACGCAGCGCAAATTGCGAGAGTACTTGGATACCTACCACTCGCTCTCGTATATACTGGCAAAGCGATCGCCAAGGGACTTACTACTCTGGAAGATTGTGTTAATTATTTTGATAATATTTGGGACAGCATTCGACTAGAGAGTAAGCGTTCCGGCCACGTTGTGGAAGAGGCTGGGAAGAGTGTGTTTGCGCCCTACGACGCTATGTATCAAGACCTCGACCGGCAAAACACCCAATCGGCCAGAGATGCGATCGAGCTACTGAAACTTTTCTCGTTCCTCCACCATGAGAATATCAGAATCGATTTCATTACCAAAGCGGCCAAAAATTCTCCAGCGACGGAAGCGCGACTCAGACATGAGTATGAAGAGAAGGAACATGGATCTTTTGCACATGGACAAAACACTGTTATCCCGCAGCCAAAACCTTGGGGGAGAAGAATTGGTGAGTGGATTGTCCAAGTAGTGGCCCAATATCAGGACCGCGGTTACCCAACCCTCCCTGTGGCTCTTCGGGATGATAATGTGAACTCCTTCTCCGTCCATCGACTGCGAACGGCTTTGTCAATACTCACTCAAATGTCACTAATAATCCATCGGCGCATGAACGACCAGGATGTATATTCCATGCACCCCTTGGTTCATAGATGGGTACGAGAGAGGCCTCAGATGAGTATAGGAGAACGTGGGTTATGGTGCCAAGCTGCTATCACAATGCTCAATCAATGCGTTCCTTTACCGCCCCTAGGAGGAGCAGACTCCGATCTAGAATTACGCCGACATCTACTTCCTCACCTCGATTACGTGCAAAAATTCCAAAAAGAGATACAAGCGAATTTCGAGAAGAACCAGAGAACTCGGATACTGCCATTCATTTGGCTTCTTCGAACTCCATCAATTGACCGCGCAAAAGCTCTTCAATTTGCCAAGTTCAGTCGGGTCTATTCGGAGTGTGGCCGCTTTCAAGACGCTGAGATGCTCCAGGTAAAGGTCAAAAACTACCTCACAGAAATGTTGGGCTTGGAAGATGAAAGAACAACACTCATCATGCTTGCTTTGTCGGGCACATATTGGCAACTATCCCGTATCAATGAAGCAACGGCATTGTTGAACCAGGCTTTAGAGATATGCACCAACTCCCTCGGTCCGTCACATCATAGAACGCTCAAAGTGATGGATGAGTTAGGCCGGAGTCAATGCTTCCGAGGGCGATTCAAGGAAGCTCTAAAATTGCATCAAGATGCGTTAAGTGGAATGGAGAGGATACTTCCTCCAGATCATACGGATATCTTTCTTGCCATGGACAACCTTGGAGTTGTTAACCACAGGTATTTCCGTTATACCGAATCCAAAGAGCTACATTCCCAAGCTGTTACCGGACTGACCAAAAATCTCGGCTCTACCCATCAAACCACCCTATTGGCTAAGGAGAACCTAGCGATGGCATACCTCGAAATGGGAGGCGAGTTTCTGGATTCCGCTTTGAAGGTTGAGCTTGAAGTCCTCGAGCAACGCCGCAATAAATTGGGTAAGGAAAACCCTTACACTCTCTGGGCCATATGCAATCTTGCGCGCATCAAGAGTGCTCTCGGTCGGATGGACGAAGCAGAGCGCGAGATGCGCGCCACACTACCCATAGCGATCCGCAACCTGGGAGAGAACCATTTCGGTACACTTTCAGGCAAAACTCACCTTGCACAGGTGCTTGTTCGCCAGAAGCGATATGATGAAGCCAAGGAAATATTCAAAGACGTAATTCAACGGTCAAGATATGAAGCCGGTACACGAGAGGAAGGCGAACATCCGGATCAGATCATGGCAATGTGGTATGCGGCGCAACTCCATCAGCTATGTGGTAATTTTGAAGAGGCGATGCATTTGCTGGAGATAGTCTCGGGCTCGTTGAGTCTCATTGGCGGGACATTACACCCGTTCGCCAAGAAGTTAGCGAACAAGATGGAGGACCTACGTTGTGCTATTGCTCAGAAGGATGCTCGGCTCAATTCTGGCTCCACAACAGGCCAAGATACCGAACCAGAGCAAGAGCGACAGACCAAGGCCACCAACTCATCGCCTCCGATGGTCTGATCGGTCGATAGGATACTGATGCTCCCGGACGATGTGATTGAACGATGGACAATCATAGCTAAATGTTCAATGAGGAAAGGACAAGAACGATCAAAGGATAAAAAATGTAAAGACAGATGCGAAGAAGCTTCAGTGAGTGACATTGATGGCATATGGAACTTTTCATTCGGTAGTAAGCTCTAAAACTTTGGCCAAGTATCTAGCTGACTAGACTGAAAGGTATTTCAATCCCAATTCTCGCTCTCCATACATATCTAGCTCATTATCGAGCTCTCTCTGAGCTCCACAATCAGCCCCTTGCCTAATTCACGACTTTTACAGATTGAAAACTGGCAAAATCACGCAATATGGAGATAAACAACAAACTACTCGCTGCGGTATAGCGAGGTGCCCAAGTCGTCCAGTAGAGCCACCGCAATATACCGTGACTGCACGTTTCTTGATGGACATACAAGAACCAGATTTGGAACCGACGGACATTCATACAGAGCTCGCAATCAATAGAATTTTGAGTCACCTAATCAATGGCTATGTTACTGTCACCGGCGGGGACACGGTCTATGGAAATCCATTCCAGAATATCGATATACGACTACGTGGGAGCAATATAGTCAAGCAAATTATATCATTCAGGACCTACTACTACACACGGCAAGGCTCTCTAGCGAAAAGAGGAAATGACGAAGTACCGACTAGCTTGCACAGACATTGATGCGAAGTTTATTGGGTTTTGGTTCGGCATTTCGTCGAGACGGGAAAATTAGGCGGGCGTAAACGATAGCCAGTGTAGGATAAAAAAAAACAAACTAGGCTGGCATAAGGCGCTCCAGGTCGAATGCTGAGAAAAGAGAGTGGAGATTAAGAACAATATCGAAAACCGAGAGGTCCACATCAACGCTTGAGCAATGAAGAACAGTACAAGGGTTTCCATCAGCTGCCAAAATCCGTGCGAACTTAAAAGCACAAAAACAAGCGTAGCGCTATTACCACCCAAAGCAAATCCAAAATCCAAAAGGACATCCCCCACCCCAATGTCTGCAACCCACCAACCCACCAACCCATCTACCTGTAGCCCTCTCTAGAGAAAACCCATACCAGCAACTCCTACGCTAGAAATATTCCATGAAACCCCTCCATTCACAACAACGACGCCTCATCACAGTCAAGCAAACCCCATCAACCCCGAAAATCTACGCGGGTGAAAGATCCAGTAGAGCGACGCCGAACTAAAATCTCACGATAAGAAAAACAACGAAAGCGTAGACGTTATGCTGGGGGGGGGGGGGAAGGGGGAAGGAAATGGGATGCGGGGGGGGAGGACAGTCAAGGAGGTAGCTGCGCCGTTGTAATGGAGAGAGGGAAAGTGCATGGAGTGGAGAGTTCGCGCGGATTGATATTGTGCAGAAACGAGACATTTGGACAATTGAGAAATGTATAAGATAGATACTCAGGTAGGAGGATCTTCATTGCTTCATATGTGGTCTATTAAATGCTTCATATGTAGTACCTTATTATATGATGTGACCTATTCAGTAAGTCGCATAAGAGGCACTAGATAGACTATATATGAAGCACTGTATAGGCCACATATGAAGCACTGAATAGGTTACATATGAAGCATTGAATATACTACATATGAAGCATTGGGGGGCATTGGGGTCGATTTTACAAATCTGGTTCCTATTTTGCACTTTTTGGAGATTCGCCACTAAATTTGTGATGGGGCTCTCGGCAAATCCTAGAAAACGGCACAGGTTTCGCATACAACGATATTTTGAAGTAAACGCTTCTTAAGTGGCCATCTACTTAAGCGCCGAAGGTATGTTGGAAATCGTCTTAGGAGTATTTCGATCAGACTTGAGGTGATCAATCTGCAGATCGACGGTATGCGACCAACGTCCTAGACGATTCATCACTGTGAGGCTCGGTCCAGAGAAAGCAGAACGATGTTCATGCCGACTCCCAACTGACAAGTTCTTGTAGCTCTTTGAGTAGCCATCATCCCTCAAAACCTTATTAGCACTTTCAAGTTTTGTCCTAGAAGATCCTTCTGGAAAGAAATAGCGAATTCCTACTCTCACTTCTTAGTCTGCGCCATCTCGTCCAACGATGAGGGTCAAAGTTGAAGTGGAAATGCTCCAAGCAAGCATTGATGAACACGACGAGAGCCATTTTCGATTCCTTGTCGACAAGAAGTTTGTAAAGTACGTTACCATAGACGCTGGACTCTATTCGGTCGAGGACATGTGCTTCGCTCCTGCCCTGATACCGCTACTCCCGGCTTTCCCACCTGGCGACTGGAACGACGGCCATCTCGCAAAGGATCCTGAAACCAGTAAACCGGTTTTCTCCCGAGCTGTGCGACAACAATTCCCAGGTGTGAAGTCTACGTGGCATGACACGTTTGTGGACCATCTAGAGCTCAAGAGCGGCAGAAAGCTACGATCGAACGTCTACGAGGTCTCGTTACCACGGTTCCCGTCCACCGTAGTTGCCAAATTCGCGCTGTTTCCGTGGGAGATACCTCATCTAGAGGCCGAAACAGCCGCTTACCAATGGATTGACGGTCGAGGAATTGGGCCTCGATTCTTAGGTCACTTGACTGAGGAAGGCAGAGTCATTGGGTTCCTCATTGAGAGGATCGCTGAATCACGACATGCGGGCCCGGCGGATCTTTCGGCGTGCCAAAAGGCTCTTTCGAGACTGCATCGGCTAGGTGTCAGGCATGGGGACGTAAACAAGCACAACTTTCTGATCCATGAGGGGCGAGCGACGATGATTGATTTCGACTGCGCACGCCAGTTTGACAATCAAAAGCCTCTGAGGATGGAATTCGAGAGTTTGCCGGCGCAGTTGATGGATAATTCTGGTAGAGGCGGATGTGAAGTGATAAGTAATAGCTCGTGAGACTGGTTCGAAATTCAATGTAACTCATCATATTGGACTGATTGCTGCTCGAACATGAACGAGATTCATATCGCTCTGAATATACTAATGGCTGGACGGTGTTCCACATAGAATGTGCTGTAATCCCTGGCCCGACCCCGATGGTCTCAAAGTCATGTAAGTGGCAGCTAAAGTACTCATGTTAGAGGACGAGATGACGAACACTATTGCTGTTTAAGAGTTAAGGCAGTGCTTGAAATGCAATGTGCGTCGAAAAGTTGGAGACGTTCGGTTGCACCTTGAATCATGCAAAAAGAAACAAAAATCAAAGTTAATTAATCACGTGTACATCTAAAGCAACCCAGACCAAAAGCAAATTTAACTCAATCTCGCCCACCCAGCAGCGAAACTGCTTTCGCAGACTCTCTGCATAGACTCTACTAGGCACTAGCACATAATAAATTGCGGGATTTCAATCTCGATCGACTAAGGCATTACTCAACTAGAAGACTCACACTCGCTTTTCTGCACAACTAGTGCTACCCAGCGTTCGAAGTACCAACGATACCACTTCTTGTTCCAGACGACGTTGATACCCGCCATGCCACAAGGGTAAGAAGATATCATCCCCATTCGTGGATCTGGTCGATACCACCATCGTTTCAATCGAATATAATCTAGAAGCCACCCTCGGGCTCTTCTAGACCTTTCACTCGCCTGAAGTTACGTGTCGGGAATCCACCAAAGCCGAATAGGATGAAGAGCCTGAACAATAACTACCGGCCGATATCAGAAGATCGGTGAAGTAGTCTTTTGTACCAGCCGGGGTTTCTATCAAGTCATTTGTTAGCGCTTATGGGGCTGGGAGATTGGAGATGAGGTACTAGATTGCTGGTACTTGTGGCGTGTTCTATGCTGGGTCGCCTCTATATGTGGAGTATCAGAAGCATTCCATAAAACTCCTTACCAAGGCCAAGTTAGAGAATATGGATGTTTTGATGTCCTGTCGCAAATCCAATCTAAGCGCGGCTTTTAAACACACGCGCAAGGCTATCATGCCGTGTAGATCTAGAGTCTGGATCCTATTAGGAAGGGGAAGGACCTTTTCCGGGGCATGAGAAGTCGTCGCGAACCAAAAGCTATTCATTCGAAAACTCGAGAGCGGCATGGCTCTGTCATACGCAGAAGGGTGTTTGGAGAGAATACGTATACAGCTTTGGTCCCTCACCTCGAATTCTATAAGGGACGTTCCCGGCTTTCTTATATTACCCCCCTTCTCTCCCCAAACTTCCAACCTGGCCGTCCCCAATCTCAGCTATGACCTAGTCTCGCAGACCTGGACTTATCACTTGTAAATTTCTCCGAACCAAAAATCGCACCTCTTCGCTCCGGCCGGATCGGCTTCCTGTCCCTCTCCCGTCAGGGCCAAAGTCTGCACCGTTCCATTCCTCCCGTACATGCCAAACGTCTCCTTTCCTGCTGCCGCCGGTCGTTCCTCAACTGCAAACGAGCTCACCTAGCGCTGTAGCTCCACCGCGGCCTTGCTGGTTGGATCTGATGGCTGCGTAGGTCCGGTGTAGAAGGTATAGGCCAGATCTATGGTATAGATCGCGAAGATAGAGCGAATAGTAGACAGTTTGTGGTACTTGTGTGTTTATCCTGCGTAACACCTGTAAGATTCATGTTTGTTTGATCGCTATTCTGAGTACATAAGCGGCGCGGACTCGATGCCCCGATTGTGGAATAGGAAGTGGATGTTAGATTCAGATGTTAGGTAGTCATGCCTCAGGAGTCAGGACCTCAGACGTGTGGGGCTAAGAGCTTGCGAAGTAAGCAGAGCTAACCCGAAGGGGCTTAGCCACGCACGTCTGAGGTCCTGAGGTAGGGTTAATTTGACCTGAAGTTAGACGCCTCTCATTTCTTTGGAAAGAACTTGGTGTTAAGATCTCGAAATTAACGTTATCTGGAGTGACGGGCGTGCTCTCGTAAGCAGCATGAACTTTTATGCTCTCGATTGACTTTGGCACCCGATCCGAGGGATAACCAAGGGCGGCGCATATTTCATCCATCCTAGCTCGTCAGTATTGTCTTTGCGAACGGACGGGAATACCTTTGACAACTCTTGATGGAAACGAAAGAGCTGAGAAAGCTCAGCTTTCCGGAATACTGGAACGAGCGATATGAAGACGAGAATGTTCGTATTTCTTCCTTCTTAACATACTGAGTGTTTGATTTCAAGCAAATCTTGGGCAAAAGGAATATGACTGGCGGCTAAAGACTCTATTTTATGTTGATCTGAGCGGATTCTCTGGCTACATCTCTTTTCGCAAGTAATCTTGGTATAGAAATGATAGCTTTTGGAAGGAGTTCTTTGCCATTGAATTGCTCTTGGGATGGCATAGAAGGAAAGGAGAAGCCTACTAAAAGTATATAGAAGTCACATGAGTGGTTTCGGTCCTTCGAAAAGCTGCAGCCTTTCCTGCAAAAAGAGCTTCCAGATCCTTCAACAAAGCCAAGAATTCTCCATCTTGGATGCGGGGATAGTGTGCGAAAGAACACCAAAGTTATTTACGGAGAGCAATGCTAAAAGGAGGATCAGACTCTAACATCTGACCTGGCCAAGCTAAATTACACAAATCAGACATCTGTCGACTTCTCAGATATCGTTATAAGGCAAATGCAGTCGAAATACCCTGATCTCGATTGGCGCGTTGACGACATACGCCACTTGCAGCTAGACAATTTATCGTTTGATGTTGCTATTGACAAGAGCACTATGGACTCGATGTTCTACGGATCGCCATGGGATCCTCCAGAGAAAGTACGGGATAATGTTGAGAAGTATGTGAGCGAAGTTGCTCGTATACTTTTGCCTGGAGGTATGTAGAGGGTCATAGTATGAAACCCGTAAGGATCTTTCGAAAAAGCAGTTACGCATCGCTGCAAGGCGTTCGAACTGGAGCATAGCGCTCGTGCGAACGCTTTACCTTGATGGTTTGCGGAGCTACAATTCCCCTCGATTTGATGAAAGACCAGGTTCAACGACAGGCTAATTGCTACTTCAGGGAAATGGATATACATAACTTATCGGCAGCCTCACTTCGTCAAACCCCAACTGACTCGAGATGGCATCTGGAAATTGCAAGTCGATGAGCTAGATGACGGCCCCGGAACATTCGAGTATTTTGTATACATCATGACAAAACATGAGTTGTAGGACTAAAAAGTAGCATTAGATAAGTGAGAAGGGATCTTCTTGATCGATGCTGCCTATTGCCCATCTTTACCTGATCGGGTAATAGGCTTGATCGGGCTTAGCGTAAGATTTCGTAACGGAAACACCCAAGAAGTGTTACATTCCTTATATTGGAAACACATGTCATTTTCAGTAATATGACCATCCCTAGCAACTATCCTCTCTGCCACAGCGATCTAAAATGGAACAGCCAACAACAGCACAGAGCTGGGTACAGGTACCGCAACACCGTCAATGGGGCTTCGAGGAACCTAGATCAGAACTACTCAAGATCATAATCGATCTGCGCGCAAAGGAGCATCAGCCAACGCACCGCCCACCTCCAGAAATGGGGTATGGCCCGAGCCTATCCTCTATACTTTCCCATCACCAACAAGCTAAGGCCAGTGACTCCAGTTGTCCAGGATCTCTATGACTGCTAATTCTCAGCAGAATTTGCAGATCGGAGGGCAACAGTCCAGCGGGTCTTCTGTCCCAGAGCTCTTTGTATGTTTGCTGCCCCAGGCCCCTTTTGTTTTTATAGAATACTGATAGTTGAATCAGCGAAAAGAGAATCAGCGACCTGGCTCATTCCAGGACAAGAACTTTCATCTATTTGGAATCGAGGATGTCGAAGGAGCCAGAGACAAATACTTTGGTAGTCCTATAATGGATAAGTCCGTACTCAAATGGCGGGAAACGCACTACACCAAGGCATGTGGAGATGTAATCGGAACGCCAGAATCCAATATACCGTTGCCCTTTAACATGAGCCAAATCGTGAAGTCAGTTGCTGTTATGTCAAGCGCACACATGACCCAGACAGCAATTTGGATGGGACCCCGCCTTCTCCTCTCAACATTACATTTAGATCACTGGGTCCAAGGTCTTCCATCGCATGAGGAATGCGATCTAGTTCGTAAAACAGGTCAGACTTTCGACGTCGAGACCGAAATTTGCTCGCAGGTCCTGTCAGTGCACTCGCCAAAAGTGCAGCTTCTTGAATTCAGCGCTGAAGACGACATCGGAATTTTTAAGCTCCAAGACCGCTATCCTCCAAGATCGCACTGGGTGAACCCTGATTGGCTGATTGAACGTGACGATGCATACAGACAGGATCTGAATGCGGGACGGAAGGTTGCCTGTGTGGTTTACAATGGAAAAATAAGCGAAGGAGACACGAGGAAAATCAAGGATGAAGCTGCGATTCAGTTGCAGAAAAACCTGCAACAATTCGCTTTCTCGGTGAGCCTTTATTGAACTTCGTGAGACTTACAGGCACTAACAATCAAACAGGCTGAGCCAATAGATCTGAACATAGTCACAAAACCACAGATGAAAAGTTTCGCCCCAGGAACCCTAGACAAAGCAGACGCCAATGACAAACGCACTGTTTTTGGAGTAAGCACTTCCTTGTGGAAAGGCTCCAGTGGGGGACCATGTGTTTTATTAGACGGATTGGAAGGTGGTGCAATCATCGGACTGGGTAAGAATGTTTCCTGGTTTTCAAGTCGAAAGCTTGCATGAAGCGATCTGACTAACTCCTATTCTTGTATACAGTACGGGGTTACGAGCTTCTTTCAGATCCATACAACCTAATTAACGGGTTTCCCGTTGGCCTGAAAGCAGCGTTGAAACAATTTTAGGGCTTCTGGGTTTACCTGGTTTTCGTGATAGCGTTACGCCGGTAAAGAGAAGGGAGGTCCTTGACGTCAAGAAGGGATTGAAGTCGACCAAAAATCCGCTTGTTAAACAATCTTACACTTAGAAGAAGTATTCATTCGACGGCGAAACAGGCAACAGGAATATTGTCATAAATACTGCGAGCAGCTATAGCCGGTTTAGAGGCAGCCAATTCCGGCTCCTCTGTGCTGCGCCACTCCTAGTACGAGGAGCCAGAACAGACCTCTCCCTTCACCCCCTGCTCCTCCTTGCCTCGCGCTTGCTCCTCCTTGCCTCGCGCTTGCTCCCTCTTTGCTCCCGTGCTCCCCAGTACTCCCTCGATGCTCCTCGGTGCTCCCTCTAAAGCGGCCTTGCTCCCTTTCCCGAACCGAAACGGCAATCCCCAACCCTAAGTTCGGGGTGTTTATTGTTGGTATATGAGGGTCGGAAGGAGTATGTGCATGTAGATATATATTGGTTGAACTAACTAGAAAGTAGGAACTACGGAGGGAGGAAGAAGGTGAAAACTCTGAACCCACTAGCGCCAGCCCTATAGGGCTCGGAGCGGAGATTACTACAGTAACACTGCTCCCTGTTTCCAACATATAATATATATATATTTGCTCAGGGCGAAATTAGGCGAGGAAGATTTCACCTGGGCAAGCCATGTTGATCACACCCTTCCATCCATCTTCATTTGTGTCTTGCTTTCTGCGAATACGACCGTTTTCAAAAATGGCATCTACAGTACAGATAGGCCAGCTGATCCAAGGTCGATCTAGTAGCTATCACATTAACCAGCTATTGGAGGACAAGGGCACTCCAAACAAAGTCTGGCTTGCTATGTAAGAAGCTTTACCTCTTCAGTGTCTCCCAGTTCCCAGTTGGCTAATAGAAGGTAGTGGTGACAAGAACAACCAGAAATATGTGGTAAAAACTCTGTCTAACCCCTTTACCAGAAAGCAACGCGCGGCAATCGAAGCTTTTCGGGGGACACAACTCATTCGTCAGCTGGTCGATGAGGCCGTGAATCAGCCAGCTGTCGTGCTGGAATATCTCGACGAGGATCTTTTGAGCTTCTCGAGCAAAAGAAAACTGGAAAGATCGGAGGTGAAAGCAATCGGGAAAAAGGTTCTGCAGGCAATATACTTCATGCATGAGGCCGGCTATGTGCATACGGGTACGTTTAACGACAATTAGGAGGAATGATCCGCCTCTTGCCTGCTAGATTTCGAATAGCTTACTATAGGCCGACTTACAGATATCAAACTTAACAATGTCTTAGTCAATCACAAAAACGGAGCATCTCGGATCACAGAAGTCAAACTGGCGGACTGTGAGTCGGCTGTCTTAATCGATGCGAACAAGTCCATCGTCGTGGGGCTGATCGGAACGGCTATTTTCCGTAGTCCAGAGGCTTTTTTTCAAAGGGGGGTAGGCCCAGCAACAGACATCTGGTCCTTTGGAACTATGGTGAGTTTTGCATATAGCCTCTGCTTGTATCAAGTTGCAGAGCACTCTCTTTATTAAATGTTTGCGCATAGCTTATAAGCCTCCTTCTGGGTCCGAGCTGTCATATCTTCAGGCCGCCACTCGGTACGCCAGATGCCGAATGGGATGTGGCGGTGCTACAGAGACACGATATGTTTTTTGGACCGTTTTCACCGAATCTTGCGAATCGTATGGGTGACGATGTGACGCACTTGCTCTTGACTATCAAGGTCCCGTTGCACGAGAGACGACCTTTCAGAAACTGGAATCCTGATGAAATCGCGCCAGCTGAAGTGGAATTTATTTGCAAGTTGATGCAGCTTGACCCGGAGAAAAGGCCATCAGCAAGAGACCTTTTACAAGACAAGTGGTTTTCGAGTTAAGATAATCACATTTTAGTGTTTTCTCAATTCTATTGAGTACCCTACTACTATATTGATCGGTCCACCTGCAACAAGAGATCGAGTCATGGAGGTGTATTCTACTATCGCTATTGTAGCCCTCTTGTTCGGACTCTTTCAAAGAGCAGCCCTTTTCGAATACTTTCCTAATCTGGGCGTCTTGTTCGAAGTATTTTTTATGCCACCTTCCGGTCCGACTCCAGTACTTGATCGGGTCAGTGCTGTTCTCGCTAATATCGCTCGCCGCTCCCTGACTTAGTGTGTCCTCACCAGCGCAGCTTGAAGACGACCTTCGTGGTCGCTTTCGGATGGGCTGGTCTTGAGTTCGAGGAGAAGAATGTTCAGCTTCTTGCGATTGCTTCCGTTTTCGATGAGGACCGGCGCTTTTCTGAAGGACCGATGGATCTCGTAGGACCTAAATCAGGTCAGCGGTATGACACGGCACGAGGGATAATTGAAGAACATGCTTTTCTGTCAGCAGGAATGCTGCTTGTTGAAGGAGAGGGAAATGCCTGTATTCCCCGGATATGGTTGTGTTTGGACACAGATTGCTCGCGAAGATGATGTGTTGCTCGTAGGCGTGCGCTCTTGCGAACAGGTTTTTGTTTCTCAATACCTCGAGGCCGCTTCCCTATTGATAGTCAATTAGAGAAGCCTGAGTATGAGGTATGAAAACCATCTTGGTCCATTAGCACTGAAGGTTGCCACCCATTTCTCCTGGTGTATGATCTTGATTGACTGCGGGCCATGTCGATTGGAAGGCGAGGGCAGGAGAGGTGTTTAGACCACACCTCAAAGTTGTATTTACTCTCATAGTACGAAAAATGACTAGTGAACCAAACCAACCGCGCGTTTAATCTCCATCCATCAAACTGCAGGACCGATCTAGCGTCACGTGGCAGAAAAATCAATAGCTGTGCCGCCATTACACCAAAGAACGGCTCTAGGCAGCCATAAGGAGATGGACCTTATAATATGTACTGGGAAACAGGTTTTCCTGGAAGGACGATCGTGACAAGGCGTTGGGCGCTCTGGAAGAAGATGAATGTTCAGTGATTGAAAACGCAACAAATCTTGTCACTGTTCAACAGACCCTGGCGGCCCCGGTTTGCGCAGAAGGCGAATAGTGATTATGGAGCTTTAATCTACCAGCAGGGCAATCTCGACATCCTGCAAACGATGGATTCTATTTAAAAAGAAGATTATGTTATTGGATTCAGGAGGATGCCCGAGTCTCTTGTGTTGAAAGCGTAAATGTCATGTATGAGCCTGTATAGATTTCCGATATGGGATTCATCAGCATCGATCGCTTAGCCACATTATACCAACGGCGGCGGCAAATATTATAAATAACATCTTCCAGAATGTTGGGTCATTGTGAACTACTAGTACAAATTATGTCATCCCATCTCTCCACAATTAGCGAAGAACGGGCTCGTCCCTTTTGCTGAGGGAGAAAAGAAATCTAAAAGTCCACTCTTGTTCGAATTTGAGAAGTTACGAAGCGAGGTAAAGAGTCAGTACTAAAGATGAAAGAACCGAAGTTGAAGAGTTCGTTCGTGAGCTTAGTGGGAAGCCCGTAATGAGGGTGTGGAGTTTCATCTTTCAGTCGGAAAAAATAATCAAAGGCGAAGAATTATTGAGAGAGAGTACTTCTTCCGACATTCCTGCCGAAACCACTCCCTGAACCCAATCAACCCAAGACTTCTCCCCACTTTCGCAGAAGGCCTCTGTCAAAGACAATGTGCAAACGAGAACGTTGGAGCATGTCATGAAGCCCTCGACTAGTCCTTCTGCTAGATGAGATCAAAGAACTTAATTAGTCGAAGAATCTAAAGCTGCGATCTTCTTTGATTCAATGCTTCTCGATTTAATTATTTCAAATCAGATGACGAATCAATTCTAGAGAATTTAACATTATTCAATGAGTGACATGCATGAAACTTAAAGTGGCTTGATCTTGAGTGCGAAATCTTCTGTGAAGGAGAAGTCTAAGATATCGAAGACGGTCTATAAGCCGCTCTAGCTTCCTTGGCTGTCCAAACATCATGGATTATAATTAAAGAAAGTATTGTATCATCGCTTAACACAACAAGCCGATGGAGCGGTTGAGACTAAAATCTTCGTTGCAAGTCGACTTAGTAACATGCCGACTTTTGGTCTCCATTGAAATGTGCTTTCGCCGTAGGATGTGTTAAGATCTAAGACACGGTCCCTAGTCCCTTGAAGCCATTCATCCTGACCTCCTCTCATCCTTAAAGCTACCTTATGAATGGCTTCCTGTAGATGCATATCGAGTTCTGCGTTCCTCTCGAGAAGAATTTACGGCACATCTAACCATCCGGAATCTTAGCATGATCAGCCTACCCAAGAAACGGCTTTTATGGTAGCACTTACGTTTTCATTGATTTTTTCGATATCCCCCTCCGACGGTTCTTTGAGGAACCGCAAGTTCGTTCCTAGCTTCCTAAGACTCCATGCCCGCGCCCATTTGATACCCCATTCCATAGCGTAGCCATCGTAGGTAAAGTCCCACCCATTGTGGTACCACCTTTCTTCGGGGGCAATGGCTAGCCTAAAATCCCGTGCTACGTCTGCTGGTACGAAATCATCGTCTTTGAAAGTTAAGAAGAATCCCTTTCGTAAATTAGCCTGTGATATTATCGCCGCAAGCGGTCCGTGCGACTCTATATACTCCGAGAAATATGGGATATTGCCGTCGACAAAGCGTAATTGGAGCTCGAGATCTTCTAGTAGGGGGCAATGGTCGAGTATAAATCTGATAGTATCTGCTATATCCTCTTCACAATCTGATAGGTCAGGCGTGACCTCGAACCGAAGGTGCTTTAGATTGTTCAAACGCTCGGGTGAAATCGTGATATATGAACCGCCATAACCGTCCATGCTAGCCAAGTCTGTCATGTAGAACTTGGTATCATCATACAGAACCGAAAGAGCTTCTTCGTACACCTGGTGACACACCCGGAGGATTGAGCCTCCAAGAGACTGTGGGCGAGCGTATATACGGCATATGCAGAAAGTAAGGGGATCCGATAGTTGGAGATGTGGTTGATGAGACTCCCAGTGGCAAGGGACCTTTCGGCAAGCCGTAGAAACGAAGAGTTCGTGATATATCTGGCGACGGAGCTCAAAGGGTAGCCCCATCAGAGTAGCCTCGTTGACAGGCTTTGAAGAGGTTGAACTATTCATCCTTGTGGTTGCTGGAAGTTTGAAGGATCTTCGGGAGCCCAAGACTTAGTATCGAGAAATTGAACCAGGGAATATATATACTCATAACACCAGCACTTCCAGGAAGGAATAGAACTTCTAAGATCTTGTCGTACTCAACCCAACTTGAATGACAAGACTATAGCTATCGACCTGTTTTATTTTTATGGCCAACATATACGGCCTTCAAAACAATCAGAATCTCCACTTTCCCCTCGTAAAGTTTTGATATTCGCGCCGCTTAGACCGCATGATAGTTGCAACAGCAACTTTGAGCAACTCAACTTGCAAACCGGATTTTGTCGGTTTCTTTGAAAAAATGTCTTCATGAGTACCAAAGCTCGTCTCGGAAAATTTAACTTATGATCAATCACGATTGGCCTGCATACTATCGACGGACATTCCGTCGACTCTTCCAAGCTTTCGCAGTTTTCCTAAATGTTGGAATTCCAGTATCATGGACCACTGAAGCCCCTGTCCTCATTGCTAAGTGGCAAATCCGTCATCAATTTCAGGACCCTGTCGGCAGAGATCCGGCTGGAAATCTACCGGCATCTCATCATAAGTCCCATGGATTTAGGTCCCGGCTTCGATTAATTCGTGGTCTTCAATTAAATGAAGGAGCCTTGTTCAGCATTACTTCGGGTCTGCAGCCAGTCGTATGTGGGAGTGTTTTGCTTCTTGACAGTGGAGATACCTGCGCAGCTTTGATCTTCTATGGTTAGCGAATCGTTCCAATTGAGTTTAGGTGGTTTACAATCTGATACAGCTGGTTTTAGTGGTTCTAAACTGGACTGACTCTGAGTGTGTCATTCGATCTAGATCGGGTCGATCTCAGTGGGGTACTACGCTCGAGCTTATCTGCTACCCGCGGGTCCCGTCTATGGCATACAGTTCTCCCGAAGTCTTGGGTACTGGGACCAGAAAACTCCTGTTGCCACGAGGGGGGCTAAAGTGACTGCTCTGAGATGAAGACTGCACCATGAGAGCCTTGAAGTGCATGGTTATGTAGGTCTCAGATGGCCGTTGCGTTGCATTGCATAATCACTCCTTCCATCAGACCTCGGAAATAGTAGCACACAAAGTTATCAGTGGTGCTTGAACAAACAAGGGAGTCCATCGTGTCTACACCGACTCGTATTCGCTGCAGGCATGTTAAGAAACTTCGCAGGGGCAATTTGTGGCTTACCAACATTGGATAGTTTGTCGGGATAGAATAGTGGGACCTTGTCTGACTAGTTCATTGGCAAGCCTGAACAGCAGAATGGAACGTTCAACAAAGGCAGAACCACAGAAGGCTTGGTCTGAAATCCCGGTTGTCGAATATGCAGGTACGCAGGCTGGAAGCAGGTCTGACGTTTCATATTGGGCTTCTTCGATTCTCTAGAGCATGACCAAGCCAATAGAAAGCATGACTTGGTTGATGTTCTCCCTTTCAAGTGTCCTAGAACAATTGCTGCATGTTATCACGAGTAATGGATTATCTGGACGCACTTACGGCTCGACGAAGCCGCAAGGTACCCGGTCCAAGGCTAGTATTTGGCGCATTAGGCGCTCTTAGTGCTGGGAATCTTCAAGACCCATGCTACTATTGAGCATGCAGAGTTCTTCTCTGGTTGTCCATTCTTCCCTTCTCTGTCAGTCGATCATCTTCAATACATCCTTAGTCCCTATCACTTCACCAAATGCATAACCAACCCCCTTAATCCTGCTTCATGCTGCGCTTTATTTGCACTTCCACACGCGACCTTCACTAATAAGGTTTCGAAGCCTCTACAGCACTTCTGGCAGTCGTATCGCAACAACAAACCGTCATAACCCCACAGACCACCACCCTCTGCACGCCTGACGCATGTAATAATTTCCCAAGTCCGTGTTGATGAAAGCATCATACGTATCTTTCGCCACCACAGTATGCCCGTTGGCAGCCTCGGCAATGTCAGCAATTAACTTCCAGTCTTCACTCCCCGTTGCAATCGAGCCATCTGGACCCCATTTGCGGACAAATTGATTCTTGTATGGAGGAGTGAGCTCTGCTTCGGAATGACCATGCTGTGTGAAAACGGTCAGAAGAGAACTCTTGCCACAATGTGAAATAAGGGCCTTGACGTGAGGAAGGCAGCATGTGGTCATCGGGGGAAAGACATTAGACAGTTTACATGTCGACTACCAGGAGGGCGGTTGCCATGCTGGATTATGTGGCTGGCAAGGTTGTTGATGCAGGACGATGTATGTACGGTCGCCTAGATACTGCACATGCATTTGCTATGATATTGTAGGAGATCGGATGATGGTGATGGGTTGAAGAATACCTATTCCGTACCTTAACCCAGAAAGTAAGGTACGATAATGGGATGTGCCGCAGTGCGCCAGGGGAGTCGGGAGCTGACGGGTGCAACTGCACAATCCCGGCGGGCCGGTAATCGTCAGCCTAATCAGACGGAGACTCTCCAACCATTTTCCGTTTTCGTCCTCGAGGTCTGTTCTTTTTCTTTTTCTTCAAATTCTCTGCAACCGCCAAGAAACTTTCATGTCGCATTGCCGATAGAACGAATGAATGCATTTCTGAGGTTGTAGCCGCTACGCTTGCCCTGTTATACCCGTCTCCGCTGCCGCCCTTTCACTCATTTCGACCAGTCAAATGGCAGCGAACCATATTTGGGGAGAACAAGTCCGCCACGAATGATTGCAGAGCCAATGGTGCAGGAAAAGAAAGCCAGAGCTCCACTTGGTTGAACTTATAGAGTGCCAGAGAAATGGCGATCACGATACTGTTCTCAAAATGCCATGTCAAAAATACAACAAGGCGGGATCTGTTAACGATGTTCGCTGGCTAGTCCCCAAAGTGCCACACTCGCTCCAGATATTTAGCCACCTGCATCTCCTGGCCTCACTGAAGCTGCCGCACCTTCCAAAGAAGCTGGTGTTCCCGCTCAAGTCCATGTGGCCACACCTCAATACCCTCGAGGCAGGACAAACTTTGGATCTGCTATTACAAGCCAGTTTCTTATTATCCGTTATGTAGTATTACTTGAGCATTTCTTTCCCTAGTACAGCAGACTCCGGATTTCGGCAATCAAGATTGCGGGCTTTAGGTTCCCATTTTGCAAGGCGGCATAGCTTTCAGGTCGGTGATGGCCTTGCAATCTCAAGGTATCTCTTTTAAGATTCAGCCTAGCGTTAACATAGCAGATCTTATATGGTAGACATTGTAAGCAGCTCCATTTAGCTAGGCAGTGAGACGGGCAGGATTTTGGGCAGCTCCAACGATCACGACCGAGAAACTCGAAGGAAAGCATTGGTTAACAGTACATCCTATCAGATTTTTGGGCCGGAATAGGTCAGGTAACCTTTGTTATCTAATAGGCCCTCATAGGTAGAAGAAAGTACCCACATGGCATCAAGATTGCGCACAGACTGCTTCACTCATGCGCACTAGGCAAAAGACATAATTCTAACGTCCAGAGAAAACTCGATAGCGGACCAAGGTCAGTCCAGGAGAAATCACTGGTGTAGGATTTGCCAATTCCCATCCATTGGTTACCGACGTCCTGTAGCTTAGGCATCAGCCTGCATCGGCATATGTCAGTCTTACTAGGTCATCAATTATCTTGGATGCAGCTAAGATTCCTTAGTTTGCTGAGTTTTCGTCCTCGCAAAGGCTGACGATAACGTAGAGCCGCGGAGGAAGTGGATATCTACTTACTCCCCACCAAGTGCAGATATTCAAATCCTAAAGCTGTCCAAAACTATAAGTCCTCCGTTTTGTTCAACGCGCGCCTGTTCCAACTTAGAAAGTTAGATCGCTACGGCTTGAAAGCCTGTAGTCGACTCGAGCGGCATTCCAAAACCGCAGACCAAGAGACTCCTGAAAATTTAGTTGGGGATGTTAACACGGAAGGAAGGCTTTCCTAGCTCATTGTCATATCTGACTGCCAAACTCGGCAGGTTGCATTTTTCTTGTTACACGCGTGATCTTAACTTCATGCACCGAAGTTATCCGAAGACATTTTATCTTTACGTTACTATGAACGGTTTGAGATATCCACCTATGGGCAGTCTTTTTTCTGGCTTTGTTCCTTAACTCCAAACGCTGCTATACCTAACTCTACACAAATTTGCTCCTCCCAGCAGCTTGAAGATATCTGTATCTGGGTCCTCTCGCGATCTCCAGAATCGTACAGCAACCATGGCATCCAATGAGAATACTATGGAAGAAGCTCAGAAAAGGAATGGCCTTGAATTGATCCAAGGGACTGAGATCATATCCCAAGACGAGGACAAAGGTTTGATTAGAGGCGAGACAGGAGGCTACGAAGGCATGATTCTGGTCCCTCAGCCCTCCAAAGATCCCCATGATCCTTTAGTAGCGTATCACCCCAGCTGGAAAATTTCCATTGTAGTCGCTAACAATGGCCTTAGAACTGGACTCCTCTTTGGAAACGGGTGGTTGTCATAAATCAAGCAGTGTTCATCTTCATCAGCCAGCTGATCCCCTTATCTATCGCGCCTCTTACCCCGATCTTTATGAAACAATTCGATAAAAGTCTTTCTCAAGTTGCGTTGCTGGTGAGCGAAATATCCACATAACAGCACCTCCAGAGCTCCTCGAACGCTAATCTCTATGCCTTTTCTCTCAAGACAGGAGCAACAATTATAGCGCTTGGCTACGCCAACCTAATCATCATACCCTTCAGCAACGTATTTGGCCGTCGTCCCACGTCTCTGATTTGCTCCATCATTTGCATCCTGGCGACAAATATGGCAGGCCGTGACAACGTCATATGGCTCATTCCTAGGCGCAAGAATCGTCAACGGCCTCGGTGCGGCGGCAAATGAGAGCATTATGGCTGTGGTAGTAGCGGATGTAATGTTTCTACACGGGAGGGGGTCTTGGATGGGATTATTTTTGTAAGAATATCTACCCAGTGGTTCTTTACGGCATTGGTTTATCAAATAGTTGGTCTTATTTCCTCGGAGCCATGCTTGGGCCTATCATTTCTGGAGGTATCGCCGAGCACGTGTCTTATCGGTGATTCTTTTGGGTGTGTACGATTGCACAAGGGGTAAGTACCTTAATATCCTGTCCTTCTATACGGCACGAGCTTGACTTGAGAGTGACAGTTTAATTCCCTATCTCTATTTTTCTTCTTTCCCGAAACCAAATACCAACGCTCTACCGAGTCGAAACCGAAAGACCGCTCGCAGAGAGCTGGCTCAAACGAAACAAAGGAGAATCCCATGGAACATCCCCTTTCCAATCCCGAACACCAAACCCCAATGACTCCACAAATTCTCAACCATGGCCACCCCTCCCTTCACCAACGCTTCCTCCTCCTCCCCCGCCCCGACTCCCACGCCCTCCGCACCCTCCCCCTCACTAGCATAACCCCATTCCGCATCGCCACCTACCCCATCATCCTCTGGGCCTCCCTCGCCCTCGGTTTCACCGCCAACACCTCTCTCACACTCAACCTAACGCAGTCTCAAGTTTTCGCGGCGCCACCCTACCATTTCTCACCGAGCCAGGTGGGTTTCACGAATTTTGCGATGGCCGCGGGAGCGATCATAGGGTTGTTGACGGCGGGGCCGTTGGGCGATTGGGTTAGTATGAGGAGGACGAGGGGGAATGTGGGGGTGAGGGAGCCGGAGATGAGGTTGATAGCGATGGGGCCTTATGTTTGTGCTACGGCGGTGGGGATGGTGGTGAGTTTATTCCTTGCAGCTGGTTTATGGACGGCAAAATGCTAATAGGATATGTTTATGGGTAGGCTACTGCGGTTGGGTATCAGTACGGATGGCCGTGGGAGGCGATCGTTGTGGTTGGGTATGGCTTTGTGGGATTGACGGTTGTTACAGTTCCTACTATTGCTATTACGGTGAGTCCAGTCAATCAGCACGTCTTCTGTGACGTAGGTGAGGCATGACTGACGGCCATATAGTACGCTGTGGACTGCTACAAACCTATTGCGGGTGAGATCATGGTCGTGGCTACCATCTGCAAGAACACATTTGGGGTGCGTATAGATTTCCTCGTCGTCGAAATACAATCTTACGATTCCACATGTCGCTCTGCTCATACTGATGTCCTCGAACTTAGTTTGGCACCACATACTGGCTTAACAATTATGCCATCCGCTCCGGCTACATCCGTGCAATGATGATTTCCGCTGGCCTTGCCTTTGGCATTTCACTACTCGGTATGGTGGTCTTCTGGATTTGGGGCAAGAGGTTTCGCCGGTGGACTATGCATAGCTGGGTGCATAAGCTTTGATGGTTGATGTTGATGTGGTGCAGCGATAGTTACATTAGTAAGTGTGTGTATCTTCTATGTAGTGAGGTGCAGTAGCTAATGAGTAGGTCTGTGGGTCAGGTGACCCCTTATTTGATTGGGCCTGTTTCCTGACTCAGCCTACTGGCTGCTACAGTGGTCCCATCAGCAGAAAACAGAGAGACCTGGAGACTATCTTAGTCGAGCATGCGTTAGGCACTTTGGCTGTCCCTAGCATTAACGAGAGTTCATCCTCCGACCTTTCCATACAAAGACATGGCTACACTTCAACAATGCATTAAGTTGCCAACCTCACCTAGTCGCTTGCTAATACTTAGATGTTCATTTCCGCTCCGCAAATGCCTGAACGGCTATAGGTTTTTGCTTGTCAATTCGGTCTTGTACCTACTAATCTAAGAACTGCACATTACGCAGCAAAGTCTCTTCGATCCTCACTGGTCTTGACTTTCTCTTACCGCTTAATGCCTCAATACATCTTCCATAATCGTTCGAGCTTGTCCTGTTCGATTTGTGTCGTCTAAAGTCAGCTGCTTCCCACAGTTTGGATTCTTTGGTTCGTTCCCTACTCTTTCATTTCAGTCGCCACTTTCATTCAGGCGATTGTATCTACGTACAAATTTCCAATTCTCCGAGTCTCAAAACTTAGATTCCACGTTCTCAATCAAAGTACAACTCGGACCGGGTCATTGGAACCCGACCCTCGGTCCAAGACAACCGAGAAAATAAGAAAATATTCTTCGTTTATCTCTCACTAAGCTAGCTATCTGATATACCGCGATGATCTTTCTTACCAGCCCCTTAGGTCGACCGTTCATCGAAGCGTTATCAAACCTTGGTTGACCGTGTCCAACAAAGATTGGGATGTTTCTTATCCAGAGAGCGGGGAAAGAGGGCAAGATTAGGTCCTTCCTAATCCAGTCACTCTTTCCCCTGTGATAAATTCCTACAAATATGTATAGAGATAACGATATGATATAGTGGCAAGTGACGTAGTCTGGAGGACGTCGGTCCTCGACCAGGGCCTGTATATATGCATCTTACAGACCCTTTTGCAATATCAGATCAACCATCACAATGAGTAACACCGGAGGTGCCGTTGCCGTCTCATCGACCTGCAGCGATCTCACGGATGCTACGATTCGCTATATAGATGAGAAGTCTGATTCCAAAGATGCTAGTGATCCAATCAGTAACGAGGAGAATGGCGACGTCGTTTCAGTCAATAACGTCCAAAGCGACGCGTTTCTCCTGTCTCATGAAGAGCAATTCCCAATTGATCCCAATGAAATAGAAGAGACCCAACAATTTACTTTCCGTGCCGTCTTGGTTGGCTGTATCCTCGGGGGAGTTATTGCTGCCTCGAAGTTGGTAGTCAAGCATTCTCTCCTGCGTAGTCTTACTAACAGCTTTGCCAGTCTCTACCTGTGGCTGAAAACCGGCTGGACATTTGGTGCTTCCTTGTTCGGCTCCATTTTTGGCTATGCCATCCTCAAGCCACTCTCGAAGGCACTCCCCACAAACTTTGGTGGGGGCTATTTTGGACCCAAGGAAAATGTTTGCTGCCAATCCGCTGCAACTGCAGCTGGATCCTTGGGCTTGCTCTTTACTTCGGGCTTCCCAGCGGCCTATCAGCTCGGTCTTCTAAGCGCGACACCAAAGGAAGATATTGGCAGGCTGATAACCTTCACTGCCTGTTGCGCCTACTGGGGCATGTTTCTCGCCATACCTCTTCGCAAATTCTACATTCTCAAGCAGAAGCTGGTCTTCCCAAGTGCTGTTGCAGCGGCACATACCATAAGGTCTTTACACGTTGATCGGAACGCGGAAGCAAATGCTCGTAAGAAGACCAAAGCCTTGATCATCGCCTTCATTTGTGCCATCACACTTCGTGTCGTCTCTGAGTACGCGCCAGGTGTACTATGGGACTGGCACTGGGGCTGGGCGCTGTACAGGGTTTGGAATTTCAAAAGAATGATCACTGTCGAAAATTGGAACTGGGTGTGGGAGTTCACCCCGGCATTTATAGGTGTGGGTATGCTGACAGGTCTTAACGCTTCTTGGTCCTTTTTTGGCGGCTCTGTACTGGCCTGGGGCGTTGTTGGCCCTGCTCTAGTCGCCACAGGTAAAGCGTTTGGTGTCGCTGTTTCTGATCAATATCCTGGTTACATGAATTACATGGGCATGGTTTTGGAAGATCCTATCAACAAACCAACCCCTCGGTACTGGCTTATTTGGTAAGTAGCTTCCAAAGATTGACTAGATCAATCTGACTCTTCTATTCCCAGGCCTGGCACGATGTTATTGTTATGTGCATCATTTGCAGAGCTCGGCGCTAATTATAAGACACTCTGGGCTGCTCTTGTTCAGGCCTTGGCACCGCGCTTCAAATACTTCCGCAAAGCAGAGATTGATGAGAAAGATCTCATTTACGACCCAGCTCCGAAGCACGAGCAAGTACCATGGTGGCTTTGGACTGGAGGCCTCGTGGTGAGCGCCTTTTTCACGTGCCTCGTGCTTGGTCTCCAATACGGGCAGAATGTTGGCGTCACAATACTGTCGATAGTCTTCGCATTCATCCTCAGTTTCATTGGAGCCGAAAGTAGCGGTCGAACTAATATCACGCCCGTCACAGCTATCGGAAATGCCAGTCAACTGGTCATTGGAGGTGCTACCCATGGTAAATACCCTGTCAAAGATGCGCAAATGCTCAACCTGGCCGGCGGCATGCTGGCTTTGGGCGCATCGGAACAATCAGCAGATATGCTCGGTGACCTCAAAACCACGCACCTATTAAGAGCAGCTCCCGTTGTTCAATTTTACGCACAAATGATAGGCGCGCTGGTCTCAATCTTTATGAGTGTCGGAATGTACATTCTCTTCTCAGCAGCCTACCCTTGCATCAACAGCCTCTCAGGACAAGCTCACTGTAGCTTCCCTGCCCCTGACGTTGGCGCTTGGAGAGCAATTGCGATAGCAGTCACCAGCCCAACTCTTCCAATACCGCCGTCTTCTGGCTACACGTCCATTGCTTTTGGTATCCTGGCCGTAACTATTACGGTTGTCAAATATCGCTTTGTCCCCGTTGAGAAACATGTGTGGGTTCCAAACCTTAATGCAATTGGAATCGCTTTTATCCTCAACACCACCACATACCCCTCAGCTATGGCGGTAGGATCTTCAGTTGCATTTCTGTGGCAAAGGAATTACCCAATGGCGTACGGAATGTATTGCTACGCCATTGCAGCGGGATTCATTGCTGGTGAAGGGATGGGAGGAATTGTTGGTGCCATATTACAAGTCGCCGGCGTTTCTGGTAACGTATATGGAACTGCAGCCGGATGTCCGGCCTTTACTTATTGTGGTTGATTACGGCATGGTCGAATGTCGAAAACCGTATCAGCTACCCTGACGACCTTGTAGACCAGAGCATGTCCGGTTATTACTCTTACATTATGAGATATGGAATTTTCGAGGCCCCAAAAGATGTTACGATTTGTACTTTACAATAAATGAACTTAAAACACCTCGATCGGTACTGTGCGTGAGCAAAAACCGTGTCTTGTTCATCCTGAATGCTCGTCAGCTTATCAGAGCCCGCTGTTTCTCAACCGCTTTCCAAATCCTTTTCTTTTCTTCCTCAGGCGAGAGCTTCCCACTAAAAAGATGAGGTACTGCTTGCCCAGTCCTGCACCTGGCGCTCCAGCTAATCAATCGAAATTTCAACCCTATCAGTAAGAAAAGAGCAACCGGCATGCCGAAATGGCCTCGTCGCGGGGACGAAGAGCATGGGATTGGAATAGCAAGTGCCAAGTTTGGATATATAGCCGAATTTGGCTATCCTGTAAATTAGCATAGGGCTGTTCACCCTTCATAGCTACCTTAGAATCTACATTCTTTAACACTCATTATGCGCCACCAGAAGGCCCCTCATACTTACAAACCACCCCACTAGGTCTACCTTAGCTGAGCCGGATCAGCCATTGATTCGAGCACTACTCGAGGTATTGTACGGCATTCTACCCCCACGACAAATGTCTCTTCGTTAACGAGCTTCTTCGAACTGCTTGCGTTACAAAGCTTCCTTGAAACCCGATTCCTTCCCTAGTCGCGGAAAATACCTAGCTTGAAGCCATGCTGTGACAACAATCTCGACCGTCTGATTTTCCGTTAAAGTCGTCGGTCTAAGGCGATTTATGACATCTTGTACTGCACCGCCACACTTTATCAATTCGAGCCTTCTTTTAGACTTCGAAGAGAAATAGTAGGGATTGAGGAATGGGAATGTGATAATTCCGAAGATGTGCGTTGTAATGCTTCCCGAAAATTATGAGTGATTCACGAAAATACACGATGAACATGCATCACTTAGGTAGTGGGATAGTTGTATTGACTACCTATACTGCTGTTGAACATTATACAAAGTCTAACGATGACTGCCACGGCCATGAGGGCATCCAGGCTTTCGTTTGCGCTTCTGCGGTTTATTTCCTTGACGGAATACCGCAATAGACTCAGCAAAGAGGTTCCCCACAGGTTCCCAGGTAGGTTTCCTATCTTCCTAGTCGGCTTTATACTAGGTCTTCCCCTCCCGGTCTGTCTTTTCTTCAAAAATGCTGTTGGTAGCTCATTTCTTTTTGGAATCGACTGGTCCAGAAGCATCATCAGACCTGGCAACCCCGTAGAGGATTTGCTTTGCTATTTTATAGCCTCAAACTGGAACTTCTTGCTTGTTTCATCTTCTTGCCGAGCATCGAGACTGGTGAAAGTGTAAAACGCTCCTGATAGAGTCGTCATTGATCGTGCGACGAGCACATTCGTATCAAGGTCATTTGAAGCTTCAGGTGCATCAGTTCGCACAGTATCTTCAACCTCACGATCAAGCGCTCGCAAGAAAGCAGGCATGACGAGGTGTTTGTCAAAGCGCACAGTGTATCCACCAGGAAGATGTTCAACAAAGACGCCCTCGACAACATCAGGATTTCCACCGATAGAAGATGATTCTGGATGATGAGCGAAATGGTTGCGATAATTAAATCAGGCATCGGGCATATTCAAGGTGGTTGACTCCATCCTTCGCAACATTGCCTTGGACCGTTTGAGCTCATTTTCTGTTTGGCCTGTAAACCATAGAGACCAATAGTGACCCTCACCTGCTTTTGCCTTGCCCTTGCCTTCGCCTAAGCTTGTAGGCTTGGGATCTAGGCGGACTTCCATGTTTCCGGACTCATCGTACAAGCGTATACCGACAAGGTTGGCTTCATCGGGTAAATGGAAGCGTTGAAGGATTGTGGGTGATGGGTCAGCTAATACGGTAGTGACCTTGTGAATTATTAGCCATGGTAGACAGCTTGAGAATCTGGAAATTACCTTGAGCTCCATTTGGAGCGACTTTTAGTCTCCATTGCAGACCAGAAAAAATTGCTCCTCTTTCTCCTTCGGCTTGTACTCGAAGATGGAAGTAAAACCATGGACCGTCATGAGTCAATGAGCTGCATGACTCAACTCTCTTGACTTCAGCCAACCACTCTTTGTGAGCTAGGCTATCAGTTTGACCTGTAGCTTTGCGTGCTTGTTGATCGCTCAAGCTCGTTCCTGGCAGTGGAGGGTTCATGTTCCCAGAGGAGGTCTGTCTCCTGTTTACGGCACCCATATTGTTGATATGCTTGTGCTTGATGGATTTGCCCATGGAGGTGATGCTGGCAATGTTTGGAGACAAGGTGATGACGCGCCACCGAGATTGAAAATTTGACGTGGCAGAGGTAGAAGTAGACTTGTGAACTCATTAAAGCGAGGCTAGTATAATTTAAAACTTAACAAGGACATAGTATCAGGCTATCAGCTCCACAACTTTCCAACTACATGATTAAGAGAGAGATGCATATTCTTCCGCCACTACTGGAGAGAATATGGGTACCTGCATTTAAACGATGCCGATGGTTACGAGTACTTAATATACTTTTGGGGACGAAGCGGAAAGAAAAATTTGCATATGCGAAACATAAGGTATGTTCAAAAACATTTCAACCTCAGGTATAGTACATTTACAGCATATGAGAAGCATATGCAAAGCATAAATTTCGTCCTACTTTGCCGCAATGCGATCAGAGCGACGTTTGACAACAGCGAGAACTGTGAAGTGCGTTAGCAGTGCATATGCGAAGCTTAGGTATGCTATGCGTATCTTTGCTCTTGACATCTGTGATGATCTTCTTGAGACGCTTGCTTGAGAGAGAATCTAAGAAAGATTTTAGCAAAGCATATGCGATGCATAAGCCGAGTTCATTAGCTTCTGCTCAACATATGCGTGCTTCATCTCTCGTCTCTAATTCATTTAGCCACGCAGATATCTCGTTCAAGCTCAGTCGATGCTGCGCATATGCACAGCTGATGCTCTCATGAGTGATGAACATAATTGCACGTTTGATGTTTGTGACCTCGCTTAATTCTAGATTCGAAATAATTCCGACCCGACGGCCACGTCGGCGCCTGCTGCTTTCCACTGCTCAAGACCGAGATTGATGACGAGGCGATCACCGCGATGCGTCCCCGGCATGGGACCAAGCAAGTATCATGGCACATATGAATCTAAGAGGCAGAACACTCTAAGACTACAGCAATGGATGTAAGTACTCGGCCTATGCAATAGGGAACCAGGAGTCCTGATACTTAAAAGGCCACTCGTGCTACTGCAGAGCATCCCATCAAACGCTTTGGACTTACAGAGGTGTACGCTGCTACCTCTGATACACACGTCGATGTCGTTTTTATCCATGGTCTCCACGGAAATCCACAAGACACTTGGTCGAGTACATCATCGAGTACGATCTGGCCCGCGACGCTTCTGGGACCTATTTTGCAGGAAGAGAAGGCACGCATACTGGTCTACGGCTACGCTGCACACATTGCGTCGTTCACAGATGGCGTCTCTGGCGATAAGATACATAATCACGCCGAACAATTGGTTGCGGAGCTCGCGGCAAACAGAAGGGCGAGCAACGCCACGGAGCATCCTATTATCTTTGTGGC
>JAABUL010001168.1_pt1 | contig 51442 bp, 87 predicted proteins | sample 5559151 | NCBI WGS metagenome assembly JAABUL01 (sample SAMN10711876, study PRJNA513368) | rock metagenome | isolation source: Antarctica rocks | place: Antarctica: Victoria Land, Pudding Butte sud
CGGCGACGTGCGAGGGGGCTGCCTGCGTCTCAGTGATCGGCACAAAGGTAGTGTTCACGAATTTGGCTGGAGTGATACGAGGCCTTTTGCCATGCATGCTTGGGTCCAGGTGCGGACCGCCGCCATCGTGTGGATGGTGGGTGACTGGAATCAATGATCAGGCGGCGGCCGCCTGGCTACGCGCCTGTCCCATTTATCAATGATTCCATCCACCATCCACACGTTGCATTACACTGTCGCTGTCAGTCACGCGAACGCACACGAGGCCCATTGGCAAACGCAGTGTCCACTGCACGTCTGGCATTGTAGGGCCAGTAACGACGCAGCAGTGCCCTGATGTGCAGCAGCCTCGTGGATGATAACTTTGAGCGGTCTGGAGGGCTTCGCACTGGGTACTGCCACTCCAGCGTGAGCTTTTGTGTTATGCACGACAAGGACGTGCGGTCGATCGGTCATGAGTGCATATGGGAGCTGCTGGTGATTGCGAGATGCAAACCGCTCGAAATGAACCTGCAACGCTGTGCAAGGCAATGCGGACGGTGTGGCGCAGCTCGGAGCTCGGAGATGGAGTCTCGGACTCTCGGTCCTGAGGCCTGCTACTTCCATAGCGTGTGCTTCAGCTGCCAGGCAAAAGGGTGATTACGACACTCCTCATACAAGCGACCATAAATCACCGTACAAGCAGGGCGCTACTAACGCCCTGCTTGTACGGTGATTTATGAGTGCATGGTATGCACTCAAGCAGGCCTGGCGAGAGGAAAACATTGGGATCGCAACCACTCAAAGCAGAAGCCATGCAGCCGCACGGCAGAGCAAAACATTATAGCACCGACTGTTCTAGAGGCATATGGTACAGCGATGGCTGTCCTTGGGCCACCTGATGCGGACTTGGCGAGCCTAGGTATGATACAAGCTCCAGGCATGCAAGCACGCTTTACTCCCGGCGAGTTAATGGCTTCTGAGACGCAGTTGGCGCAGCAGCCCGACACGTTTCGTCTGCCACCACCCAGCACGTCTGGTGTAGTGGTGGGTGCAACCACCGTGCCTGACTCGTAAGCCACGGGCTGCGAAGCGACCGCTCTTTATATCGAGACCGCCGCGACGCCATTCTGAAGCGCCTGAGCCTCCGCAGCCCAGATGATCTGGTCCAGAGCCGCCATGGTCTGCAGAACAGCGCGCACCTCCACAGTCAACGTGGCGATTGTGGTGGCACAGGCGTGACCGCACTCCCTGCATGCAAGCCTGCTCGGAAGCAAGGAGTGCGGCGCACAGCCAGCTGATGCAGAAGCGCAAGCACGTCAGCTGCTGTCCGCGGCAGGTGCGCAGGTTGCCGCACAGGCGCAAACGCTGCCTGCCGTGCTGCCTCAAGCAGCAATCTTGAGCCTGGGTTTAGCGCGCACCGACTTGAGGTCTTCGCTTCGCTCCTGCATCAGTCGCGACGCCGCCTGCGCCGCCTGCGACGCCGCATTGCGCAGCATACGCAGCTGCCGCAATTCAGGCGTCTCGCGCTCCACCCGCAGCCCGGCCAGTACCATCATCTGCGGCAAGATGAGGGCCGGCACGTCATGCAGGCTGTGGCTCGACAGAGCAGACTACTGGCAGGTGCAGCATGCAGCAGCGCAGCATGCTGCGCAGCATGCTTCTCAGTATGCTGATAGCGCTGCAAGCTGACAGCGCTGCATACTGACAACGCTTCCCAGCAAGCTGGGAGCTCCGCATGCATCCCAGCGCAGCATGCGGCTTAGCGCAGTAAGCAGCAGCGCAGCTAGCGTTCAGCGCAGCCAGCGGCTGCGCCGCAGGGTGCGTCGCTGGCAATTGTGGCACCCAAACACTGCGCCAAGACGCACTTGTGGAAGACTGCCAATCAAAGGAACACCGGCCACAACAGGAACACTGCCCAGAGAAGCAACGAACCTCGGTCGGCGCTTCCCGCTTCTTGATCTCTGCTGAGTAGGTCTGCACCAGGCCCGCCTGGGTTGACGCCTCCTGCTGCGCCGCAACCACGCTGTCGGCCTTGGACCTCAGCTCCGCCATCAAAACCTTGGCACGCCCCGCCATCTGCGTGCCATCGAGCTTACGTCACTTGTAGCCTGTAGATCGAGCGCAGGCAGTTCTGCAGGGCCAGCGCTGTCTGCGTCGGCTGCGCCACAGCACTGGAGGCAGGTTGCGCCGCGACATGCTGCAACAGGCAGCTGGAATGTTTCCCTCAATGACCGCACACGCCGAGGCTGTGCTTGCAAAGAAGTGGCGCCCAGGACAAGTCACAGGTAACGGAGCATGCTGCAGCGGGGCTGGCTCAGGGAGTGGGACGCCCCCTGCATGCTGCTGCGCGAGCGCGGATTCCATACAGCGCCATTCCTGTTTGTAGGCACAAGCCGCACCTGTCCTGCTCCGGTTCGTGAGATGCTGACTGTGATGTCGAGGGAGCCAGGCCGTAGACGGAAAGCGTGGAAGATGTTCCACACAGAAGATGCTCCGCAGGAAGCCAGTGAGCAGTCTCGCAGCACGCAGCAGTTGATTGACGCCTCCTGCACAGCGGAATGCTCCGGGAATGGGCTCTCCGTCTCCATCTGGCGGAGGAGCCTCCTGACTCCAGGGCGGGCACGGCGGCCAAGGTCCCAACAGGGTTCGTGCTTAAACCTCAGGGTTTCGCCGTAGTAGGTTTCGCATACGGTTTCGCAGGTTTCGCCTACGGCTTGGAGGTTTCGCAATCACGCGAAACCTCCACCGCCGCTGCCGCCGCTATTCAAGTTTCTGCCGCCGACAGCCATACTTGTGCAGAAAAATACCACAACCGGCCATCCGAAAGCTCACAGGCCTATCTGAGGACCATCACACGCTTGCAGTGCTGCAACCTGTGTTCCTGCCCGCCTGCCCGAGCTCATCAGTGCTAATCAACTCGCTAGGTGTGGTTAATTAGGTACCAGGCTGGTGCGCCCCTCGCTTGATGTGGCAGCCGAACTCAGGGCTGCGACGTGTTTTTGGAAGGAACAAGACCCGTGCCCGGAACGTGCTTTTGGAAGCTTTAGCGGGGCATTTCCCAGCTTGGGAATCAGGGCAGATATAGGGTTTCGCATCTATGCGAAACGTTTCGCCGACGGTATTTTTAGTTTCGCGTTCCGCATTTCACGTCTGAGGTTTAAGCACGAACCCTGGGTCCCAAACTTCCCCTGCTGTTGGCAGTAGCAGGCCCGCAGGACCGGGAGTCCGAGACTCCATCTCCATGGTGTAACATCTATCTCTCTCTCTCTCCGAGATCCGAGCTGCGCCACACCGTCCATATTGTCTTGCACAGCGTTGCAGGTTCATTTCGAGCGATTTGCATCTCGCAATCACCAGCAGCTCCCACGTGCACTCATGACCGATCGATCGCACGTCCGTGCAAAGTTTGCTACTTGGGGGCGACATCAGCACACGCCAGCAGGCAGTCGACCACCTCACTCATCGTTGCTGATGAAAATGTTATCGAATTTCACCAATCCTCTGCGCGCACTGTATCATAAGCACACACAGGATTGGATCACCTTGTCCCTTGTAATTCTGAAGTGGGGGCGCGGCGACTCCAAACTGAGCACACCCCGCCTGCTCTGCCCGTGAGCATGACAAGCATATGCAGCGTGTCACTTGCCTGAACAACTTCTCTGGGTCGGTCGGCATTGCAACCAGTGCTTCCTGTGGCCTTGCGCAGACTTGCCTCTTGCATCACCAGCGTGGTGACACCACTCCCAGGAACCAGGTTTGCTTCTGTGTGATGCAACCTGGTGTCTAACTTGGAGCATGACCCCAATCTTCCATGCAGCGCCCTTTCGCACGTGGGTCAGCAGCGCTTGTGAACACCGTCCGGCCGTGCTGGGTTTGCAGTCCGGAGCAGCCCCAGGGCACAGACGGTTCTTTCTCTGATTTCCGGCCGTTCCTGCACGCAGAGCCTGCAGCCTGGCGCCGTCGCCGACGGCGATGATGGCGCGGCGCCTGTGACTCTCAGCGGAGGCTGCGCCACCGCGCCTTAAGGCGTGGAATGCGCCGGCGGCAATCATGCACACCGCCTGCGCTGCATCCATGTTGCCGGGACAGCAGGTAAAGTGGCGGCCTGAAGCGTGTGCAGATAGGCGTGTTGAGTGAGTTCGCGGCGCCCACAATTGCGCACAATCTCGTCAACGAACAGTTTGACTGTTGCTACGAGTCTCGCTGTGCTGTGCACTCCACACCTGTCTCCTGCACACCTCGCATCTGCTCTCTCCGTGGATTGATCACCTTCGATGGAGCGCCTGCAGGGTCCTGGGTGGCACCCGCTGCAGCAGCGCACATCCGTGGACGCCGCCCGGCCGCAGCAGAAGACGCCCATCGGTGAAGCGTCGCGCTTGGTGCCGCAGTCCGATGACCCGGCGCAGTGGGTCTCCTGAGTACATGAAGACATGCGAAGACAGTGGCGGCGAGCAGCAGCAGGCGGGGCGGCTGTGGCATGCGCGCATCCGGCAGCAAACGTCTGGCACGGAGAATGCTGGCAGGCTGCCGGGGGAGGTCAATGCGGACGGCTAAGGCGGTGGGGCAGCTGGGGGCTCTTGAACGCTGCGGCTGCCGCACAGGCTCGCCGCCCACAATATTCACAGTTCCGGGACGAGCGGCGCTCCAGGCAAGAGGCGCAGAATCCATACGGCGGTGGCAGGGACAGTAACGGCATGCGCCAATGCAGCATTTCCAGCAGAATGCGCTTTAGCAACAACCCACGAATATACGTATTTGATTCACGTTTTCGGCATGAGATGAGAAACAGAAGACCAGGCGGCCCCAGCGGGGGATAGTTGTATATGATTCTGAGAGGGATGTGCACACCAGCAGTCATTAGGAGCGTCGTCGCCGCGATAGTAGGGTGCGATGACGAAATTTAGGCAAGGAGGTAGTAGCGAAGTTACCAGCATTGTTTCACCTCGATTGTCACCCAAAATGTGCTTTTGTGTTCGTTGTTCAGATGAGACGCTGTCCGTCACACGCCTGGTAAAAGGCTGCATGCAGACACAGCGGCATGCAGAAAACGTGCGGTGCGCACCCGTAAAAACCACAGCTTTAGCTAATCAACTTGTACTACCTGCTGTCTCAAGATACGCTGAGCGTGCGTCAACAGAGTGCTCTGAAACCCTCGGAGCCTGTTAGGCTACCTGTTAGGCTAGTCGCACCAATACGACAGCACATGTGGCGTTTCACGATTGTGGCAGGGGCCCGCGCACACCGCTCTGCGGCATGGGTGGCGCCGCAGAGCGAGTCCAGAGGTGCCGCCGTAATGAGTGCCGACATTCCATCTCCCGCTCTGCCGCATCCTGTCGTGCTTGCTGCACGCTATTTGCAGTTTCTAGGGTGTTTCCGACGGCATCCTGCTGGCCGCCGACCACCCTGCTAAACTTGGCCGTCTACCTGAATATTGCAGAGCCGCCACAGCTGCAGTCGGCTTTTGCTCACGCCCTCACAGATGCTGTGTGCGGTGAGGTGGTGAGTCGACCACCCTCGCCGCTATGGTCGCTGCCGCTCATCTGTCTGACCGCCCGATTGGCGGTCTACAGCCCCTTGCGAGGGGTGGGGCGTTTCTTCGTGGGACGCCTTTTGCTGGGGCGTTTCGTCGGGCGGCGAGTCGGCCGGCGGGTAGGCCTTCTTGTGGGGCGGCGAGTGGGTTTCTTCTTAGTGGGGGCCTTCTTGGCGGGCGTGAGGCCGGGCGTGCTCTGCTCCAGCGGCTTCGCGGGTCCTACGGGCAGAGAAGTCGCAATGTCAGCAGTCAAATCTAGGAACACCGGTGTAATGTCCACCGGCGCTAAGGCTGGGGCATGGTTTGAAAGGCAACCGTGCAAGAACTGCCACCCCAGACGTCGCCGCCCGTGGCTCACCAGCAGTAGGCCGCGGGCTGTTCTGGGGGGTCGGCGCCGGCGAGGGCTCAGCTGTTTGTACAGGAGCGGGCTCGGCTGTCTGCTGCGGGGCTGGCTCGACTGTCTGCTGGGGTACTGGCTCGGCTGTCGGCTGCAGAGCTGGTTCAGCTGTCGGCTGAGGGACAGCGTCAGCTGTCGGCTGGTGGGTGGGCACTGGCACTGGCGCCGGGGATTCGGTGGGAGCCGCAGTGGGCGCACCGGTCGGCTGCGGCGCCGGCTGCGGGAAGGGGGCTGGCGTAGGAGCGGCGGTGGGCGCTGCTGTCGGGAATGCAGTCGGGGCGGGCGTGGGGGCTGGCGCCGGCGCTGGAGTGAAATCAGGCGTGCTCTGATATGCGACAGGCTCACCAGCAGAGGCGAGGCGGTACGCCTGCCACGCTGCCGTCATCCTGGCCTGCTGCAGGGCTGCAGCGGAGAAGGAGATACAGTTTGAACACACTGTGAGAGGAGCAGAGACCGTGCGGTGGCTTCGCAGGCATCATGTCTGGGGCAGCAGAGCAAGAATTGACAAAAAAAGGCAGGGCAGGCATGCGGCGGCAGAGGAACGCACTTGAGAACTCCCACATGCAGCCGTCGTAGGCTGCAGGTCAGGAGGCACGGCTTTTGTCAGTGGCTGAGCAGCTGAGTACGGCTTCTGGACCGTGTCTGTGGACTGATGCTCGAGTTTTGACAACAGCAGCTGCGCCCACTGAGCAGTCGTGCGGCGCCATGGCGTAGACCACTGAGAATTGCATTGACAACTGACATGAACACCAAGAGAGATGGATTGTGATTTGAGTGACTCACTATAGCCCATGTAGTTGTTGACGGGGTCAAGTTGGGGCTGGTTGGCGGGCCGCGATGGGCAACTGTTGGGCAGCGCGGAGCCCTTGGGATAGCAGTTGTAGTTGGCGCCAGACTGCTGCGCTGTGTCCATCACGCCATCGTTTGTCTGCAAAACCGCCAAAGTGGAGATCAGTGTAAGGAACGTGTCAACAAGGCAGGAAACGCAGATGCCACATGACGTGCGAGATTGATGCACGGCCGCCCGCACAGCGTGCCGAGAAGCTGCAGAGCTGCCGCTCGAAAATACCCAAATGGCAGCGGCAAGAAGGCAAAGCATACCTCGGAGCAGCCGCCCAGGAAGGGGTGGCTCAGGCCCATCCAGTGACCTGCAGCAGCACAATCGACAGCACTCATGCAGCTGTAGATACCCCAGTCACAAGGGGCAACACCTGCAACTTGAAGTCGGCGCTTTGAGTGCGCTGCAGAAGTGCCGGCCAGGGCACAGTGGGCAGAGCAATATGTGAATGAACTGCGAGCATGATCATTGATGATGCCATGTCTTGTCGACCAGTTTGACGCACCTGTCTCGTGCACCGCGTTCATGCCCAGGTTGTAGCCGCCGTACCAAGAGCCCGGCAGCGTGCCCGAATCCACGGTCACGCCGTCGTAGGGGATGTAGCCCACGCCGCCGCCCCAGGGGTTGCTGGCCACCCTGCAGTGCAGGCAGAGAATGTCAATGAGAAACCAGAACGCTCGAGGAGTAGCGTCTGCATGCCGGGCAGGTGCGCTGCAGCAGGACGAGAATTCCAAAGCGCACTTGCCACCTGTATGGTGCAAAGGGAAGACCAGCAATTGCATGCAGCACGGCTGCAGCAGAATGTAAACAGCTAATGCTGCCTACAGGCTGGGATGCGCACCCGATGATGCCGCCATTGTTGAGCTGCGACACCCAGATGTTGAGGTCTGCAGCCCCGCCCTGCCGGGTTCTCGCCTGCATGTCCGTCTTTGACGGCGCAAAGATGTCAAGCGGATACCTGCAGGTAGCGGCACAAAAACTATGATTCCAAGAAAACAGACTGGCATTACCATACCAGATGCAGATCATGTGAACTTGGCGGCTGCAACATTCTGCCTCTGACCAATAGCCTGGCAGCCATTGACGCATGTAGTAGCCATGCAATGACATGCAACCGCAACAGCTGTGTGGAGGTGGCAGCAGGGAGAGACCCTCCGCCCTCTGCAGGCGAGACTGGTTCAACACAACGCAAAGTCATTGGCAATTTCTACGCACCAGCTGGCATTGGTGTGGCGCGAAATGCCGGACAGCGTGAATGTGAAGCCCGCCTCGGAGTAGGCCTTGTTGAGGACCGCCACCTGGTCGACCACCATGCTGCTCGCCAGCTGGCCGCCCTTGCCGTCTGCAAGCATCGGGGCCAGCGTCAAGCTTAGTTTGACTGGAGAGCACTGCCAGTGCCCAGGCTGGGCGAGCTGCGGGTCAGCATCTGCTTCAGGCAGGCGCTTGCTGAGATGGCAGCAGCAAAACCAACCCAAAAGGCCTCGCTGCCAATACAGAAAAGGCCACAAGGTGCATGGCAGCAGGCCAGCATGGTCAAATTGCTCTTTCGAAATACCATTGTCGAGTTCTAGCTTGAGAACCCGCACCGGGGCTCATGATGTGGAAATAGGTGTTGACATTGTACACGATGCCGCGCGGCGCGGCGTCGGACGTCAGGAAGGCGACGCGCGGCGCGAGCTCAACGGTGGCGGCGGCCTCCACCTCCTCGTCCGACACGTAGGCGCACTGCCGGCGGCGCAGCTCCGGCACGCCGGGCGGCAGGTCTGTGGCCGGCGTCGGCTGCGCGCAAAGGCAGGAAGAGATTCAACGTGAAGCATTGTCTGCCAGGGCAGGAACGGCTGCGGCGGCTGTTCTGGGTGAAGGACTGGCAATATGTAAATGACTGCAAGATGCCATCCAGTCTTCTGAAGGCTTTCAGCAGAGGGCAGGGTATGGACATGATCCATGGAAGGCACAAAGCAACAGGTGGACGCCTAACGCAGAAGAGACAGCCGTCTGACATCTGGAAGTGAATGCTCACCATGATGAGCGACTCAAGGGACGGGGGCGGCGGGGAGATCGCCACAGTTGGTGCCGCGGTCTTCTTCTGTGTCCTCGCCTTCGTGGACGTGCGTGTCGGCTTGCGGATGCGCGACGTCTTCTTTTTAGTCAGCGTCTTTGAGGGTTTCTTGGCGGGCTTCTTCGCGGGCTTCATCGCCTGAGCCGCCTGCCAGGCGCGGAACCAATTGACGGCCTGCTTTCCCTCCGGCGACCGCGTGGGCTTGTTAAGCCGTGACGGCGTCGGCGCCAGCAGCCGCCGCGCCCCGGCGGCGGCATCCGGCGACTGCACCTGGCTGCCGCTGCCGGCTGCAGCTGAGCGAGCAGCAAAGCCGGCGAGGATGTCCTCGCGCTGCCGCGCCATGAAGGCTGAGTAGTGGTCCGTCGGCTGCTCCGCCGGGTCGTCGGAGACGTGCAGCTTGCAAGCCTGAGCTGTCGAAAGCGCTGCGAGGGCCGCCACCGCCAGGAGGCAGGCCGCTGCCGCCAGATGGTTGTGCCGATGCACCGCCATGCCGCTGCAGCACAGCGAGGGGCCCCGCCGGCAGCTGGCCGCAGGCTGCCGTGTACTGCGTGGTCTCACAAACAGCCGTGCTCACAGCTGGACTCTGCAACCGGCTGTGCTGTACGCTGACGTGGTGTATGCTGAAGTTGTCGGTGGCCTGTGCTGTGGTACTGCACGGCAGCAGGTACGCGGTGATGTAGCGCCTGCTCGGAGCTGCCGAGAGCAAGCTTTGAGGCGTGTAGGGATTGCTGCGTGTGCCTGCAGAGCAGCAGGTGCAAGGAAGGTCACGTTTAGTTGGTAAGAACGTACGTGATGAATACCGGCGCGTCTTGCCATTGCGAAGCGCTGGACGTTGCTCATGCCTGATTTCTTGATCAGACTGCATTATATTTCCCTGATGAGCGTTCCACGCACCGATAAGGGTCCAAAATCACCCGCATGCGGTAACACAAGAATCACGTCGACGCTGCCTCACGGTCGAGGCTCAAACTTATATTGAGCACGCTCAACGTGCCTTGCGCATGCACATGGAGCCCATAAGAAGCTTAACGGCCTGATGCAGACGCAGCCGCAGCCGCAGGCTCTGCAAGGCTAGGTCCCGTGCGTTGCGGGCTTGGCTGACGTCAAGAAGGCCCAATTACTTCCACTGTCGTGCATCGGGTCAATGATTGAGAGCAACGGCACACCCAGCATCAGGCGGACTCAGCAAGGGCGTGAACGCGCCCGGCTGGCAGCCCAGCCCCGATCCAAGGCTGGCGAGTCAGAAAAGGTTCACCACAAGAAAGCAGCTGCAATCCAGCACACTCACGGCGCAACGGCCCAGCGTCAATCATATGGGTGCTCAATGTAATCAATGACCACGGTGTGTGTGACCAGACCTCGGCGCAGTCGCTACCTAGCTCGCGTCGCGTCACAGGTGCGCCAGCTATTTTTCCACGTCGACAGCGTAGTCGCGGTCATTTGTTGGGGCAGGCGAGGTGCAGATGCCTCAGCTGCGGACGGTAGCGTGCCGCACGCAATGCTCACGATTGAGTATTAGAGGTCATTGGGCTGCGGCCTGACTGCGCGTCTGTCCGTTACAGATTGGCCAATGCGGCCGTACTTTGGAGAGCTCACCTGTGTGCAGCGGGTGGCCCTTCGCGCACTTGACGCTCGCCACCTGATGCTGAAGACGCTGCGTGGATGGAGGTGCTTGCTTTGGTGGGAGCCGGAATGTTCCAGCCGCGTCGACGAAATGTGCTGACGGAGAGTGACGTTTAGGAGCTGCCTCGCGCTACTGTCTACTGACTGGAACCTGAGTCCAGCTGGATCGCAGACCCTAAATCCGTACAACACCCGGCACCCACTTGATCACTGAGGTGGCATTCTCGACTACTCCATGCCTTCTCCACGGTGCTGTTCGATGAAGAAACGGTGCGCACTGAAAGAGCACGCATGCCAGAAAACATGCCTGTCACGCAAGACCACGCATACGGGCCACCGCTGTCTGGCGCGGCGGCACAGGCGGGCAGGGCAATGCTCCTGGTGTGCAGCAGCGCGCCGACAAACTCTCCCGTGGTCACTTATAGCAACAACAATGCACAGTGCCCACTAGACGATGCCGAGTTGTGTGTCGAGCACAATTTTTGGATGCAACCCGACGAGCGCCGGCGCGCAGTCGTTGGAAGCCATATGAGAGCACAAGGGTGGACGGGCAAACAGTCACGACATGACTTGCTTACCAAGAGAGCATCTGAGTGGTGCCTATTCAGCGCAAACAATCCCAATGACATTCGTTGAATGTCGTTCACTAGTCACACTGCTGCCTCTGGCGGCAGATGAGCATAAGACGGCAATCAAAAGCAAGCAGAGAGCGCGACAGCAACATTTGCACAGTTCGACGTTCCAATTGACGATGTCGTCAGCGACACTATCTTTGATGCTGTACTGAGCAGATGACAGGCTGCTACCTGCTACAGCTATCGGCAGATGTGGACTCAGAAGTTTGTCTTTCTCTGCCTACGCAGGCCAGGTCCCATGCCTACCGAACGGCTGGCGCACGCCAATGTGGCGTGGCGCATTTCAAAAATGGACGCGCCTGCCCTCCAGGTACTGCCTCATGTATTTGTCTGCTATTTGGGTGCCCCCAAGATCTCAGAGGCCGGCCCTGCGCGGCAGCGGCGGGCGCCTCCGTGTGGGCTTCTTTGTCGGCCGCCTTTTCAGAGCCAATGCTTTTGTGGGCTTCTTCTTTGTGGGACGCGCCGTCACCCTCTTCGTAGGCCTTTTCGTGGGGCGCTGTTTGCTCGGGCGGGGAGAGGGCTTCTTGGTCGGGCGGGCTGTTGGTCGTTTTGTTACTCTGGGTGATGGCGCCGCCGTCGGCGCTCGAGTCAGATCCTCGAGGCCGCCTGTTGACTGCTCTTGCGCAGGCGCCGCCGTTGGCGCGTCCGTCGGGGCGTCTGTGGGTGCCTCTGTAGGCGCGTCTGTCACTGAAGAATCCGTGCCGGCACTGCCGCCCAGCTGCGGCTCTGTCGGCGCTTCTGTGGAGGGCGCATCCGTCGGCGCCTGCAGGACGAAGAAACTCCACGGTCAGCAAGCGCAGAGCAGTAACACAACATAGGGCTCGCTTGTACCTTGGGCTTCAGGAGGCTATGCGTGAAGGCCGTGCATCCGCCAGATCACAATTGCAACATGATCATTGGCAGTGCTTTTTCTGTGCACCTTGGTGGGCGCATCCGTCGGCGCATCCGTCGGCGCGTCTGTGGCCGCAACACTCACAGGAGCCGCGGTGGGCTCCTGAGTGGGCGCATCAGTAGGCGCTGCAATGGGCGCTGCCGTTTGCGCTGCAGTGGGTATGGCCACGGGGGCAGCTGTCGGCAAGGCCGTGGGAGCTGCCATCGGGGCAGCTGTCGGGGCCACCGCCGGCATTGCTGCGGGTTGCACTGCCGGCGCGGCTGTGGGCCATGTTGTCGGGGCAGCCGTGGGGGATGCTGTTGGCGCGGCCGTCGGCGCCGCTGTTGGAGCGGCAGTGGGGCGTGCCGACGGCGCGGCTGTTAAAGCCGCAGCGGGCGCGCCTGTGGGCCGCGACGTTGGGGCTGTGATGGGTGCTGCTGTCGGCGCCGCTGTCGGTGCCTTGGTTGGTGCAGCGGATGGGGCTGCGGTCTGCGCCACTGCCGGTTTCGCTGTCGGCGCCGCCGTCGGCGCACCAGTGGGGCCCCTGGCCAGTGCAGTCGTAGGAGCTGCAGTCGGCGCTGCTGTGGGCGCAGGCGTCGGAGCGGCTGTCGGCGCTGCTGTGCGTGCCGCTGTGGGCGCAGCCGTTGGAGCAACTGTGGGCGCCGCTGTGGGCGCGACTGTGGGCGCAGCCGTCGGGGCGGCTGTGGGAGCGGCAGTCGGCGCCGCTGTGGGTGCGACTGTGGGCGCAGCCGTCGGGGCGGCAGTGGGCGCTGCTGTGGGTGCCGCTGTGGGCGCAGATGTGGGCGCAGCCGTCAGGGCGGCTGTCGGCGCAGCGGTGGGGGCGGCAGTCGGCGCCGCTGTTGGCCGTGCTGTGGGGGCAGCTGTCGGTGCTGCAGTGGGTGCTGCTGTGGGTGCCACTGTGGGCGCAGATGTGGGCGCAGCCGTTGGAGCGGCTGTCGGCGCGGCGGTGGGAGCGGCAGTCGGCGCCGCTGTTGGCCGTGCTGTCGGGGCAGCTGTCGGTGCTGCAGTGGGTGCTGCTGTGGGGCCCGCTGTGGGTACAGGAGTCGGTGCAACAGTGGGCATTGCTGTCGGCACGGCAGTCGGCGCGGCCGTTGGTGCAATCGTAGGGGCGGCAGTTGGCGCTGCCGTCGGCGACAGCACCAGTGCCGGCTGGTCAGAGTACCCGGCCGACCTGTGATACGCACAGAAGGGTTCTGGTCTCTCGCCTTTATATCACTCACATCCGGAAAGTCAGGAACTGCACCCTGCAAGTCTGCGGCAGCCAGGTCTGTGAGCAATGGTGAGCCGCGCCAGGCATCACGATGTGTCCATAAAGCAAAACAAAAATAAGCAAGCTGCTGTGTGTCAAAGGCAGTGGTCGTTTTTGCGCACCTGTACGCCTGCCAGGCAGCCGTCATGCGCGTGCTCTGGTTGCCGGTGAACTCCCACATGCACGGGTCGTACGCTGCAGCGCATCGCCACAAATAAAATGTCTAAAATATACCATAGAGTTACATTCTTTTACAAAAATATGAGCGCAGGCGGGCGGAGGGAGTCAGGAGCCATACAGGACGAAACGAAAACAGAATGCCGTGCGCAAACATGGGATGATGATGAGGCAGAAGCGTCCATCATGACATCGTAGCTGAGCCAGGAGCGCAGCCGGGGGGTTCTGCTGAGCGGCAGTTCAGGGGAATAAGGCATGCGGAGCGGCGATGCACGAGCGGCGGGGACTCACTGTAGCCCATGTAGTTGTTGACGGGGTCGTACAGTGGCTGTGTGGCGGGCTTGTTGGGGCAGCTGTTGGGCAGCGCCGAGCCACGCGGGTAGCAGTTGTAGTTGGCGCCCGACTGCTGCGCGGTGTCTGCCACGCCGTCATTGGGCTGCGCAAAAACACATGAAGAACAGTGACCAGGCAGCACAAATGCGTCTCTCGAACCATTCCAGTGAGTTACGATGTCAGGATGGAGTGCTGGCATGTCTGCGGGCGCATTCCATGAGCTGTATCAACGCAAGCGACAGCACAATCTGCAGATCAGTCTCTCGCCTGCGAGCAGCCGCCGGCGAAGGGGTGGCTGAGCCCCAGCCAGTGACCTGCAAGCAGCCAGATATTCGCTGGTCAGACCGGCATTATGTGGCCATAGACTCGGCAGCAGAACACATGGATCCTGCCCGTGTCTGCGGGAGGCCACGGACTTCACGCACTTGCAGTATTTACACCTTTACGCACGTCAAAGCATGATCCTCAGGAGACACAATCGGATAGCACTTCAGGAGGCTGTGAATCGAGGAGAAATGCAAAGGGATTCACCGACTTCGTGGACGGCGTTGTTGCCCAGGTTGTAGCCGCCGTACCAGGAGCCGGGCAGCGTGCCGGTGTCGATCGTAACGCCATCGTACGTGGGGTCGCCCACGCCGCCGCCCCACGGGTTGCTAGACACGCTGCGGCAAGAAACGCCATTCAGCATTGCTCAGCATCAACACTCACTGACCTGACAGACCTTCCGAGTGCTGCCTGCTGAGCATCGCCACTGCGGCGCGTCAGCTGCTGCGGCAGAGGAACAGCGCTGCCGAGGGACAATGCTGCAGAGGGACGTGGCAGCAGAAACAGAGCCCAAGAGTTACGAGCGCACCCGATGATGCCGCCATTGTTGAGCTGCACGACATAGATGTTGAGGTCTGCGGCGCCGCCGACGTGCAGCGCCACCTTCATGTCGTTGTGCGTCTGGTCGAAGATGTTCATGGGGTACCTGTAGTCGGTTTTCAAGGGCTTTCGTGACAGGTGGCGAAACGTGGGGCGAAGCGTCGATGTACAAGGCAGGCAGAAGGCGCCAGGTCCACACAGCAGCAGCCAACTTCATTGGCAGATATCTTGTATGGCGTCACGCACCAGGCGGAATTGTTTGTGACGTCGAAGGTGACGAGCTTGAACTCAAAGTTGGAGGGAGCATACGCCGAGTTCAGCACCCCCACCTGGTCCATGACCATGCTTGTCGGCATATTGCCGCTGCCGAAGTCACCTGAGGTCAGTCAGAGCCCCGGTTGAGATTCCAGAAATGAAATGCCGCACACTACTGGCGGCCGATTGCATATGCGGGCGCCCGCCAATGATGCCCCGCAGAAGATGTGACACAGCGGGGCACCGCTCCCTGGCTCCTGATGATGGGTTCCATCCTCAATGGAGCCAAACGGCAGATATGGGCTCAACAATGTCAGCAAACGTTTCCAGCAGCACTGCAAATGGAAGGTGCAACACACCCGTGGTGATCATGTGGACGTGCAGGTTGATGGTGTTGACCAGTCCCCGCGGCGCCGCATCAGAGTTGAGGAATGCAATGCGAGGCGCCAGCTCCGCCTGTTGGAAAGCGTTTCAGACACACGAGTCATTTTTGAACTCCGGTCAGGGGCCTGCAGATGGGTCAGGCTGATTCTGTATGGTTGCATGCATTTGTGCAGCCACAAGCTCTGCTCAGCTCCTGGCACTTGCTCACTGCGATTTGAAAGCCAATGAGCAAATTGGTTGATAAACGGCATTCTCAGTGCATGGCCTGATGTAACACGCGACAGATCGCTGACGGATGCATGGCAGTGGCAGCACCTGCACACTGGATGGCGGCTGGTCCTCGCCATAGGCACACTGGCGCTGCGCCGGCAGTGGCAGCAGCACAATCGGCGCTCCCTGCGACAGCCAGACACAAGCGTCAGAGTGATGGAGCTGTCATGATGCCAGCTGGCAATGCAGAATGCAAGAATGTCGCAGCCTTGTGCGTCATGCAGACTCGATATGCAAGACAGCGCCAAGCGGCGTCTCGTCGCACCTGGGCCTGGGCAGCCGCCGGCGGCGGCGCTCGGCTGCCGGCTGCCGGCTTGATGGTCGCCTTCGTCGGCTTCATCGTGGGGCTCACGGGCTTCCGCGAGGGCTTGCGCGAGGGCTTGCGCGAGGGCTTGTGCGAGGGCCTTCGTGACGGTTTCCGCGAGGGCTTGCGTGATGGTTTCCGCGCGGGCTTGTGAGTAGGGCGTCGTGTGGGGCGCTGCGTGGGCTTGCGTGCTGCCGCCTGCCGCGCCTGCCAGCTCTTGAACCAGGCCGCTGCTTTGGCGGCCGCCGCTGACGCCGGCTTTGGCGCCGGAGTGCGGCTTTTATGGCGCGCTGCCGCCAGCCGCCGCCGCTGCTCCATCGGATGGTGCGCATCCTGAGACTGCTGGCTGCCTGGCGCCGCCGCACTGTCTGCTGTGCTGTCTGCCGTGCTGCCTGCTGCTGAGCTGCTACTGTCGAACAGCCGACGTGAGGCGCCGCCGCCGGCGGCGGCGTTCTGCCGCTCCGCTGTCAGCTGTAGCGCCGCTGCCTGCTGCGACAGCAGTTCATCCGCGCCGCCTCCAGCGTGTTGCAGGCAGGCCGAGGCTGGGGCTGCTGAATGCAGTGCTGAAGCTGTGAACAGCAGCACCGCCGCCGCTGCCGCCAGGAGGGCTGATGGTGCCCGGGCCGACATCATCGCCTGTGATGTCGGGTTCTCGGGTGTGCCCTCCGCCGACGCAGCCTCACGTACGGCCGATTTGGCTGTGCTTCGATGAATCTCGCCAGGACGCCCCGGTGGTTGGTACGGGCTGTGTGTAGTCGCGCCACTTCAGCTTTGTGCAAAGCGTTCCTGCGAAATACGGACAGCTGCAATGAGAAAAATGAGGGCGCCAGCAATGATCATAAGCTTAGCTATGGATCACTTTCAGGCTTCTACGCGATTTCTGGCACAACCGAGGTCGGCAGGCGGTCCTGCATCGTCATTTCGTCTTATGTACCGGTCGTCCACTCCTAGTAGCATGGAACGGCCGCCACTGAGGCGCGGGCACGCTTTGAACGGGACGCAGATTATCGAAGTGCCTGTGAGGCCTAATGGAGCAAGCCGCCGCAGCCTACAATGCCCATTCATTTGCCCCAGCCAGCTGGCCCTGATTGTGGTGACGTCAGTCATCTGGCTCACCGCGTCACTCCCACGGATCATGCAGCAGAGGCCTGGCAGTGGATAATGCCCTCGACTCATGCATGCGTCATGGTCGTAATGATGTGTCCTTTTACCGGGCCCCCGGTTTGTGCAGCACACAGGACCCGAAAACGGCTCTGTCGGGTTATGCGTATTCAGCACAAGACGTGCCACATCCCGCAAACCAAGACTATGCAGGAGATGCCTGAAAGACCACATCCTCTGCTCCCCGTGGAAGGTTTCAAGTTGCTTCCCCACGACGGCGGGTCTGGCCCTGGCAGTAAGTGTTACTGGTAACGAAGTGCAGACCTCGGGGTGCAGCCCACCTGTTGTCGTGGAACGGTCGAGTCGCAGAGCGTGTTGTCTCAATTCGAGTCTGCCAAATCTGTTTCTACGAGCACGCTGAAACGGGGCCAGTGTGTGGTGTGCAAAATAGGGACAGAGGATAGGACACCTCTGGGCCGCGTTTATCGAATTTACCAAATCAAATGACTCATCGTACTGATGGAGGTCATTCTGACTTCAAACTCAAAACACTTCTCCTCTCCCCTTGCCGACTTCCTCAAGCGCAACAGGAGCAGCCCATCGTCCATACCTGATATTTGCTTGGACTGACATACCTACGCAAAAAATGCGCGCTTGTGATCAATCGATTCAGTTGCCTATTTCTGTCCTTAGTTTGGCGTCTCTGAGCCCTCTACCTGCGCTGCAGTGTGCTGCAGTAGCTAGAGAAAGTGTACCATCTGCAACTGAGTACCTCCCACAATGCGAAGGTGTGCGACACGACCCAACAGCGATCTTTTGCTTCAGGCAGTGAGTCGACCGTCGCCCGCCCGCTGCCTACAAGCCCTTCCGCGCAGCCCCCCGCCCGCTGCCTACAAGCCCTTCCGCGCAGTGGGCCGTTTCGTTTGGTTTCTCTTCTCTGTCGGGCGCCTCCTCATCGGGCGTCTTGTGGGGCGCCTTCGCCTCGGGCGTCTCCGCGTGGGCTTCCTCTTCGTCGGCCGCGTCTTCTTAGGGTTTGCGGTGGGCCGTCTTTTGGCAGGAGCCTTGGTCGGCGCTCGCGTCGGCGTGATCGTAGTGAAAGTTGGGCGCTGCGTCGGCTTTCTCATCGGCACCGCGTGGGCGTCCGCGTGGGCAATAGGCCGGGCGTCGCCTGCTGCTGTGGGTAAACCGGGCCTGCGAGCGCGGCATTCAATATGTCAGTTGTGACAGGCGCTGCGGGCACAGGCATGCTGGCTGCCGCAGATGCTGCGTTGAGCAATGCTGCCGGCGCCGCCGTCGGCTGCACCACAGACTGACCGCCGTCCACCGCCGCCGCCGCCGGCGGAGCGGTAGGCGGCGCATCGGCTGGCACAGGCTGCTGTGTGGGGAATGCCGCAGGCTGTTGAGACGGCGTGATGCTCACCGGTCGGCGCCGCCGTTGGCGACGCAGTGGGCGCGTCTGTTGGCGAGGCAGTGGGCGCCTCTGTCGGCGCCGCTGTGGGCACTGCTGTCGGCGCGTCCGTCGGCGCCTGCAAAGCACACAACGCAGGCGTGTGAGTGATCTGGCAGCCCTCGCTGAGTTTGATGAAAAAATGCGAGGTCGTAGGTTCAAAGCTCGTGCATCGTGAGACTGTGGGACTGGTGAAGAAGGGCGATCCTCGTCTGTTTTTTTTGGTACAGATATTACGCAGCTGCCAGCTTCATTAGCGCACAGGCCTCGAAAGGGGGAGGATCAAAGCTCAGACGGTGCGACAGCGGTGGCAGTCGTGCGGGTCAGGCGTACATTGGTGAAAGCGGCTGCGGGCGCCGCCATTGGCGCAGCAGTCGGGGCCGCCGGACGCTGCGTGGGCTGCGCAGGCAGCGCTGCCGTGGGCTGGCGCGTCGGCGCTGCTGTCGGACTTGCCGTCGGCGCCGCCGTTATTGGCGCCGCGGTCGGGGCCTGCGTGCGCACGGGAACGGGCGCCGACGGCGACAGCGCGGGCTCGACGGTGTTGGCACCCGCCCTGCAAGCCACAGCAGGACTCTGTGGGTTCCAAAAGCTGCACTTGGCGTCGTTACTTATTAGTCGTTCGCCAGTGTACGTGTCCAGGATCCACAAGCCTTGCTGTCCGATGCGCAGGTGTCATTCTTAACATTCCCCCGCGAGCTGTGAAATGGCAGTATTGTGAATCTATCCGAAGCGCATACCTGTACGCCTGCCAGGATGCCAGCATGCGCATGTCCTGGCCGGGTGTGAACTCCCACATGCAGCCGTCGTATGCTGCGCACGGCAAACATGGGCGTCAGCACCAATTTGGCGGGAGGCCCGGAAGCATCAGGGCCTCCAATCTCAGCGACAACAGGCTTGACAGCAGCAATGCAGGTGTGGCAGTGCAGGCACCGCTGCAGGTGCGATCGGGGTCTCGCAGTATGCCGCACGGTGCAGTGAATGGCGAAGGGGTGACAGGAAACATAGTTAGGAATTAGTTAGGAAATTAGGAAATAAATAGTTAGGAAACATATGGGCGGGCACGCTGCAGCGCCGGCGCTAGTATGAAAGAACGTCCGACGCTGGGAAGAGTCACGGAGACGCTCCAAGGTGGGTTTCTTGCATGGTTCGTTACTCACTGTAGCCCATGTAGTTGTTGACCGGATCGAACTGCGGCTGGTTGGCGGGCTTTCCAGGGCAGGTGGTGGGCAGCGCCGCGCCGCGCGGGTAGCAGTTGAAGTTGGCCTGCGCCTGCTGCGCTGTGTCGTCGATGTCGTCGTTTCGCTGTGAGCGCGGGCACGGACAAAGAGGATCTACGAAGAGGATCTCCAAAGAGGATCTCCAAAGTGCATCTGCATCTGAAACATACTTGATGTTGCTGCGCTGCGAGAGCAGGCGCAGGAGCAGGACGTGTGAGACTTGCAGGGGAGTTAGCGGATCCATGCGAGGTCTGCATGTGTGCAGAGGGGAGCCGGCCGGCCGGCAAACGGCTTGCAGCGTGCAAGCAGGCGCAGTATGTGTCTGCAGCCATGCATGCTTACATACCGGACGTCAGCCAGGCAAAATGCTGCACGGGCTGCTGCTGCCTGCTGCCGGCGGGCAGCACCGAGCATGCAGAGTGTGGCAGGGAATGCTGTGCAACAGAGCTACACACAGAACCGAAGCGGCGGGCCGCGAGCAAATCCTCGTCCGGTCAACCCCCGAAAGCCTGCAACAGATCCTGCGAAAAAGCCGCTGAGAAAAACCGCACCTCCGAGCATCCGCCGGTGAAGGGGTGGTTGAGCCCCATCCAGTGCCCTGCGCATCAGTCATAAACCTCAGATATATACTAAATTTGCGAGAGTCGCCGATCATGTTGCTGCCAAGCTCGGCCGAGTCCTAATATGTTTGGGGGACCACCTGTGTTTCTGCATCAAGTGCCACGCTGAATCATCAGGCGGAAAGATGCAGCGAGATCAACATATGGGTTGCAGATACATCATGGAGCGGCGTTGTTGCCCAGGTTGTAGCCGCCGTAGGAGCCGCCGGGGAGCATTGCCATGTTGCCACATTGCAACAGCGCAAGAGAGAACTGCAGAAAGCTGTATGAGTGTGAACTCACCGACTTCGTGGACGGCGTTGTTGCCCAGGTTGTAGCCGCCGTAGGAGCCGCCGGGGAGCGTCGCTGTGTCGACCATGACGCCGTCGAGGTAGATGGCGCCAGTTCCGTAGCCCCACGGGTTGGTGGCCACCCTGCAGCGAGAATCTGGTTCATTGTGCACCGAAGAAGACTGAGACCCCCAGCCTTGCCCGTGCCGCAGCCCCACGAATCTGTGGCTGCCATCTAGCGGGAATCTTGCACTTGCCGCAGCAGGGGAATGTCAGTTCACTGGTCCGTCTGTCTGTCTGTCTGTCTGTTCACATCCGTTTGGCAGCCAGCCCGCAGCGACGCAGGGAAAACCGTCAAATCTGGCACTGTACGTCAACCGACTCTCTCTGGTCGCTCAGATGCATCTCCAGACCGCCTCCCAAGCTTGAGATGTTCCGTAAGCGATGAGGCTTCTGCGGCGTTGGTGCCGAGCAGGGGAGCCGCGCCGCCTTGGTGCGCCCCCTTTCATATCAGTCACTCGGTGGTGAATGTCGCGCGGCTCACTGTGTTTCACTAGTCACGAGCTAGGCAGATCGCGCACCCAATGAGGGAGCCGCTCGCGATGTCCGTGATCCACAGGTTGAGATCTGCAGCGCCACCGATGTGCAGCTGCCTCTTCATGTTGAGGTAGTTTTCGCTCGGGTATGGCAGCGGGTTCCTGCGCAGCGCATTGATGGGTGGATGTGGTGTGCGAATCTTGCAATGCCGAGTGCCTGCAGAAGAAGGCGGGTCCTGCAACGGTGCGCATCTGCAGACAGCAGACCCAGCGCCAGAACACGCTGCTTCCAGCAGCTGCACGTTGCCGCAATCACTGGGCGGGGGAGGCATGCCCAGGTGTGGATCGTTTTTGGTTGTAGGCTGAAGACGAAGCTGGCGGACGCATAAGCGGCGTTGAGCACAGCTATCTGGTTGCGGACCTGCTCCTGGCTTGCGCCGCCGCCGCCGCTGCCTGCATTGAGGCGAGATGAGGCCGCCTGAGCAACGGTGGCTGCACTGCACACGAGTCTGGCTTGCGGCTGCACTGCCCCCAGCAGAAGAACGCGCCGCGCTTACAAACGCACATGTGTGCAGAGGCGACCTTCTACAGCCGTACGTGCTGCTAAACCCTAACCCTCGTGCTGCGGGTCCGGCAGACATTGCTGTGCGCGGCGGGGCACGCTGAAAAGAACCCCAAAATCATCTCGCGGATACAAACTGTTATTCCGGTGGACAAGAGCCAAAAGCTGCTGTTGGCGTGCGCGCTACTCCGGGGCCGCCTAACCAACTGGATCGCCCTATTTGGAGCATTGCGAGCTGCACGCTTTGGAGTGCAAGACAGCACGGTTCGTGTGCGGAGTGCGCACTTGTCGTGATGATGTGGGCGTACACGTTGATCGTGGTGGTCAGGGCTCGCGGCGCAGCGGCGGACATGAGGAATGCGATCCTTGGCTCAAGCTCCGCCTGCAGGAGAGGAGAGGAAAGCACGAGTTTCCAGGGCTGCTGGTGGGACGCAGGCGCTGCACAAGAGCCTGCTTTCGTGCAGTGCACTACAGATTGCATCATGTGCAGGCCTAGAGGTTGCACAAGGGTGCAGGCTACGCCAATGTTGAGTGGAGACAGCGGTGGAGACAGCGAGCAGGGCCGCAGTGCAAGCCAAGTCTATGCAGACGGCACATCCGTCAACGCTTGGAAGAAAACCTACTTGAATATATGTAATAATGTTACTGAAATTTTATTTATCTTCTACAAAACAAGAGGTTTCACCTGCACAGTGGAGTTGCCGTTGTCCTCATTGTAGCCGCACGCGCGGCGCCGCGCATTCGGCCCCACCTGCAGATATTGAGAATAACCGGATCAACATTTCAGAGCAATTGGCTTCCCTGTGTGCTTTGCTGAGGCTGCGCAGAGTCCGCACCGGCTTGCTGGCAGGCGGGCGCCTTGATGTGACAATGCAGTTGGGGGTACCACACGACACGGCATGGCGGATCGTGCTCTGGATGAAAACAAAGGACGGGTGCGGTTTCGCTTCGACAGGGACAGCAAGTGCGCCAGAAGCCGCACCACGAGGACGGCTGGCGGCGGAGGCGGCGCCTTCCTCTTCTGCCGGGTCGGCGCCCGAGTCGGATTTCTCTTGGGCGTCTTCGTTGGCTTGCGAGTCGGTGTGCGCTTAGGCTTCCCGGCTGCCGCCTGCTGCGCCCGCCAGCGCGCAAACCACTTCACCGCAGTCGCGCCCGCTATAGGGAGGTGCTGCCTCGCGGCGTCTGTGTTCATGTGCCGCGGGGGCTTGGCCGCCTTCAGGCGCCGCCGTTGCCACTGCTCTGATCCCACGTTCGATCCGTGGCTGAATCCTGTTTCTGCTGCTGCGTCGTGGCCTATGCCGCCGCTGGCTGCGACCGCCGGCTCGCTGCTTGCCAGGTGGCGTGCGCTGCCACCTTCGGCGGCTGCGGCGGTTTGGTCTGCGGCTGCCGCATGGTGCCAGGCAGCACCTTGCGATTCGATTCCGCCGGCACGGCCGTGGAGCGGGCAGGCGGAGGCTGAAGCCGCGGAGTAAAGCGTTGCGAGGGCCATCAGTATCGCGGCGGTCGCCGATCGGCATGCCGTACTGCCGGCACTCATGCTGCCAGCTAGGACGATGTGACTCACTCGCGAACGATGCTTGGTCGCATGGCGGGCGGCCGGATTGAGCTGGCACGTTGACGGAATTGTGTTCTGACTGTCTCTCTTGCTGTACGGTCGCCGGACCAGCGGGCGTATCACTTCGCGTCACCGAGCTGCCCCACACCTGCCACCATACGTAATTGCCTCAGTGGCCGTGTCCGCGTAGCGGAGCGGTTGTACGCTGGCTGTGCAGCCCGCGAGACTCAAGCGATGCGGCGACGACTGACCCACCAGGCAGCTACTTTGACGTGGCGCCCTGTAGCTTGCGGACGCGACGCTAAGTGGTGGCTTGAGACAGCTTCATGAGCGAGAAATTGGCTTGGAAATATTGGCTGAAGGCGAAAGCGCGAGACAACGATGCTTGCAAAGTCTGCACGTCCGCAGCCGCGATAATAATGCAGACTGGGGAGACGCTCGTCATGCGCCGGCTGTGTTGGTCAGACGCTGTCAGACAGGCTGAGCCGAAGACGTCCACCGCAGCAACTCTTTTCAAAAGAGTGTCGCGGGAATGCATGCTGCCCTCGCTCGGCGTCTGCAAAATGTGAATGTGCGCGACATGTGACTTCGAGCAGCGAGAACGCTGGCCGCACCCGAATTCAGCTTCGGACGGGCACAGGCCCGAAGTCCTGTAGGACACAAGTGGAAGCGCACCGAGATAGCAGCAGGCCGTTACGTTGCCTGCATGGCAGCGCTGCCGGTGCCTGGTGCCGTTGCGGCGCATCGCTAGACCGGCGCCTCAAAACGCCTCAGACCATGTCTGCGTAAGCGTGGCCAGCCGTCCTGCACACGTCAATTCAAGCAGACAGCTCACTGCAAAGCCCGCAGCATAGGACTGCAACGAAAGAGTGCCGGACAAAGCAGGACACGGCTGCGCGTCTACACAGCTGCACGCCTCTCTAGCGCCACTGCTGCCTCGGCGCCTCCACCAGTCGAGCTCTCGAGGCGCATGAGGAAACGTCACGACCTCGGCAGCTCTGCTAGGCGGCTGACGCCATGCCAGGTCTCAGGTTCTCTCCATCCAAAGATTGATAGATGCGTGCCTGGAGCGGCCATGTGTAGACGGGTCCAGTTGAGCGGGTGACGCCACGCTGGTGATGATGCGTGGCAACGCATCCCTGTGTTGCAGCATCAACCCAAGCTCATCGTGAAAACGAGTGCCCTGCCGAATTGGTCTACCCCCGCGGCATGCTGCCCAGCGGCGCGAGCGCGCTGCTGCACAAAGATGGGTATCGCACTTCCGTTTCTGCAGTGCACACTCCAATGCACAAACACCTGTAGAGCGCCCGGCGGCTGTCGGCGAGCGGGCTGGCCTCGCCGCGAGGCATGCTGTCCAGAGGCGAGAGGGTGGAGCCGCCTGAGCGCTGAACGCTGCTGGGCGAGGCCGCCCGGAGATCGGTGGTCCCGCCGCCGCCGCTGCCGCCGCCGGCGCCGCCGCCCGGCTGCGCATTGCCGTCAAAGCCCGCCACCTGCCGGCGCGCACCCAGGGGATGTTAGCATCTGCACACTGATTGATGGCGGCTCAGTAGGGTTTTCATGTCTCATCCTGGATTATGCCCCACATCTGTTGCAGACCTTGCTCCGTTTTGGCGGATTGTGCAGCAGGTGGACCATGCAGCAGCGCACCCGACCGACCATGCCCCAGATCTTCTGCGCGCCGTCCTTGAACTTGGACGGCCCGGCCGCCAGCGCTGCCGCGGGTGCGCTTGCGCGCCGCTGCCGGCCGCCGGCGCCCGCGCCGCCGCGAGACCGCCGATGCGGCAGCCCGCTCAGCCGCGGCAGGCCCCCTGTAGCAAAACGGCCACGGTGACGGTTTCATGCGCCCGCAGAAGGCGTGTTTGCAAAACCTGTAGAGATGTTCAGGAACAACAGCGGCTCAGCGGCGGCCGGGAACGGTTAGCTCGCAGCCTTGCTGCAGCCTCCGCATTCGAGATGTGGCAGAGGAGTACCTCGGGGCAGCGCTCTGGGTGAAATTTTGGAGAGGGCACGCACCCATGGCGGAGCGGCAGCGGCGGGAATGGCATGTCGCAGCCAACAAAGGAAACAGTCTGAACGCGAGCAGATTCCAGTGCGTGAATATTTTGTCGCAGTCCAGAGGTGCGCACCAATGGCGGAGCGGCGGCGGCGCGACGGCGTGAAGCCGCGGCCGGGCTGCCAGCGGCGCCCCCCGCCGCCGCCGCCCTCCTCGTCAGTGCTGCTCCACCCCTCCGACCCCGACCTAAAGACCACAGTAAACAGCTACAGCCTGGATGGCAGCGGCGGCCTGCGCCGCCCCCCTCGCCTCGTCAGTTCTTTCCCACCCCTCGGACCCAGAGGGTGCACCGGCCAGGTTGACTCGGCGAGCGCAGTTCTTTAAAAACGTTCAGAATGCGGTTGCAGCAGCACCTGCACGCCTGTGATTGAAACAGTCAGCAAATTCAACGCCCACCAAGCGTGTCGAGAGCGCACAGGATTGAGGCGGCAGAGGCGCTGTATGTTGCAACGTAGCCAATGGGCGAGATTCAACATTCCCATGTCCCCGCTCACGCAAGCAACACGATGATCTGTACACCTCAGGCGTAAGGGCAGCTCATTCTGGCTGACGGTTGCCGAGGCTCCTCGTGCGCGCAGCTTCAGAGGCCAGCATTGCCCCAGCAACCTGTGCAAGTTCAAGCCCTTCGTCCCCTTGACGCCCGACATTGGCTGCAACCCTCCGAGCTGCATCCGGTGCACCCGCAGGGCATGACACGGCGGCCCCATCGTGAGCGAGAGCGGCCCATTGACGTAACGCTATTAGGTTCGAAATAAGGCTCACTCAGCCTGGCCGACGGAGTCGGAGGCGTCAGAGCCCATCGGGGCAGGCTTCTTGATGCGCGCGGCCACCGAGGCCAGCAGTGGCTGCACGCTGGCAGGTGCTGCGGCGGCCGCGGCGTCCAAAAACCGCTCCGCCCGGTCGTCATCGCCACCCTGTGGCCATGACAACATGAATCTGGGTGTGGAAACTCCAGCTGTGGGATCTCTCCTTGCTGGCGGGCGCCGCGGCGGCTCGACGTTCAGAGGGCGCTCCGCTCAGTCGTCCTCGCCTTCCTGTGAATGGCAGGGTTGGCAGCGTTCAGCCAGGGCTTGAATAGGCGACTGCAGTTTGCTTATCGTGACAGGTGGTACCGCGTCGGCACCCCCCTTCGTGTCCTTTGACTTGAAGTCCTCGGGGTCCACTTTCAGTGTTCGAAACCCTAGCGTCAATGTCACACACCATCTGATGTCAATTTTGAAAGCCGAACTCTGAAGTATGAAAGACCATAGGCGCACCTCAGCGCCGCCTTTTGCGTCCTTCGGCTTTGGCTGCAGCCACTTGAAATCCTCGGGGTCCACTTTCAGGGTGACAGTGTAGATAACCGTCGCCAGGATCAGAAACAGGTTGAAGCCCACCGCCACCGCCAGCGACGCCTCGAGGGTGATGTCCACCCTGCAGCACACGGAGTTCAAAGCGGCTCAAACTTCAAGGCCTAGCTACTGCGGATCACGATGGTTTGTTGTGCATGACGCAGCACAGGCCTTTCGCAGGGCACCCGAATGAGCGGTGAGGCCTGCACCACTGGCACCCCAGCAGCGGCAGGCGCCAATGGCATGCAGAGTCACGTGCCCAGTAAACCCTAAACCCTAAGGCGGAGCCTTTGAATGGCACGTCAAACGTCGCAGTGCACCCACGCGGGCTCCGTCGCGCGGGCACCAGTTCACTCCCAGTCCGGCAACGCATGCAGCAACCATACTATTCATGCTTGCTCCAGCAACGGACCTGTAGTAGAGCAGAGCGATGATGAAGAGGTTGATGGTGATGAGGAAGAGGATGAGCAGCGTCTTCACCAGGCTGACGACATACAGCCGGATTGCGATGTCCTGCGCAGGCGGAGGCAGCCAGTGTTGGCCATCCCGCTGCTCGGCTATGCACACTCTCAACAGAACAAGCAACCAAACACGAAAACCTCTCGTTAATGAGGCGAGGCTTGTACTGCGACTCACAATGATGCAGAGCGTTGAGCGCGGCACAAGCCGAAATCAGTGTGCTCATCGTTTTGGGACTCCGCATGACAGCTCGCCTGCAGCAGGTTGAGCACAGCGATCTTGGGGTCGACTCGCGGCGGCGGCGCCGAGTCCGCAGCAACCTCCCTTTGCATGGTGACTGCCGCCGCCTGCGCCGCCGCCTCCACCTTCTTCAGCCGCGCGCCTGCATGACGAGATTCGCAGAGGAACATCACAGTGAATTGGACGCAGACAAGTCTGAGGAATCTAGTTGCAGGCACAGCTGGCGAAGGTCGCCGGATTCAGAAGTGTGCCGGGCTGCGCCCTGCGCAGAGGATTCCAGAATGAACACACGGCTGCAGCCGCAGCTGTGCTGTGACAGTCCTGATCATAATGCAGCAGATGTTTAGGGTTTAGGGTTTAGGGTATTAGGGTCGGCAGTCGTCCTCTATTTCAACCGAGGCCGGACCGGACAGAGCATGAGGCGGTGATGCCTGCCGGAGTCACTGTGTTTGTCGAGCTTTAGTTCGCACTGGCTTGGCGGTCCTCGTCCTGCCTGCCGCCGCGCCGTGAGCCGCCGCCAGAACCCGAGCCCGACCCGGTGCTGCTACCGCCGCCGTCGGAGGATTGGTCGTCGGGGCCGCGGGCCCAGCCGGTGCGCGCGTCCGTGTCCGCCGAATCGCGGCCGCCGCCGTCGCCGCTGCGGGAGTGTGCAGACATTGATCTGCTGCGAAACTGCCGCCCACCGCCGTCTGCGCCGCCCGCGTCGCGGCCTGCACAAAGTTGCAGGTTCGTGGGTCGAACCTTGAGGTCAGTGCCCAGGGCATTTTTCCACGGGAGTTGGGCGCACTGGTCCAACTGGCGCCACAGTCCAAGGATGACCCCGGAATGAGACCGCGGAAACATCCCGGCGATGCTGGCCCAGGTCAGCTGGATCCGCGTCGAAAATGCAATCTCACTCGCGACGGGAGTGGTATGGCCGGCGTCTTCGTAGCCGCGCAGGTCGTTGAGCTCGCGGCTGTTGCCGGGCAGCAGGCTGCTGGCGGAGCCGCTCGGCGCAGCAGACAGCCCCGACGAGCCGTCCCTCTGCAGCTCCCGCCCTGTTGCCGCGCTGCCGGCGTCGCCTGCTGCGAGCTGATCTGCGCCCCGGGCAATGATACAGAGATCAGTCCGCTCACTCGAAAGTGACGTGCAACTGTGGAAGCTGGGCACAGAGGATGTCCTCAACCCAGATACTAGAGAAGATCAGCGGATGGCGGGTGTCACTGGTACGGCAATCGCATTCATGGCGCACTCTGCAGCGATCGACGCGCAGTCCGGCAGCGTAGGGTTTGTAAAGTAAACCCTAAAGGCAGGCGCCGGCAAGGCGCAGCTGCACACGCTGTGGTGTGTGATGATATCACATCATGACGGATCGGGTCGCACCTGACGCGGCAGTGCTCAGCGACTTGCCCCGTTTCAGCTTGGGCGTTTTGAGCGTTTTGGGCGTCTTGGGCGAGCCCTGCAGCCCGAAGCCAGACATCGACTGCCCCGCCACGTCCCTGCAAACAAGCACAATGCTTCGTCCCTGCTGTCACAGTGCCTAGGCGCTGGGCGCTCACTGTGCGATCACCACTGGCTGCACTGTTCCAGCGTCCCAAAGCCGGAACCGCCACCAGCGAGCATCCGCTAGGAAACCACTGCCCCAGCTGCGACTGCAGGGCGATGCCGGTGGCACCGGCTTTTGCTTGGAGGCAAGAAGCAGAAAGGCTGCACCTACTGGGAGGAAGCGCCAGCGCGCAGCCGTGCCGAGCCACATGCGGTCTTTAGGGTTTAGGGTAAACCCTAACCATCCAGTCTTTCGATGCCTGCGATGGACTGTTCAAACTCACCTTGAGGAGATTCCGGCGGGAGTGGCGGCGCGCAGCCCGGCCGAGCCGGGTGTCCTGGGTCATCACGATCCAGGCCTTCAAACTTTGAGACCTGTTGGGTTTTAGTACAGGTATGACAAGCACCTGGATGAGGCGCCAGCGCAGGCGGCGGCGCGCGACCGCGCTGAAGCGGGCGTCCTGAGACTCGAGTGAGTTGCGCCAAAAGGCTCTGGAAGAACTTGACAAGTATCGACAAGTGTAGATAATCTTCGCTTCTCGAACATGTGTACTGGCGATGCCTGGAAAGCATGCCGGCAAGGGTTTAGGGTTTAGGGTGAACCCGGGGTCGTGCCGATGCTGGTGTTCCGGGCAGGAGCGTATTGCGCAAAGACCTGCTGCCTGTATCCGAATGTCCTGAGGTTTCCGACAGTGACACCACCTGGAGGAGGTGCCGGCAAAGGTGGCGGGCCGCGGCCGCGCCCAGCCCGGCGTCGCCGGGACCGGAGCTTGTTGCGAAAAAACCTGCTGCCTTCGGAAATGTCGGCTGTCTTGAGAGTTTCCAACGTGAGGCGCACCTGGAGGAGGTGCCGGCAAAGGTGGCGGCGCGCAGCCGCGCCGATCCCGGCGTCCTGGGGCTCGGGCCTTGAGGCGCCGAGGGCGCGCTGTCCAGCGCCGAGCGGCCCGCGAGCAGCTCCAGCACGTCCACGCTGGCGCGCCGCGACTTCCTGCGCTTTAGACTTTCTTGTTGAGGTGAGTTTTGGGTGTCTAAAGGGGCCTCTGGTCCAGCGGCGAGCGGACCGCGAGCAGCTCCAGCGCGTCCACGCCGGCGCGCCGCAACTTGCTGCATCCAAAACGTGCACTGGGATTTCGAGGACGTGCACTACATGTTGAGGCAGGCACTGGGATTTCGAGGAGGCGATGTCCGGCGCCGAGCAATCTGCCGGCAGTACTAAACGTTCGCGGCGGCGCCATGACTTCCTGCTTCCCAGGGTTTAACACCGTTCGGAAGTGTGTGATCAACGGTGTCAGTATGGCCGCCCTGTCGACTGCCGAGCAGGCCGCCAGCAACTCCAACACGTCCATGCTGGAGTGTCGCGACTTCCTGCTTACACAGACGGCGTTCATGCTTCAGGGTCATCAGGTGTCGCTATTTTCTTGATATCTACTGCGGTGCGACATTTCCAGCTCTCGATGCCAAGCCTCAATGTCACAAGGGTGAAGGACTGTGGCTGGATGCGCAGTGGAGGCACACCACGTGCATCAACCGCAGATCCAACCACAAGGTGCACTCAGAGGGATCATCAGCACGTGCGTGCCGGAAGGCTGGCAGCGTAGTCGTCGATGAACTGCACGAACCGCCGCCTACCGGCGCAGTTCGCACAAGACCATAAAACCCTGGACCCTGTGGGACCAAAGCGTACCTCTGGCTGGCGGCGTAGTCGTCGTTGATCCGCCGCAGCGCCGCCTCGCCGGCGTAGCTGCGCACAAGGCTTGCCAGCCCCGGCGGCAGCGGGCCTTCGCCTTCCCACCCGCCGCCGCCGCCGCCGCCGCCGCCGCGGTCCGCTAGCGCGCCCGCGGAATCGCCGATGATGTGGCGCACCATCTCCCCCATCTGCTGCTCTGCAGGGCGGTCGGACGTGACATCCAGTCAGCAACATACATAAAAAAGCATGAAGCCAGAGCGCCCGCCGAGTTGCCGATGATGCGGCGTGCCATCTCCCGCACCTGCTGCTCTGCAGGTTCCAGCTTCTGGTTGCTGAGTGTGTCGTGAAGGCGACACGGGAAAATCTGCGCGCCAGCAGACTCCGTGAACCTGTGGCGCGCCAAAACTTCCGCTTCTGCTGCTGTGCAGGGGCACGCGCCTTGGACTACGTCTGACCGCTCGGATGATGCTGCATACGCATTGCATCTCTGCACCTGTGACGCCCTCAGCGCCGACGCCGGTGCGAGCGTAGGCGCCCCGCACCACCGCCTCGCACGCGGCACGCACCGCGGCGAGGCGCGCCTTGTTCGTGAAGTCGCGCGTGATGGCCGCCCTGGCGCAGACACACATGTGTTGCTGGGCCATGAAGTACCTGGCTTTCACATCTGTCCCTTTCTGGCACAGGGATGCCGGAGGACCTGGAGCTGCACCACATCGTGGTCAACGACTGGCAGCCGGCCGTCGACAGCGAGCAGAACGTGGTACGCTACATATTCCATGCATTTGACTGGGACCAATGACGGCTGCCCTGGTGCCACGACAAGCAGGTGGTGTGGCCTCCGGGTCATTGCCTCGCACAATGCCATGGCCAGGGCACCGCATCGCAGTGTGCGAGCGAGGTTGGGACACGTTTGCAGTCGACTAGCAGGCTTCCCAGACATTCATGGTTCATGCGGATTGAACGATGGCAAACAAGAAGATCACCTGGCGCCGGCGCCGCCGCGAGCCGTAGCCACCAGGCCCGCCGCCGCATGCGCCGCCGCATTCAACGCCATGGACGCGCCGATGCAGGCCTCCACGGGCAGCCGCCCTGCGCCCTCCCTGCAGCGAAATGCACCAAGGAACATGAATCACTGCGCAGGCGCTGGTGTTCCAGATACTGGCACGTGAAAACACAGAGCTTCGCGGCAGGTTGACTTGCAATTGTGGTACCCTAAACCCTCAACAATAAACCCTAAGAACAGCCGCTGGCAGCTTGCAAGCACGCCACAGAACGGAGACGGAGCCCTTCAGAGCAACAGCTCTTGTAGCAATCGCGGGTGTTGTATCGCTGCCACCTGAGCTGAAATTGAGTGCGTTAAAAACCTTGACACAGCATGATTTTCATCAAGAGGAGGGTGTCACGGAGTGAAGAAAGCCCCGCACACACCTGTCCAGCAGCTTGAACATGAGGCCGATCTTGGCCTGCAGCCCGCCGGGCGTCGCCAGCAGCAGCAGCGCCGTCACATTGCGCGTCGGCACCCAGCCCTCGCGCCCCGCCAGCAGCGCCGTCAACGCAGCCGCCTGCGTCGCAGTTGCGGACTCATTGTTGCAAGTGGCGCACGCGAACAACAGTTCAATCCCTGAGATGCTTCGAGGCGCACCTTTGCCAGCACGCCGCCATGACAGTGCAAGTGGCCATGGCATGGGCAGGACACTGTTGGAACGCAGTTAGGGTTTAGGGTCTGTCGAGTGTTGCTGCAAGCGCAGCTGCACCCAGGCGAAAACCTGCCTGGGGGTCTGCGACGAGAAGCGCGGGGAACAGGGGCACGAACGAAGGGGCAGAGAAGCATGTGTGGAGCACGCAATTTATCAGGAGAGGGCGCACCACCACGGAGTTGCCGGCGAGACCCACGTTCTGCAGCAGCACGGAGACGCGCGCCTCCGGCAGCGTCTCCGGCAGCGTCCCGGGCGGCAGCCGCTCCTCATTTCCGGGCCCCTGGTCAATGCCTGCGGCAGCACGAGTGGTCAGCTTTGAACGTGGTCAGCTTTGAACATTGGCCGAGGTAGCATCCCCTGCGGCAGCCGCTCCCCGTCCGGCCCGGCAGGCTCAATGCCCGCAGGCTGTGATGTCCATCCTGTGTGCATCAGCATGGGTGTGCGTGTATTTCTGGGCGAACTCAACGTGCAGGGCACTTCGGCCGAGGCTGCCGCAGGCCGTGGGCCCTGAGGCCTGTTCGCCGACACAGCGCGCCTGCCCAGCAGAGTGTTTTGTTTTGTTTCATTTTTTTGTTGCCGCTTTCCAGGAGGCCGCAAGCTCATCGCAGCTCGCGCAAGCTCGTCGCTGGCAACAGCACCGACATGACACGAGCTCGTGCCAGATGCAGGTCAAACGTGCTGCTGAGCCAGGAGAACGACCACGAAATGTCGAGCAAGCCCAACCTGCGGCAGCCAGCAAGGCGGCGCGGCACTCCGGCACACTCGGACGCACATCGGAGGCGCCCATGAGCTCCACAAAAGCGATTAGCGCCTCCATCTCCGTCATGTGCGCGGCGCCACCGCTGCTGTCCGTGCGGCGGCTGGCGGTGCGCCGGAAGGAGGGCGTCGACCGCAGCGGCGCCGTCATGCTGGTTTGCATGGCGGCGTCCCGCGAGAAAGATGTATGATCGACCTGGATCCACAGCCTGCACAGAGGAGGATGGCTGCTGCGAGAAGAGCAGTCAATCGAAACAGCATGCGCTCGCCACAGAAGGCAATGGACCCCTAGCGTCTGTTGTGGAATTAGTGAGCAAGTACCAACCCCCATGACCAGGAGACAGTCACCCGCAGAGTATGGCACCTTCGAATGAGCTTGTATTTTCAAGCTCCGGTGGCCGCTGCTCCGCCCGCTGCAGCAAACACTGGGCCGGTGACAGTTTGTTCAGAGAATTTTCAGCTGCCGCAAGGGCCGAGTCCGGTGTCTCTGAATGCAGATCAGTGCTTATCGATGTCGTGAGACAGTCATGGGGTTTGCAAAGTTGAAACACGCCGCGAAAACAACAAACAGCAGACATCTTGTTATCGTCGGCCAGCTGTCCGACAAGAGCAGGGAGGATAAGAATGACCGCCAACGGGAAGTCTGACTCACGGTGGAGCTCGGCTCCTGTGCGGGCATTCTTTGCTTCGCAACTGCAACGTTGGCATTGAAATCATCACTGCATCATGCTGCGATTGCAGCCCGCGGCCCAGAGCTATGCCTGGGGCCGTGACGCGGCGTCCAGTGAGGTGGGACCACTCGCCAGTTCCGGAAGCATGCAATGCACATGTCTCAGCACTTAGCGCTAGGCTAGATATTTTGCTCATCTGAGCAGCTCATGCCGCATGACGCACGCGCAAACCATCAACGCTGTCAGGAACGGCAATTTTGGCTGCCCAGGATGATCTGGGGGCAAAGGGTTGACGATCCTGTGCTATAGTCTGATTCTGTCTGAACTTTTCATCGCGGTCAGTCTGTTCGTGACCATGTTGCCAGGTAGCAGCCCTGGCTGCGGCCGGTGGCGCGGAGGTGGATGCCAGCAAGCGCTACGCGGAGCTGTGGTGCGTGCAGAGCACCGTGGACTTGATCGGCTATCATCCAGGACTTTTGCACTGTCTGCGCATAGTGAGACTGGCTTCCTGTGAAGTTATGCACAGCGTTTTCCGCATAATCTGAGCTCAGTGAAGCGCACCGAAACGCACCCTGCACGGAACGGAACCCGCATCGCCTTAGCTGGCCCGCGGCCACGTCTGCAGGATGGGCACGCACCCCAACGCGCCGTCGCTGGTTGCCGGCAGCGAGCAGACGCTGGGCGGCTGGCTGGCGGCGCACCCGGCGGCACTCGGCGACGCCACCGTGCAGCGATTCGGAGTCGACCTGCCGTTCCTGTTCAAAGTGCGCGGCGCCCTAGAGGCACAGCCATGGGGACAAGTGTCGGAGCTGACGTCGGTCACAGACCTTCGCGTTGCTGCATCAGACAAGCCAGGCTGCAGCAGGCGACCGCGATGCGGCTGTCAAGGGTTTAGGGCGCCAGCATGCACCTGCGAGCATTGGGTTCCCGGCATCCTGCCACGCCGCCAAGTGTCAGCTCTTTGTGGCTCCCTGCTGATAGCGCAGTGACGTCAGGGTGGCAGGCAATGCTTGACGACCCTTCCGAATGATTCCAAGCACTGCCGCAGGTGCTGTCGGTGGACACTGCACTGTCGATACAGTCGCACCCGGACAAGGAGCTGGCCGGCCGCCTGCATGCGGAGCGCCCCCAGGTGCAGCCTGTGCTGATGACTGAAAGAGAAGGTGATCAGATGCTCGGATGATTGATCCAGCAAAGCGCAATGAAGCGGCCTCGGCTCAGGCGGCATTGGACTTGGGTAGAATGTGTCACAGAGGCCATGGCGCTGGCGCTGACGCCTTCTGTACACATGCGAATTAAGTTGCCGATCAAATGTCAACTCATCTTCAGGTGTACAAGGACGCCAACCACAAGCCGGAGATGGCGCTGGCGCTGACGCCCTTTGAGGCGCTCTGCGGCTTCGTGGAGACGGCCGAGCTCACGGCGGCACTGGAATCGACGCCCGAGCTGCGCGGGATTGTGGGCGACGCGATGTCGTCCCTGGTCGCCAGCTCCGGCGACACCAGCCTCAGGTGCGCAAGCTTTCGCATGCAGTAGAGTGAAGTTATCGAAAGTTGAACGGCGCATCAACGACATGAAACCACGCACTCAGCAACGACACAGACTCATCGGCGGCGCACTGGCCTCAGCATGCAAACACATCAGTTTCACAGTAGACTCAGGTAGTGACTGACAGGAAATTGACGTTGCGGTGGACGGCCGCAGGATGGTTGATGGCGCTGCAGGTTCTCAACGCTCACACTGCTGGTGCCCTGGATCCTGCCAAAACAGGTGAATAATGATACACTGTATGCAAATGGTCACAGGAAAACGGCGCTGAAGGAGGCCTTCTCGGCACTCATGCTCGCGGAGCCGACGGCTGTCTCAGTGGCGGTGCAGCGGCTGGCGACGCGGCTCAAGGCGCAGGCGGACGCGGGGGACGTGCCGCTGAGCGCCAAGGAGGCGCTGGCGCTGCGCCTCAACGCCCAGTACCCCGAGGCAAGGCTTGCTTGCAGGGTCGAGGGTCTTGGGTGGTAAGAATTACGTAATCCGATTGGCTGCGCCTCAACGCCCAGTACCCCAAGGTGGGCATCGCTGTTCGCAATATGACATGTTTGGTTCTTCTCAGCGTCGCAGAGCGCAACGGAGGTGCTGGCGCTGCGCCCTCAACGCGCAGTACCCCGTGGCAAGGCTTGCTTGCAGGGTCGCGGGTCTTGGACAGTAAGAATTATGTAATCCGATTGCCGTCCGTCCTGCTGCGCCTTGTGCAAACCTGAAGGGCTGTCGCAGAGGCTCTCGCAATGGAGCGTGCAGCCGACCGACAGGTTGTAGGGTTTGGGGTCCGCTCTTCGCATTGCTGATCGGGCGCGGCCAAGCCGGCGGCGGCGGTCCAGCGCGAGACGTCTGCCTCTACAGCCTGATTGCCGCTGCAAGATGCGGGCATGCCGATATTCTCCCTGGAGGTCATCAGCCCGCAACACACAGCGTACTAGATCGACAAACCATGCTGTAGCAATTTCAAGCTTGTAGCCAAGAACCGTTATAGCAGGCGAACCTTTGCACCTGCAGAGCGTGGGCGTGCTGCCGGTGTTACTCATGAACATAATCACCATGGCGCCGAGGTAATGTGCTGTGCGCTCCCAGATTGGATATTCTGGATCGCCGGCCCAATGCACTCGCGCCCCACCAGATCAGCATCAATGCCACCGCAGGACGTGGGCGTGCTGTCAGTGTTCTTCCTGAACCTCGTCACCCTGGCGCCGGGGCAGGCGATGTACCTACCCGCCAACGAGCCGCACGCCTACGTGAGCGGCGAGCTGGTGGAGGCCATGGCGACGAGCGACAATGTTGTGCGCGCTGGGCTGACGCCCAAGCTGCGGGATACTGAGGTCCTGTGCTCGTCTCTCACCTACAGCCAGGTGCGGAGAAGACGGCGACGAACAGAGCTTGCGGGTGTGTGAAGTGCTCGCATCGGTTCAGGCTGAGACTGCCACTCTACTGAGCATCACTGCTCACCGAGCTCCACAGATAGCCACCATTGAAGCCTTGCACACAGCTGTGATCGTTTCTTGCGTGCAGTGCAACGTGCAGTTCACCCGCCGCCAGCTGAAACGCCAAGTTGAAACCACTCGCTCGGACGCAGGGGCTGCCCGCCATCCTGGACGGCGAAAGGGCTTCGGACGCAGAACTGCGCTACGTGCCGCCCTTCGATGAATTTGAGGTGCCCGCTGCTCGCCTGAGAGGCCTGGGCACGAAGTGATGCGTGCGAGCCTGGCTCAAGCAAGGACACCCGCTGCTGCGCATTGTGCATAACCACAACCCCCCCCCCCCCCCCCCCCCCTTCTCCCTCCCTCCTGAAAAGGCAACTCTGAGGCCGCACTCTGGGCTTCATGACAAGGGTGCCAACATTCGTTGGGGCTGGTGCTTTTAAGATTTTAGGGGTTATGGAACCCTAAACCATAAACCCTAGTGCGCTGCTCAGGTGCGGCGCATCCAGGTCCCGGCAGGCGGCAGCGCGGCGGTGGCGGCGGATCCCGGACCGCAGATCCTGCTCGTGCAGCAGGGGGGCGGCAGCGCCGCGGCAGACAGCGCCCACCAGCTCCCGGCGGTGCGTCGATCTTCAGAGTATCTTTCGTGAATGCTTTGGATTTCTAGGCAGCGTGCGCGGCAAGACCCGATGCAACATGCCTCCCTGCATGCCGCCGGGATCTTCCTGCACTGCCACGACGGCAGGCGCAACCTCGAATCTACTGCTGCAAGCGTCTCTGGTTATCCCTGATCGTCCTTCCAGGCCCTCGGCAATCGGCCATCGATTGTTCTTTCGAACAGGCAGCAGGACTCGATTCGGCACCTGCGCTGGCGCGCGGCGGCGTGTTTCTGGTGCCGGCAGGCACGTCGCTGCGCCTTTCGGCGGACGCCGGGGGCGGGCCGCTGCTGGTGTGGGGCTGCGCTGTGAACTCGCGCGTGTACGCGCCGGCAGTGCCCGCAGGTGCGAAGCGGCTGCCGGCGGACCAGATTCAGCCGGCGGAGCTGGTGGCTGCCGCCTGAGCTAAATGCGCCAGCATCTTGGCGCAAACTTGCCGGAAAAGCTTGTTGGCAAGGTGGCGCCGGTGCCCGCAGAGAGGCCGCCGGCGGAGCAGGTCCAGCCGGCAGGGCTGGGAGCTGCCGCCTGAGCAAAGTGCATGGTATCTCGCGCAGCGCGCTGCGGAAGAAGGACGGATTTCACTCATGGGCTTCTCCGAGCTGGCGTCGTTGGCGCAGACCGGCTTAAAAGGCCGACGCTGACAATGCGGATTGGTTTTTGACTCACTAGCATTGTCGGCTGTTCAGGTGGCTGTGCTGCAGCATCCTAAGAGTTGGGCAGTGCAGCTGACGCAGCAGCCATAAGAACGGCACAATGCTTGTGCCAGCCTGATGACGGTCGCTCGCGTTTGCGTGGGTGTGCTCTGCTTGTTCTACCATCTGAATTCATGTGCTGTACTACTGGCAGTAGCACTCGTAGGGGAACATGATTGCAACACTGGCTGCTTGGGCACCGCTCTGGAATTGCAGCCAGATTGGCAGTTGACCTTCTGCAGGCTCGCTTTGAGAGGTCGTAGGTGCAAATCTGATCGTATCTCTAAGAGGCGAGGATGAATCGTGCAAGTGCTGCCAGGTATCTTTCGTTCGGCCTAGAAATTTGTGCATTGCTAGCAGCTTTTGTCAATTACGGCGGCATGCTTTGCTGAGCCACTTGGAACCGGCTGAGTTTACTGGCAGACTGAGCAAGGCCTGCTGCCAGAGGCGCAGTTGACCTCAAGCCACTTGTAAATGTTACTCTTCTGAGCTGCTTTGAAGATCCCTTTGGCTGCTGCCATCATTGCATGGAGCTTTGCGGCGGCGCCGCATGCAGCGCGCGGTGACGCGCACTGAACGCCAGGTCCGAGGTTAATATGGACTGTGAAGCGTGCCTCTTTTCTTCACGACCACACGGCTTGGCATGTAAGCGAACACATGTACTTGGCAGAATGCGGTCCCTCAAGCGACATGACTGGACGTACATTGTGTTCTGTGCTGAGCGACCTGCCCAAAGCCCACAACGGCGAGGCCGTGCTTCGCGAGTGAACCTAGCTACGTCCACAGAACTATTGCAAAGCTGAAATGCCAGAATGATCACCTGCACCTCGCGTCCGGGAAGGAACTCGGCGTCGAGCTTTGGGACTCACAAACATTAGACAGCATGCCAACTTGATGCACGTCCAGTCGCAGGCCTGCCATTTCCCACTTGCATCGTGAATAGTGTGACTACAGAGTTCGATGTCGCATCAGCCAGCTGAGCGCCTCAGCAACGTCTTGGCTTGCAGCCAATCCCCTGCCTGCCTGCGGAACTTCCGGAATCGCTCGGCACCTCTCTTCGCCGATTGACTGCTGCCCAGCCTGATTCATCTATCGGAGTCGGTATACAGGGCTGCTCTTCTAGTTCATGGTGCTGCCATTCCATTCGGGACGGACATTGCGAATGCAGGAGCGCGCCTGGGAGTTGCGGCCCTCCAGAAGGGGCAGCACATCATCAAAGCCGTCGAGCGCGGAGGCGGCCTGCTGCGCCCACTCCTCCTCGTTCTCGATGCCCAGCTGCGCCATCAGCGTCGGCTTGAACGCCTCCAGCACCTGAATAGTATCGAAGAAACATTGAAATCAACGCAAGGTTTCAGAGGCTCGCCTTGATTTTGATCGAGTGCAAAACATGAAAGCTGCGCCACCAGCGCGACTTGAACGCCTCCAGCACCTGAAACATGTTGATGGAAGGACTTGAAGGGTTGGGGTTAACAGGAGGATTCACTGCTTTAGCCTGCAGTCATTGAGTGTAGAAGTACTCAGCTCAACTCAACGATCTAAAAATTGCTAGCACCTTGATGAGTATTGGCTCGTCGTGATGAACGTCAGCTGAAGAAAGGCACTGTGTTCAAACGTCGACTACCTAGCCCTCTAGACGTGCGCCGTATAGGATCTGCATGGCCATGCGGCGGCGTTGCCGCCCATCCCGCATCATGCGTCAAATGCCAAGCTGTGACACGCCCTTGGGAGCGCCATCGCTGCAATCGGGACACTATCATTCGACCGGCACGCGGCGCGGCACGATCGTGCAGGTCGCGACCTGCTTCTTGAACGCGCTCCAGCCGCCGCCGCTGCGCGGCGCCATGGGGACGCCCGGCATGACGCCCTTGCCGTACACGCTTGTGACCTTCAGCACGGAGCCATTGGGGCGGTGGTACATCTGGTCGATCAGCTTCACGCTGAAGGCCTGTAAGAGTAGGAAAGACTATGAGACACACTCCGGACTCACCAGGATTGATGCAAAATTGATGATTCAGTCACAAACGAGCTACGAATTTTCTACAAATTTGCTATCACATTCATTTCCAGGTGCATGCTGCTGCAAGCTTGCGATCGGCTGAGCCACGTACAATGAGGCAGGCGCACTTGCAGCGACTCCATGGTCGTGGTGTTGGTCACAAAGCGATCCGCTTTGACCTGCACGCACAAGAACCACAGGGTTCATGCAGGTCAGCGCCTGAGCACGTATCTGGCCGTCCATCAGCATGGTCACTTATAGTGGTAACACGGCAGCAGCTGTAAGCTGCGCAGCGCTCTGCTGCTGCCTGCTCACTGTGGGCTCATGGGTCAGGCCCCTTTTTTGCAGGATTCAGAATGCAGGCGCACTCATCGCAGTGAGGCTAGATATCATGCTGGGGCAACACCTGCAGCTGTCATGGACGCCAGCAACAGCATAGCTGGCTTGTTGTATTTTGGCCTGAGCATCGTATCACTCCATCGTTGTCAGCCACAGTCCCGTGAAATAGTCGACATTCTCAGCAAATGTGGTAACATGTCCGCATTTGCTGTCAGCATATTGCAGCAATGGCACGGCTGAGGATCTCGGCATCACTGCCCCAGCACTGGCACACTGGATCGCGGAACAACGCAGTTGGACGTGCTGCAGTGTTCAGCACCAAAATGTGGGCTCACCACGCCTGTCCCACACGCAGCGATGTCAGGTGGTCCAAGCGCGCAGTGAGCCGCTGCACAGCTGTGACTCCTCGCTGCAGGGAAGGTCCAGTGCGGTGCAGCAGGTAAACTCATGGCACCAGCTTGCATTCTTCTGGAATGCGCTGGGCTCCACGATCCCGTCGAACAGCTCAGTGAAGCTCTGGCGCCAGCCGTGGCAAGTCAGGCGCACATCGGACACGGCTTTGATTTGTCAAGTGAGGCACGTGTTGCAGCTGTCAGGAAAGCTGCAGCTCACCACGGCTTCCGAGTCGGATGCCAGCAGCTCGGACCAGCCGGGAATGATTGCGGAGTACTGCTTGTCATCCCCTGCGTCGGGCGGCACGCGACACGACTCAATATCAGAGCGCACGACGGTCATTTGCACTGGGAATAGTAACAGTAACTACCTGACGCGTTTTTCATCCTGCACATGACATCCTCCATGCATCGCGGCCAGCGCTGAGGCGGCGACAAACATTTGTTGTGTGACATGCTGGCATCAGGAACACACCTCTCAGATTGCGTTCCTTCTCCTGCGAGATGACGTCTACAAATGCAACATCAGTAAGTCAGCGTGTTGCGAGATTCAAAGCGCTGTGCGATGCATGGCCGCTCATGCTGGGTGCTGTGCTAACCGATTGCTTCCAGAGCGAAAGATTGCTTGACAGAGCAAAAGATACTGCTGAGCGGCATGCGACTGCGACCATGCCCTTGAGTGGTCGACAGCGATGGAAGCGGCACTCAAGCCTACATCACCTGGGTTGTTGTCCGAGCAGTGGCTGCCAAACCAGTCAGAATCTTCAAGGCAGCCGAAAGCGTCGTCGGTGCCGCACCTGGCCAGTGGAGGCCGGGTTGCACACATTGCCGCCGGAATTTCCGCAGAAAGACATTGCAGGCTGCCTCGAAGGCAGAGAAGGCTCTTCATGTTTCAGCAGGCGGCAATGCTGAGTGATGATGCCAATAATCCAAGCACACACTGCCAATGCACTTGCGACCAGCGAGCCGCTCTGACAGAGTGGCGATGACAGAGAGTTCTAGTTCTGGGCAGTAGAGCTGCAGGCCGCCGGTTTTGGAAACTGAGCGACAAGAAATACTGTCCTTACACAAGCGAAAACGTGAATCACTGTGCAAGCCGGGCATTACGCACTCAAACAGGCTTGACCAGGGTGTTGTAGGGCCGGTGGCTGTCCCAGGCAGTCTGAAAAAAAAAAGGGCTGACCTGACCGTGGGCAGCAGGGGTCAAGACTGCACAATATCGTCAGGGGCAAGCGTTCATAGAGCTGAGCGACAACAAAGATGAATGAGCCTTGCATACATGCCTCCTCCTCTGGGATCCTGTGTGTCATGGGGTGTCAGAATCTCTATGGGTCTTTTAAAAAGTCTCTCATGAACGTCAGGAGGACTTTCCAGCTCTATTCAATACTCCCGCATGTCTCAACGTTAGCTGAGCAACGACAAACTGACGCGCAGAAGTGATTCCTAGTCATAGAATTTTGACTTGCCCCCAAACGAATTGATGCATGTGCAGTGGTAACTGCTCAACTGCCGCCTGTTCCTGGAACTGTAAAGTGCAGACGCAGACAGCACCGCCGTCTTCTTGACCCGCCCCAGGACTGCAGCAGCGCTGCCTTTGCGCGATAGCTGCACAACACTGGCCTCCAGCACTGAAGCCCTGGCCTCCAGCACTGAAGGCCGGCAGTGGCGGCAGCTGGCTGCGCTCAGACGCCGCCACTGCCGGCCTTGGGCATGACCACCTGTTCGGGGTTGATTCAGGCGCCGCAGCGGCCTCGGACCAACCCTCCGCCTCAATCTGGCTCTCAGGCGCCGCCGCCGCCCGCCGCCTCGAAGCGTGGCAGGCCTCACGCCTTGGGCTTGATCTCCTCCTCGACGCTGGTCGACACCTGCGAGTCGCGTCAAACCGTTGACAGTTGTGTTTCATTTTACAGCTATGTCACCCAAGTGATCTGAAACGAGAATTGTAGCCTGTGAGAAGGTTTGACTCGCAAGCAAGCTCCTACCTTAGTGGCGCCGCCGGGCTCCTGGTGCAGCTCCTGCACCCTCCGCACGGTGTGCTCCTGCAGCGACTCGATGCTCTCGTCGTCGTCGATGTGCCGATCCGCCTTGACCTGCGCATGACAAGGGAAAGGTCAAGGTCCGGAAAAACGTAATCCTTGGCAATTTCTTGGCCACGATGTTAGCAAATCCATGTGTCTTGTTGTTCCGGCGCCACCTCGCGTGTTGCCAAACCTGCCAAAGTGCGCCTGCAGCTGGTGCTCAAGAGCTACAGCAGATAAAGCAGTTTCTGCGACGCAAGCTTGTTGGACCGCACCGCAGCTTCGCTGTCGGATGCCAGCTTCTCATTCCAGCCGGGCACATCCTTGATGGATGACACTTGCTCCCCTGCAATGGCGGTACATCTCAGCCATTGGTCAACAGACTGCAGTGCGCCACCAATCTGCAGACCAACCATGCTCAGGCAAGCACTCATCTGAGAGACATGCATCCCTTCTTGCCTTTCAGATTTTTGTGCTTTTCTTGCTCCAGTGTCTCTGCATCGTGGCTCCCGGCCCCGAAGGTTCTGCGAACACTCACGTCAGAATCACGCGTGCCTGTCAACGTCGAGGTGTCCTGGCGATGCTGTTAGCAGGTTCGCATAACGATTGTTGCACTTGCGCCCGGGTGACGGCAACAAGCAGGATGCCACACGAACATGGCCACCTCACAAGTGGACGAGTTGTCTGGTATCCCGATGATGCTGCAAAGTGCTGCAGCCGCATCAAACCGCCTCGCATCATCGTCACGCCAACTGCTTTGACGTTGCCAGAGATTGTGTCAAAACGCATCAGCCTGTGACTGGACCTCTCTTGACGGCAGAGGATCGAGGTTCACCAGGCACGTCGAATTGAGCCAGCAAATTGCGGCTGCAAGAGGTGGCAAATAACCCAGAGAAGCTGCCAAGAAACAAAGACCTCTCGAAATGGACTCCAAATTGGAAGTAGGATGTACAGGGTGGAGGCAGTATATTGGGAGTGCCACAACCGCGCACAAAACCTCTCCATATAGTGGTTGAGTTTGGAATCTGGCATTCGTCAAATCGACGTTCTCTTCTCATGTGGCGTCGCAGCAGCTGAAATGCCGCTACAGTGCTGCGCGCCTTTAAGCCCGAATTTGCAGAAGGAACCCTAATGCCCCACACATTCAATGGCACCAAAGAATCCACGACTTGAAAATATCAGATGCAATGCGGATCGATCCTCGAGTTCGAGCCAGCGCCAGTGCGACAGCGGGTTGCCGTCGCACATGCGTTCATCAGCCAGTCTTGATCTCCTCGTCATTTTCCTTGTGGACTGTCACCTTCCCCGGCTCCGCATGCACCTCCTGTACCGTTTTGGCAGCGTAATCCTGCAGCGCCTCAACGTCGAGGTCGTCCGCATGCCTGTCCGCCTTGATCTGCGCAGACGTGTGCGCACGAGGCTATGTCATGCCGAGTCAGCTCCTTCAGTTCAGTTTATCTGTCCGAGCCTATCAAGACAGGCTCTTGGTGCCTTCGCGCATGCTTCAAGCTGCTTTGACAGGGGCTCAGTGACGGGGAGGGCATGCCGACATCATCACGCTGAGGCGCCAGCACGATGAGTGAGCGCCTGGGCGCAATGCCGGGTGAAGTTCGTGCACGGAGCACTGCTCGCATGCGCCAGCGTCGACCTTCGTGCCAGCGCATCCGCTGTGGCGACAGGCGCACCTGACGTAGAGCGCCTTCAGGGAGGTGTTGTCCACCAGGGCGGCGGAGATGGCACTGATGCCGTCATAGTCGATGACGTTGGAGCTGAGGTCCAGGCGCTCCAGGGTGGTGTTGGACTTCAGCATCTCCGCCAGCGCCGCTGCGCCCTTGTCGCCGATGTTGTTGGCGCTAATGTTGAGCGTTGTGATGCGCATGTCGCCTGCCGCGCAGGATGACATCATCCCTCGAATAAGAACAAAAACATAGCCCTAGCCAGGCTTTGTTTGTGGCTGCGCTAACCAAAACAACGTTGCCATGCTGCGGCTGCGGGCAAGTGCCACTGCCACCGGCGTGGCATCGCTGCATGTGGGTGACTCAGCGGCGCTGGCGGCGTCTCCGGCAGTTTGATGATTTCTGCCGGGGATCTCAGAACATGCGAGGACACAGGCATTGGCAACTTCACTCACTCGCCATGTAGCCGGCGAGCAGCTCGGCGCCGTCGTCGCCGATGCTGTTGGTGCCCAGGATGAGCGTCCCCAGCATGTCGTTGTTCTTCAGCACCTCGCACAGCTGCGTCGTGCCCAACGTGCCGATGCCGTTCTTGCTGAAGTCTGCTGCTGTACACCTGCAGAAACCGTGACAGGCGTCAGGACGCATGCACGAATGATCAAGTGAATGCATGTTTGTTTAAGAAGGGAACAAAGCATCTGGCAGCACAATGAATCCCTTGCCACTTGGTTCGCTGTCCTCTCCATCACATGTGCATAACGCTCGCGCTATGTTTCAGAGGGGCGGGGCTCTGCGCGCGCCAGCGCATCTGGTGGACCCAATGCAACCCACCTTTCGTTGAAGGCGAGCGCCTCGACCACGTACGCACTGAATGTGAGGCTCCTGCAACGGAGCGTGCAGCCCAACCGACAGGCAGCTCTGCGCACTACTAATGAGGCGCCGCCAAGCCGGCGGCGGCGCGACATCTGCCTCTACAGCCTGGTTGCCGCTGCAAGATGCGGGCCTGCCGATAGTCTTCCTGGAGGTCATCAGCCCGCAACACATAGCGCACTAGATCGACAAACCGTGCTGTAGCAATTCTACGCTTGCAGCCAAGAACCACTTTAGCAGGCGAACCTCTGCACCCGCAGAGCGTGGGCGTGCTGCCGGTGGTATTCATGAACCTAATCACCATGGCGCCGAGGTAATGTGCTGTGCGCTCCCAGATTGGATATCCTGGATCGCCGGACCAATGCACTCACGCCCACCAACTTGAACTGATTGAGCGGCATTACATCCCAGGCTCAGCATGTGCAATGAGCAACAAGTAGGGGAACGCTCTGTGTGCACAGGGAAGGCTGTCAAGCGATCAGCAGACCACTGGGGCACAACAAACACCCAGGGCGACGGCGACCTTGATCGATCAGCAGTGTGCGGTGCGGCTGCGGCTGACTAAGCGAGAGCCTGAAAAGGCGTCATTGTCAGGTCTAAAACACTAAATGACAAATTGGGTGCCCACAGAGAGCACCAACGCCATGTGTGATGATCTGTCGTAGTTTATCGACTTGCAAATTCGATTTGCCGCCAGCACATTTTCCCGCGGAACGCAACACCCTGCTCTCCGCAGAAGACTGCATCTTTATGCAGCTCTTGCCGTGTCACACACGAGCTCACCCCCTGCAAACCTTCGAGCTTTGCTAGTTGTCAGAAGTTCACGACACCTGCTGCCTGCCGAGAACCGCAGGCCGAAAACTGGTGGAGGATGGCACCGAATGAACCGAGGACGGCTGTGGTGACTGGGGCCACTGGGTGCGCATGATGGCTGCACAACAAACGAACAAAAAACAAACTGAAGCATGTTGCAGCAGCATTACTGCCGTTGCTGCTGCGTGTGTGCCTTGTCATCAGGAACACACGTCAGCATCGATAACCGACATCCACATCGTTAGTGCTTGGGGCAGCTCCAGCCAACCACTCGATTCATGAGCAATCAGAAGCATAATCTCGAAGAGAATAGCCAGTCATGACCTCAGGTTGCCCTTCACCGCCCACGATGTAATCCCTGCACCTTATTCCACACCAGGGTGGGCGCTCGTGGCGGCGGTGGTAAGGTCCTGCACTAGGGGTGCAGGACCTTACTTATCACCTGTCAACCTTCACATTCCTTCCAAATATGCAATTTGTATTGCCGCAGGATCCAGGGGCGCGCGCTGCTGGAGGTTCTGGAAAAGCACGAGGAGTGGCAGGATGTCATCGCCATCTCGCGCCGCCCTCTGACAGACATCAAGACGCGCGCCCAGCACCTGCGCTTGGACCTGACGGACAAGCCCGCCGTCTCCAAGGTAGGATCTTCAATGAAAGATTCTGGCTTGTTAACAGCATGCTATGCGCACTCAGCAAGTGCGCCTGGACGTCACACACAGAGTCACTGTCTTACGACAAATTGCTCCAGTGCTTTAGTCTCTGGGGCTTCTCGATGACACCTGCAGCTTCTGATTTCGCTGCTCCCGTTGCTGCCGCCCACCTGACGGCTGGCACATGCCGCATGCCGCTGCCCCGAGCTCACCAGTAGTGCACAGGTCAACAGGGCATGAATGTGCACGCAGGGCATCTTCGCTTTGCCGCCAAATCGGTTTTCGCCCGGGTGCGGGCAATCAAGGACGCGAAAGTCAACCTGGCCAGTCAGGTGTACTGTTTCACCTGGCGTTCAGCGGGTGCGGCCCTGATTTTGTTCCGCTTCCCTCCTGATGAAAACTCCAGGCTCCAGGATGCGGTCTACATGCAAGAGGGGCGAGGGATGCACCGCAGCTCACCCCAGCTGCCAATCCGCACGCAGGGTTGAAGATTTGCACTATCATCGGCAGCAGCAAGCATGGTTCAGATGTGATCGACTGCGATCACTCATCACTCAGTCGTGTGTGACTCAACGGCAGGGATATGACGAACATGGACACGTCGGTGGCGACGATGCTGTCCAATGTGGTGGAGAGTCTGGAGGAGGCAGGCGCACCGCTCAAGCACGTCTACTTCACCGAGGGCGTCAATCAGTACGGTAAGATGACCTTGACCTTGATCAAGATGTATACTTTATCTCGGAATCTTTTCAGGTCCTGGAGGTGTTGGATGCAACAATGGCGGCTGCGCTGGCAGCTTCGCGGGGCATTCAGATCCTGCGCCACCGGGCCGCAGTGCAGTCAAACCCCAGCTTCTGACAATGCACGACGGCTGGGACTGGGGCTTTGACCAGGCCCCCGAGCCAGTGCGATATCGGAGATGAACTTCTCATATTGCTCTGCGCGCAGGTGTGCACTGGGGCGAGACCAAGACGCCCTTCGACGAGAGCGACCCGCGCCACCTGCCACCCAAGTGAGCCATGCCAGACGGACCATCGTATACTCGCCCCTCCACCCCGCATGTATGTCCTAGCCATTCGCAAGATGCACCGGTGTCGCAGTGGCCCCAAGCATGTGCAGCAGCAGTGCTTCGGCGCACATCCTGCTTCTGGGGTCCCGAGCAACCTGGTGCACTTGCAGCTCTGCCCTACACCCTACCGGCACACCGGCTCTCCTCCCTCGTGTGAAGGGCATCATTTGATGTCCTGCCCAGTGCAGCTGGTGTTCATGCAAGCCTGTGCCGCAGCTCCTACTACAACCTGGAGGAGTATTCCGTGCCGCTGGCGCATGCAACAGCACTTTCTAGGGTTCAAGCCTCTATACGATTCTTTTCACTGTGCCACAGCTGCTACTACAACCTGGAGGACTATGCCATCAAGCGCCGCGCCGACGGCGCCCCCTGGACCTGGTGTGCCCTCTCCAATTCCCTTCAGCGTTCCTGTTGAATTTCAAGCGTGTTTTGGCTTCTGGAGTGCTTCCATCGTTTTCCCCATGAAGCGAGATCTGTCGAATAGGGATGGTGGAAGTGTGTGTTTCATCGTCCAGTTCTCGATCCCTGATCAGCAGCCAGGCTCGGCCACAGTTCCTGTGGCGCCGTGCTGCAGGAGCAGCCTGCGCCCGGGGTGCATAATCGGTTTCTCGCTGGGCACCACCATGAACCTCCTGCAGGTTGTCTCATTCGTCTCCCTTGTACATGTCGATTCATATGTGATCCCCCGCGCAAGCCATCTGACACTGTGTTTTGTGCAACTTTTTGTTGAGCGCGTTATGTCCCACGAGTCCTGATCATGTCCCACCACGACTTCGAGACCCGACGCTGCCTCATAGCTGACAAAGCTTCACCGTGCGGCTTCCAAACACGCAGAACCTCGCTGCGTACGGCGCCATCTGCAAGGAGCTGGGCATCGCCATGCGGTGAGCCCCAGATTGTACAAACTCTAAACATTCCCCGCCGTTTGCTGCAGACTCGCCTGCTGAGTGTTCCGCCAAGTGTTGTTTCAGCATTATCAGCCATTCGGGCGTCGTCATGTCCGAGCTAGATGGCTCTTTGCGGGCTCGCATTCATGATGGCAGCATCGGCATCTGGGCGCCCTTTTGCCCCCACGAAATCCTTCCAACAGCGCACCTTGCCATGCTTTTCGTGCAGCTTATCCGGCACCCGGGCCGCGCAGCAATATGTGCAACCTGTTCCAAATTTGGAAATGCTCAAACAATGCTTGCAGCATCTTCTGATAAGAAAATCAGAAAATGCTGTGGTGCTTCTGTGCAGCTTCCCCGGCACGACTGCTGCGTACCAAGCCCTGACGGAAAGCCTCGGATGCCCGGCTGCTCATGAAGGCCGCGCTGTACACTGCCACCCACCCCTTCGTGCGACTACAGAAAACGGGGTTGTCCTGCATTCTGAATTCGTCCCGGATGCGCACTGGATCTGGCAGCAGGCTGCATAAATGCCCCGTCTATCCGCATCTGTGGCACGCGTCTAGCGTTTCAGGGTCCAATTTTGAAGGTTGTGTGCTTGGTCGCCCGCAGGTCGATCTGAGCCGACCGGGAACCCGACCGACTGCTGTGAGGCCAGCCCGGGCGGGTACATCCCCTGCGCTCATCGAAAGACTCAGAGATGGCGCGTCTGCGCATCACTTCGCGGCTGCTCACCACCGTCGTGCTGCTGGCTGCTGCGTGCACGGCGCAGGTGACGCCCCCGCCCCCTGTGACGGCCGCGTCGCCTCCCCCTACCGGCGCCATCTCGTCACCGCCTCCAGTCACGGCTGCTCCCACCGCCAGGCCGCCGTTGGTGACGGTCTCGCCGCCTGCATTCTGCCCTCTCATCATGCACGCTGTGAAGTGACCTGTACACCTCGAAAGCCGCAGTGTAAGCTGCGACATCCGATGTGAATCAGCAGTCTTAGAGTCATCAGTACACTGCGGCTTCCAAATCGAACCGGCAGTCTGCCATACAGCAATATTGTGTGCAGACTTCAGAGACCTCGATGAGTCTCGAAATGTTTGCCGCAGGCGGCCAACAATGCCTACAACATCAACGACGGTGTGTGCTCCAGCTGGCCTGCCCTTCACCTGGTGCTGAAGTGCAGGCAGCCTCGTACTGTCATGCAGCAGATAGTTGCTCGCGGTCGGCAAACATATCCTCGAACAGCACGAGTCTACTGTGCGCATAGATTATCAAAGCTATTTCTCTTGTGTACGGATTAAGCTGATTGATCACCAGGATGCGGTCGGCGGCGCGGGCAGGTGGGTCTCGGGCATGAGAGGACTCTTTGTCTTCCTGTTTCTTCATATGAAACCTTCAAGCAAATTGCCACACCTGAGCCTTGAACAGGATGCGGCCGGGTGGCGCCGGCTGGTGGGTCTTGGGCGCCTGAGGACCTCTTTTGTTCGTTGTCTTTTTAGGGTCTGTTGATGTAACAAAATAGCGTACCTGCGCCTTGACCAGGATGCGATCGGGCGGCGCCGGCTGGTGGGTCTTGGGCGCGTAGCGGGGTATGAAGCCCAGGTAGACCAGCTCCTCCAGGCGCGCAATGTAGTTGGCCGCCGTCGACACGTGGTTGTCGAAGCCCGCCTGGCGGCTGTGCAGCGCGACAGGAGGCACAGAGTGTTTCTGGTGTGCGTGTTAGAGAGTCGCGGTCGCAAGTCACGCGCAGCTGGGCACACAAGGCCAACAGGCAAAGGGTTTCGTTCCGAAACCTTCGACTGGGAGCTGAGGCGCAGCAGGCGCATGCATGGCACCCCCTTGGCACCAGCGGGGGTTGAGATGCAGGCAGCGGGGTCGAGAATGCAGGGCGGCGCACATCTTGATGGTGTTGGAGAAGCAGGAGTACTCCCTGCCTGCGACGCGCAATCGGTGAACTCATACTTGGTCATTCTCGCATTCTCCTGCATGCAGGCAGCGCTCTTTGACGCACTGTGCACCTAGCACCCTGCGTCTACTCTTGTTGTACGCCAAGAAAGGTTGGCACCGTGTGACCATCAACACCCACACCGGCACATGCAGTCCTCGAAAGCCAGGGTTTCCGCTCGCCGAATGTGGCGTCGCCGAATTCGAAGTTGACGGCCTCCTCCAGCGGCATCTGGATCTGCGTGTGGATACGTAGTTTGGAAAATTATCCGCAGCGTTGCGCTTTATATCGTCCATTGAAAATCGAGGCTCCGGGAGGCTGCTTTGAGCACTCACATTTAAGGGGCATGGTTTTAAAGCGGGGATATGTCTGTCAACAGTGACTAATGAGGACCCGAATGAACATCGATTGCAGGTCTGCAGCAACCAAAGCAGTGAACGCCCTAAGAGGTCTGCCGGCCGACCAGCCAGGCTGGCGGATAGTGCAGAATTCTCGTCCGATGATGAGCTGGGTGTCCCGCTACTCACAGGAGCTGCAGTTTCGGTGCCTCCGCCGACTGCCACCGCCAAACGCGCGAAGCTGCACCATGAAGCAACCCCATCAAGAGATGCAGGAGACGCACATGCGGGGCCATCCGAGGAAACGGCAGCACAGCACGAGGGTGCCGCAGGAGAGCGAGCTCCCAGGAGGAGTGGTCGTCACCCAGCAGGAGGCTTGCAGACGCCGTGGCGGATCCCGCTGGGGGCCAGCACATTGATTGCGCCGAAGCGAGCAGCTGATGGGCAGCCACCAAGCGCCGATGAAGGCCGACCGAAGAAGAGCAGGCCCTCACAGCGCAACTACGTCCCTCCATCCCCGAGGGGAGTACCCCAGCAACCCTGCTGCCAGTACATTACATTCCTTCAGATGGCGGCGGTCCGCACCTGGACCCAAGCATGCATGGCAAAAGGCCTCGTATCACTCCAGCCAA
>JAABUL010001169.1_pt1 | contig 51432 bp, 7 predicted proteins | sample 5559151 | NCBI WGS metagenome assembly JAABUL01 (sample SAMN10711876, study PRJNA513368) | rock metagenome | isolation source: Antarctica rocks | place: Antarctica: Victoria Land, Pudding Butte sud
ATAGTAATAAATTATTAAAAACAAAAGTTCTTTAATATTGCAATAATAAAGTACAAGAATTTATCAATATATATCTAGCATTAAATAGATAAATTTCTTAGATTTTATTGCAACTTTTCTCAAATTTCTATAAATAATATTGCTGTCTATTTTAAGATTCTAGAAAAAAAATTTGTTTATTTGCGAAAAATATTTATTATACTAAAGACAAACAATATATTTATTAAATTGCAAAAGATATTTATAAATTATTGGTTAATATAATTACTAAATTAAAAGATTAACTTCTTCGATCTTGCAATATTAGAAGAAAAGCTTAAAGCAATTTTTAAGTTGTAATATTTAAGAAATTTGCAAATATTAACAACGTATTTAGAACTTATTAAATATATACAAAAATATATTTCTTTTTATATTTAAATAGCAAAGTTAACACGAAAAGAAAGACAACTGTTGTAAACACAAAACAAGCAAGACAACTAATTATATAGTATAATAATTAATAATTAAACTAGAAACAAATACTAGCTAGATAAATTCTAACTAATATAGATTCTAACTAATAACAATGCTAGCTAGATAGACTCTAACTAATAACAACTAACTAAACAATACTTGTATTAAATATTTCTTTTTTAGAAAGTTTACAACATTCTTGTCGACTATTCTTTCTATAGTTTTTTCGATTTTCTATCGATTTAACTGTTTTGTCGAACATTTGTTCTTTACTAAATTTATTTATTCTACTAAATATTCTTAATCTGCTAATTAATTTCTCTATTAATCTTAATTTGTCGACTTTTATTAACAATAATATATTCTATTTGCAAATTGTTGTACTTTTGTATTTTGATTTTTTAATTGTCAAAAATATTCAAAAATTTAAGAAATTTCGAATAACGTTTTTTGTAATTTGTGTTAAGAGCTTTGTTGTAGACAATTTTTAAATTGTTGTTTATTAATTTAACTAAGTAAAGAAGTATATTTTTTATTTAATATTGTAGTATTAAGAATTGTTCAAAAGCGCAATCTTTTTCTTTATTTTTTTTTATTAACAAAGTCTCGAATTTGAGTTAAAATAATTTTTAGATTAATCTAATTGTTGTTTGCAAATATTATATCGATAGTCTTTGATATTGCTTTTTATTAAGTATTTTTCTTTGCAAATTTTGTAATTTGTATATTAATTATATTATTTAAACAATTGTTGATCTTTTTTGCAATAGTTATATTGTAAATACTCTTTGTAAAAGTTGTAAAAAACAACAATAATAAAATTTCGCGTATTTTGTCTTTAAGAAGAATTTTTTTAATCTGTAGCTTGTCTAGAATGCTCTACTTAATATTGTTAAATATAACAAATAATATTAAACTAAATAAGATAACAACAAACAACTTAAATATTTTAATGAAAAAAAGATTTCGACAATTTAAACAAACAAATATATAAATATCTCGATTTTCAAAAATAATTAAAAAGAGATTTCGATTGTTAAGAAAATAATTGTATTCTAATTATTAATTTTTATTTGTTCAAAGATATAACAAATAATTAAGAAAAAATCGAACAATATCTTGTATTTGTATTTTTTTACAAATTTTAGTTTTGTTAATAAAATACTATTGATTTCGAAATATAGATTGTCGATTATCTTTACAAATGTATTTCGATTATATTGTTAAAAAAAATAATCGATAATATATATTTCGAAATTAAGTTTGCTACTAAGTATATTTTCGATAAATACAATATATTGTTTGTAAATATAAATTCGATTAATTGTATTATTTACAATAGTAGAATTTAAAAATAAATAATTGTTCGATATATTTTTGTTTATATTAAACAATTTCTTCTATATTTGTATTTGTAATTTAATAAAGATTTTTGTTGCAACTATATAATAGATATTATAACAACTTAAATCTATATATATTTTAAATTAAATTAATGTTTTGTTTATAGAAACAATATTTAACAATAGTAAGTTAATAGTATTTTTAATTTAATTAAAAACAAACTAATTGTTCTCTATTTTAGTCGATTTTTTGTAAAGTATTTTAAATACTTTTGTATCTAATACAAAATACTTTATATTTTTTTGTTGTTTGATATATTCTAGATTAATAGTAAACATAATATTAATTATATAGAGAATTTGAATATTGTTTCAAAGAAATTGCAAAAAATAAATAGTATTTGTTTGTCTAATATTTATTATTTCAATATTGTTATATTGTAAAAAGATTGCGTAAGTACTTTTAAATTAATAAACAATATAGCAATTGTTATTTTTGTTATTGTTGTTAATCTCTATAAAGTTGTTGCTAATTTTTAACTTTTTTTGTATTAACTTATTGTTTTTGCTAACTATATTCGATTTTTCGACTAAATAGAATAGATTTGCAAACAATATCTAATAATTAGAATTTAATATAAATATCAATTTGTTATTTACAAATTTTTTAATAAAAAACAATACAAAAGAAATTTCAATTTCTAAATTAAATAAATTTTTAAAAAATATAAAATATTATTATAGTAAATTAACAACTAAAATAAGTAAAAAAAAGTTAAAGTATATTAATAAAAAGAAGAATACTAGATAGAATTTGTAATTGCGCTAAGTAAATAAATAGTAAGTAAAAATGCGCTATATTTTAACTTTAAATCTAAGTTTAATTGTTAGACGCATAAAAACAATATATATAAGAAATATAAATTTGATATCTTTAGTATAATTAAATATAATTGCGAGATTTAGACAAAATTATTTGTTTTTATTTTGCAAAATCTATTTTGTCGATATTTAACAAAAAAATTGTTCTACTTAATAGTTTGTAATAGATAATTATTATTTTGTTTGTTAAAATATAAAAGCAATAGTAGATTGCTATCTTGCTTACTATTCTATAAAGAAGATAGCGCATTGCTATTTTGTTTATTAGATTGTAAAAAAATTTAATCTCTCTCTTTTGCAATAGTTTAACTATCTATTAAATCGAAATAGCAAATAATATTTAACATAAATATATTGTGTTTTTTCTTGTAAATTTGAACAAGCTCTTTAACTTTATTGATCAAATTTTTACTATATTAACAATCGAATTTCGAACTATATTTTTTCTATTAAATTAAGAATTTCGAGATAGATTTTTTTTGTTTATATTTGCATATTTGATAATTAACTAGAATCTTAATCTTATACAAATATTAATTCTTGTTAAATTTCTCAATTAATTCGAGATAATCTTATACTAAATAATTGTAAAAATTAGTATTGATTAATAGAAGTTTTAAGTTTGCTATAAAGATAATTAAATAAATTTTTTAGTTTTTTGATAGTTTAAGTCGATAGATTAGATTTTTTTTTAAGTATTTTAAAAAGATCTATGCGCTAAATAGCAAACTTAAACAATTTTATTAATAACAAACTATATCTTTTGTATAATTGCAAAAAAGTCTTGTTCTCTACTTTAAAAAATAAAGATCAATAATACTTATTGTAGATAAATTTGAAAATTATATTAGTTTAGACTATAAAAACTTCAATTTTGCTAATATTTATTGTTCTCTTTTTAAGTTAATCTTTGCTTTGTTTATTTAATTTTAGCAACAATATTAAATTTTGTATTTTAAAACTTATAATAAGTTTGTTAGACAAAAATTCAATTAATAAATTAGAAAAATTGTTGAGTTTTGCTTTTAATATAGAAAGAAAAACAATTTAGTTAAAATTTAAATTGGTAGCTATTGTATATTAAAATACAATTTCGACTATTTAATTAATTTGTTTGCTCTAATTATTTATTTGCAAATAATAGACAATTAAGATTAGAAAGCTAACTTTAAATTTCTTAAAAACTATTTTCTAAAATTTAGAAAAGAATTTTCGATTTTAATTATAAATAAATACTTTTAATATATATTAATTTACAAGCTTATTAAGTAATATTATTGTTTAGTTTTCTACAATATAGATAGTCTTTTTTGAAAAAATAGTAATTTTCTTTAAGAACTTGCAAATAACAAATATAGCAAAATTTTTATTTTGTATATTTAATAGTACTAAAATAAAGTCGAAACTTATTGTATAAAAAAATACTAAAAAATTGATAATCGAATTAAAATTATTGTACAATTAATATTGCTTAATTTAATATATATTTTATTAACAACAATAAACTATATATTGTTTTAGTTATTTAATTAGTTTTCGAAAATAAAAGTTTGTTGTAATTGTTTTGTATATTTTTAAGAAATTTGCGTAATAATTATTGTTATAAGTTTGTTCGAAAATCTCTTTCTTAAATTTCTTAAACAAGTATAGATGCTTTCTTTATATATAATTAATAAAATAAATAAATTTGTTGTTTAACGTAAATTAAATTTTAAAAAATATAAAAACTTTTTGCAAAGTTTTTAAAATTTCTATCTATTTAATAAAGCAATTGTAGATATTAATAAAACGTATTCGAAAATTAATACTTATCTTAATAAGATAAATATAAAAAGAAATTGTTTTGTTTGCTATATTTTATATAACAATATTTTTTTTCTTTTTAATTGTTTGTTCGACAAATCTATTTACAATATTTATTTTAATATTAATTTCGACAACTATTTTTGTCTTATTATAGAAAATATTAATATTGTCAAATATATCTTAATTGTTGTTTAGTTTTTTTTTTTAATTAAGATAACAAATCTTAATAGAGTATCTAAAACAATATTAAGTCGACTTAAATAATAACAAATATCTAAAATAAATTGCAACAAATATTAAGAGACTCTAATTAGTTTTAAGTTTAATTTATTAATTAACAAAAACAATAAAGTAGTTTGCTTAATAATCTTTGTTATTGTCGAGTAATTTATATAGATTACAATAAATTATCTAAAAACTTTAATAAAATATCGAGTTTTTCTAATTGTTTAAATTAAAGCAACAATCTTTAATTTAATAGACCAATAACAAAATTTAGTTATAATAAGTATTTTTAACAAAAATAAAATATACTAAATATTTGTCTTTTTAAAATTGTCTAATATCGAATTACTCTTAATATAATATATTTTAATATTAAAATTGTACTTTTTTGTTGTATTTAAATTAATATAAAGATATTAATTGTTATTAAAGTAAATTAAGAAGTTGAAAATTGTTAAAACGCATTAAAACTAAATATAGAATTCTTTTAATTGTGCTTTTACTATTGATTTGTTCTTTAATATATATATTTCAAAATAAATAATTGTCTATAAAATATTTCTTAATATCGATTTTATATATTAAGATAAAAGTATCGATCTTTTTTAATAAATATTTTAGTATAAGTTTGTTTAAAAATTAACAATTGATTAAGAATATTGTATATTCTATATTAATACAAATAGAATATATAATACTATATTAAACAAATTTCAAAAACATTGTTGTATAATAATATAATCGAAAAACTAACTCGATATTAGCAACAATTGTTATATCGAATTTAATTGTATTTAAGTTATCGACAATTTAATTTAAGTCTATTAGATTAAAATTTGTCTAAAAAATTTCAATATAATCTCTTTTTATTCGACAATTAAAATTGTAACAACTTTATAAATATCTAAATAACTTATTTCTTAAACAAAAAGTATATTAACAAATTTGACAATTTAAACAATTTAAAATAATACTAATTTTGAAATTAATATAACATACGTCGACTTAATAAATATTAAATAAGATAATAGAGAAATTTATACAATTAATTTGCTCTCTATTAGCTAATTGTTTGTTTTTAATATAATAGATTGAAATTCTAACAAACAACTTCTTGACAATATATTTTATATTAAAATAAATCGAAATTTTTGACTACTATTTATTATAAGAATCGAGAACAAAAAGTGTTATATAATATATTAAAATAAGATAGAACTAATAAGAATCTTGCTAATATTCAAACAATAAATAGCTTTTTTGCTAATAGGAATATTGCTAATAGCTATATAATTAATATATTAATTGCTATTCTTAAATTCGATAAAAATTGCAATTTTGATTTTTTCTAATATTATTGCGTCGATTGTCTATTTTAAAAAAGAAAGAATTTTTATTTTTGTTATTAATTTGAGTCTCAATATTAGAGACAATAATTGTTAGATATTTAAATATTAACAATTCTTTTATTAAATTAAACTACAACAATATAAGTTGTAAAAATATAAATTGCAACAACTATATTATTGATTAATATTAATTAACAATATATTTAGAATCTTGTACTAAGAAACAAAATAAATACTTAATAAGATTCTAATGAATATTGTAATACAATATATATAAAAAATAGATTGCGCGTATTTGTACTAATACAAAGAATTAACAATTAATTAATTAACTAAGTTTAAAATCTTTGTTATATTTGTTAGTCTTTAAACTATATTTTGTTTGTTGTCGAATAAATATAATTTTAAAAAAACTTTTGTTTTGTTTCGAGCTTCTTAATAAAGTTTTAAATTGTAATAATTGTTATAGATATAATTACTATTGTCTTAAGTCTTAAGTCGAGTTGTTGTCAAACTTAAATTTGTTAATTTTGCAAATCAAATATTTCGACAAATTAAAAGTAAAAAACAATATTTTAAAAATAGTTAGTTGTTTTGCAATTATCTATAGCGTTCTTTGCAATAAATTGTTTTGGTTTTAGCTTATTTAGAATTTTATTAATTTGTATTTTAAATTGCGTCTAAAGATTATCTATAAAATCGATTAACAATATTGTTCGAAAAGCTTTTTGTTTAAAATCTTTAATCTTTTTAAAATATTATATTATTGCTAATTTTTAAAAACAAAAAAAGAGATTTTTGCAAATAGCAACTTTGTCGACAATATAAATATAGTTCTTTATTCGATCTATAAAGATAAAAATCTTACAATAGATTGTTTTTTTATAAATAAAAATAATAAATTTTGCACTATAGTTTTCGAAAATATCTAAGTAAAAAAATTTAATATTTGTAGTTTTAAATTTCATCGATAATTATTTGTTGTTAATAATCGAAAACTTTTTTTTATAAAAACAATTAATTTGTTGTTTAGCGCAATTCTAACAAAAAAAGATTTTGTTAAAATTTAAAATAATTTGTCTAATTTTATTATATATAATATCTCGAAGTTAATTAATTATTTAAAAAATAAAAGTAAAGTTCTTCTATTAAGATCGATCTTAACAAATATATTCTAACTAACTAAAATACTAATTAAAATTAAAATTTTTGTATTGTTTTTTGTTTATATAATTAGTTGTTTAATTAAAAACAATTTGTTGTTTAACTTGCTATTTAAAAGTAATAGTAGAAACTAATTATTTGTAATTAGCAATTAAAATTAATTATACAAAGATAACAATTAAAACTAATTGCTACTTAAAAATAGCAATAGAGACTAATTGTTATTTAAGAACAATTGTTGTTGTTACAATAACTAATTGTCTAAAACTATTTATAAAAACAAACAAAAAAACAAAGACTTTTTGTTTCTAATAATTGTTAATAAATACAAATAGTAGAAAGAAAGATATTTGTTCGAAAGCGTTCTAATTCTATTAATGATTTGTTAGTTGTCTATTTTATTAACAAGATTTACTAATAGCTAAATCTAATATTGCTTTAATTATTAAATATTATCTATTAAAAGCAAAAAAATAGTTTTCGCAATTTCTAGACAAAAAGAAAGATAATTTTTTTGATTTAAATTTGTATTCTTATCAATTAAATAGTTGTTAAATCTTAAAATATTTTTATAATAAAAATTATTATTTAATAAATTCGAAAATTAAATTTTAGCAATCTAAAAAGATAAAAACTAAGTTCAACTATTTATTGTTAATAGATTAAAATATAAAAGAATAAATAGCTATTTTATTAAATTAAAGTTGTTATTTGAATAAATATTAACAATAAAAGCAACAATATTTGTCGAAAAATATTACCGAGATTTGCTAAATAATTAATTAAAAATATTTTAACTACTTTTAATTTTTTAAAATCTTTTAAATAGCAATTGTTATATTGTATTCTAAAAATTAAAAAACTTCTTGTTTAAAAATATTAAATTAATAAAAGAACAAAATTTAGATTCGAATATCTTAACAATATTTACAAAAAAAAAACTTTAGACTCGAAAATCTTAACAATAGAAAAATTGTTTAAGTTTAATATTTAATTGTTAGTTGTTGCAATAAATTTCTTTATAACTTTTCGAAATAAAATCTTATTAATTGTTTTTTTTTTTTTAACTTTACAAAAATAAAAGACAAAACTTGTCGAGATAACTTTTTAACTAACTTAATAATAAATAAAGACAAAAAAGATTTAAAAGAATAGTTAATTTTTGCAAAAACAAGAAATTAATAGACAAATTAAGAAAAATTCTTAATATTTGTTAGTTTAACAATTGTCTAGTTTGTTGCAAAAATATTCGAAAGAATTTTTTTAACAATAAATACTAACTTATAACAAAAGCTCGAAATACAATACTAAGTAATTGAAAAAATACTAAATAAATTGTGTCAACAATATTGTTGTTAACATTTATCTAAAACTAATACAACAAATTAGTTAACAATCTTAATAAAATAAAAATTTAATATAAAAATTTAGATACTTAAGATTTGCGTTAATGCGTTTAAATAAAAGCAATAAAAATAATACTTAACAATACTTAACAACTAATACAATAATTTAGACAATAAAAACTATTTGTCTTCGAAACTAATATTAAAGCTATTAATTGATACAAAAAGAAAGACAATTGTTGTAAACACAAAACAAGCAAAACAACTAATTGTATAGTATAATAATTGATAATTAAACTAGAAACAAATACTAGCTAGATAGATTCTAACTAATATAGATTCTAACTAATAGCAATGCTAGTTAGATAGATCCTAACTAATAGCGACTAACTAGACAATACTTGCATTAAAAGTCTCTTTAAAAATTAAAAACAAAGTTGCTTTAATATAATTTTGTTGTTAAAAATACTTAGAAGTTTTATTTAAGATATATTAGAATAAAAAATCTTATTAGTTGTAAAAGACTTTTCTTTATTACTTTTTAAGAACTTTTAACAAAAAAATTCTATCTAGTTTATTTTAATTCTTTTTGTTGTCTTTTTGTCAATTTAAATATTAGTAAGAAACTTGATTTAAAAGCAATAATTTATTATATTAAGTCTTTTGTATTTTAGAACAAAAAAAATTATTTATTAAAAAAAATTATTAAATTTATTTTGTTTCTAAGTTGCTTGTTCGAAGATATTAAAATACAATATTAATTTATTATATTCGAGATTGCAAGTATTGTTTAGATACTTCGCAAAATTCGATATTTTTTAGACTTATTAAAAGTATATTTTAATATTGTTTTTATTAATTATAAAGCAATATTTAAGATAGTTAAACAAATTAATATAACTACAATCTCTACTAATAAATAAAATCTTTATTTTATAAAAATATTAGACTATATTTAATATCTTAATTTGAAATTGCGTTACAAGTTTAACAAACAACATATTGTTTCAAATATTTTGTTAACATTTGCTAGCACAAATAATATTGTTAAAAGATTTGTTAACAAAGACAAGTTTAATATTTTGTTTACTATTATTTTTGTAAAGATAAACAAAATTTTTTGCAAACAATTTATCGACAACTATAGAAGTAATTTGAATTGACAAAAAATCTTAGATATTTTTGACAAAAGTATTAAAAATAATATTTAATTTTCTTTCTACTAAAAGAATAATCTTATATTTTGTTCATATAATTATATTATTAAAAGTTATATTTATAAGTTGCGTTATCTTTGCGTATTATAGTTTATTATTAAAAATATTTTTAACACAATATATAACAACACTTATTTAGAATTCGCGCGTTGCTATAAAAAGATTTTTGCTCTCTATTATATTTGCGAGTTTATTCGATATTTTCGCGATTATTTAAAGTATTGTTCGCAATATTAGATATATCAAATTTATTATTATAAGTTATATAGTTTATTGTAGTTAATTTTTATTTTATTAATATTCTTTTATATAATTACTATTGATTTTGTCTTAATTTTATCGCAATTTAAGAAAAATTATAATTGTTTAAAATCGATTATATATAAATTCTTTAAACAAATTCTATTAATTTTTAGAAAAAATATATTGTTTGCGTTAAAATAAGAGTATATTTTATTAAATCGATTTAATTTTGCGAATTAAAATCTATTAAAGATTATTATATTAAATAGAAATTGCAATTTTTTTTAAATTATATAAATTGTTATCTTTTAGCGTTTAAATGTTAAATTCTTGTATTTAATTGTCTATTATCTCTAGACTAACAATTAAAATAAATGTATTAATTAGTTTATTAAAATTGTTTTGCAATTTCTTATTAATATTCTTAAGCAATTTTAATTGTAATCGAAAATTTTGTTTCTACTTTAACGTAATTTTAGCAATTTATTTAACACTAGAAATTCTATCTTAAATAAGATTGTCTATAACTTTATACTAGTTTTAGTATTTAATTTAACAAAATCTTTTGTAGTTTTTGTTGCTAAAGTATCAAATTCTTTTAGAGAAATATTCAATACTACTATTGAAACACAAAAAGTTTTTGCGAAATTTTTTTTACTTTTAAGCAATGTTGTTTTATTACTAGAACTAAAGCCTTAAATACTATAATTTTTGTTCAAATAAATACAAAATACTACTATAATTAGATTGACTATCGGGTCGAGTTTCGATTTCAACTATTGAAATCGACTTGATCCAACAATTTTAGTATTAGGAATTGACTTAAAACTCAATTAAGTTAACGTTAATTTAAAATCGACTCAACTCGATTTAAGTCGATTTTCGATTCCAATATTAGAAATTGAATCGAATTGTTAAGAAATCAAAAATAATATTATTATGTTAAGAATTACTAAAAATAGTATAAAAAGGTTTAAGTTTAGATTTATTATTATTATAGATAATGCATTATAGTAATACATTATAATAATACTATAATAGATAGATATTTCTAATATAACTATTAATTAAATGCAATAAATTAACTATTTCTATTATATTATTACTAAAAATAATAGAATTTATTAAAAATAATAATTCGAGTCGACTTTTCGAATTAGATTTCGATTTTATCTCTAAATCTTAACTCGATTTAAGTGGATTTTCGATTTTAACTTTATAAATCGAATCGACTTTTCGATTCTAACTTTAGAAACTAACTTTACTCAATTCGATTCAATTAATTAATTCGAACTTAATTGATCAATTCGACGCAAACAATTTAATTATAATAGTAAATATTAATTGTTAAGTATAAAATTCGACAATTAAGTATTAATTTAATTGTATCGCAGATACAATATTCTTTTTGTTAATTTTTTTTAGAAAGAAACTAGATTAATAGTATATCGAATTTTTTAAAATATTGAAAAAATTAATTGTTTTATATATCGACTAGATCTCTCTAGTTATTAACGTATTTATTTTATTCTATTAATAACGCAACTAGAGTTAATGTTGCTAAAGAAAGACTTTTACGATTAATTTTGTTTTATTTATCTTAAATTTGTTTTTATTTGCGATAATATTAACAAAGTTAAGTTATACAAATTTAACAATATTATTAACAAACATTTTATTGTGTATTGCAATACAAAATATCTTATTTAATAAAAAAACTATAGTTTAAAGTAAAATAAATAAAGAAATATTCTTAAAATAAAGAACGCTATAGATTTAGTTAACAATTATAAAAGATTTATTCAAAGCTCTATAACTCGACTAGAACAATTATTTATATTATAAAAAAAAATTGCTTTTATTAAGACTCTATTGAATATTATTTCTTCAAACAAGAAATTTGTTATTGTTATCTCTTCTTTTGCTTTAGTATAGAAATTTTTGTTGTTTTTCGCAATATTATTGCATACGACATTATTGTCTACTATAACAAAGAACTTTTTATCCAAATAAATTGTCTTGCGAAAATCTAATAAAGTTTTATTATATTTGTATATTGCAAAGTCTTTCGTTGCTTTTTAATCTAAGATATTTGTTTCTTTATCGATAAACGTTTGTCAATTAGTACAAATTGCTAGCGAATTGTTATAATAGTTTACAAGTTATAAAACAAATAGTTCGACTAATATTCTTAGATTACTAAAGCAATATCTTTCTTTTTTTATTTCGATAGATTGTTATAGACTTCTGTTGTATATAAAATTCTTTCGCAAAGCGCACTTTTCTTTTGCGTCTATTATAATACTATTGTTGTTCTATATTTAGCAAATTTCTATAGTCTAAATAAACAATATCTTTCTTCTATTCTATAACTATTACGATTGCAATCTAAAAGATATTTTATATAGTTATTCGAATATAGAAGCTTGTCTTTTAAATATATTAAAAGTAGTAATATAAGTTTGCAATATTATTTAATACTATTTATTTTAAAAATATACACAATTATTATAAAAGATAGACTGATTGTTTAAGTTAATTTTTTCCCAAAATCGAAAATCTAATCCGTAAATTATATATAATTAGATTAAACTTTAATCTAATATAGTTAGTAATTTTATAATTTATAAAATTTGATTTCAAATTTATAAAAATTCGATTCCAAACAATTAGTCTAATAAAAGATAAATCTAAAATTATAGATTTAAGTATATATATAATATATATTATTTGTTGCGAAGTCTTGCGAACAAATATAGTATTATCTCTTTTAATATCTATCTTTTTTATACTTTGTATCGTAAGATTTTGAAAACGCGAAAATTATTATTCTTTTTAATATATTTTTAGATTGTATTTTTATCGCGAAGCTTTATTACTAGACTAATTGTTAAATTAGATTTCGGTTTCAACTTTAGAAATCGACTCGACTTAACAATTCTAATTCTAGAAATCGACTCGAAATCTAAATTTATTTCTATTATTTTGGAATCGATTTAACTCGATTCAACTCGATTTTCGATTTCAATATTAGAAATCGAGTATAACGTTATTATATCAAGAATTACTAATTTTAGAATAAAATATTTTATTAATAAAATACAATATTTGTATCTATAGATTCTATAGATCTTATAGATGCAATTTATTAATAAAATATATTATTTGCATCTATAGACTCTATAGAATCTATAGATGCAATTTAATTTTTTTTAAAAGTAGTAATATATTACTATAATATTTAAATAGTCTTGACAATTTAGATCGATTTTTTTGATCAGATTTTGGTTTCAACTCTAGAAATTAACTTGATTCGACTCGGTTTTCGATTCCAACTTTAGAAATCGATTCGCCAAGACTTTCGAGTTAAATTAACTCGAATTGCCAAGATTCGAATCAATTAATCGACTCGAACTCGATTAATCGACTCGACGCAATCAATCTATTATTACTAATTATTAATTATTAATTAATAATTGTTATTTCTCTAAATATTTATTTAGATTGTATATTGCGTTTATTTCGTAAATAAAAAACAAGCTAGTTTTTGAAATATATATATATCTTGCATTTTAATACTATTATTAAACAAAAAGCTTATTAATTCTTTTAATATTTATTCGATTTTTGTTTTAATACTATTTTGTAAACAAAGAAGATTGTAGTTTCTCTTAAATATTTATTTAAATTGCGTCTTAATATTATATTAATAATATCAAATTATTGTTGTAATATTATATTAACTTTTAACTTTTTTAATATTTAGAATTAGTATATTTAACTACTTAATAAAGAATAATAATATATTGTTGCAATAATAATAACGTCAATTAAAGTCTATTAATATTTTTAGCAAATAATAATAATTACATATTTAATAAAAAAGTATTAAATATACTTCTTGTCTTAATTAAAGTAAAGATATACCAAATATTGTTATATAATATATAATATTAATTTAATATATTAGTTGTTTGTACTTTTAACAATAAGATTTTAACAACAAAGAATATAATATGAATCTTAAGCAATTAAAAATTTAAATATATTATTTAATTAATTTGCAACAAATAAGTATTTTATATTAAATTGTTTATACAATAAATTTATTTCTATATTGTTACTTTATTGTATATATATATATATATTATAAAGTATATATTCTATATAATTTAAGTTGTTAAATAATTAATTGACGCAATATTGTTATTAAGAGTTAAATATATTACAATCTTTACGCATTTATATAAATTCGAAACTTATAAAATTATATTTTTATATAAATTTAATATTTACAAAATTATATCTTTGTGCAAGTTTAATACTCTTGGGATTTTGTTATTAAGTAAATTTAATATCTATAACACTTTAATATTATGCAAGTTTAATACTTATTAAATTATAACTTTATACAAATTTAATATTTAAAAGATTATATCTTTGTACAATCTTAAATTTACAATGTTAAACTTGCTAAATATATTGTAATATCTTCGACAATCTTAAATAGCAACAAGACATATATAACTTGTTTATATTTATTTAATAAAACAAGTATATGTATTAGACTAACAATTAGATCGAGTTTCGATTTCAACTATTAAAATCGATTCGATCCAACAATTTTAACATTAGAAATTAATCCGAAATTCGATTCGATTTATGCTAATTTAAAATTAACTCTATTCGATTTAAGTTAATATTCGATTTCAATATTAGAAATCGAATCGAATTGTTAAAAAATCGAAAATAATATTATTATATCAAAAATTACTATTTTAAGATCTGTATAATTATAATATATTATTAAAATTACAGTTTGCTATATTATTAGATTATAATTACTTGTTAGTATAAAATCTTGCTTAATTTATTTTATATTTGTATTACTCTTTTGTATTATTGTTCTATTTTAGAAAATTTTTCTTTAAACTACTCAAAAATATTGTTTATACTATTTTTAATTGCAAAATATTTGATTTTTTAAAAACTTCTAGTTAATAGTTATTTTTATTCGAAGATAATTCTAGTAAATTTATTTCTTGCAATTTGCTATCTAGTACTTTATATTTCAATTAATTTGCAAGTTAATTTAATTAAAATTTTAATTATATATTTAATACTAAAAAAGAGAGTTTCAAAAAGTATTAAATAAAATTTTAAATAATTTTCTATTACTTAAACTAAAAAACAAAAACAAATATATTAAGTAGAATACAAATACTAAAATTTAGTTTAAAAAATAGTAATTATATATTACAATTAATAAAAGTATTTTATATAAAACTTAAAATAGACTTGTTTATTTATATTAAACTAAAAAAATAAATATTAAAATACAATCTAAATTTTAAAACAAATATATTTAAATAGTTTTAACTATTAATAACTTGTCAAAAATTGTTTGCAAAAGTTGTTAAAAGATATTAAATTATTCTATTGTATACAATTATTTAAATATATTAAATATAAAAAAATATCTTTAATTTGTATTTTGTTTAAAACAAAAAATATTTTAATTATAATTAACAATCGATCTAGTTTTTATTTGCGTAAGTTATTGTTAATAATACAAATAAATAATACAAAACTAATATATTAATAGAAGAAAAGTTATATTGATCTATTATTTTTTAATTAAGATAATTAAGAAAATTAACTATACAAAATATTTGTTAATTTAAATCTACTTTTTCGAATTATTAATAATTTGAATTTTCGAAAATTATTAGAAATATTTTAATTAAATCTAGTATTTCTAGATTGTATTAAACTATCGAAATTAATTTTTACAAATTTTAATTAAATTTGTAACAAAATCAAATTAAATTTAAAAGAATTTTAATATATTTTTATTACTTTAAATATATAATTTAGTTTTTGAAAAATTGTCTATCTTAAAGTATTAATATATTAAATCGATATTATATTTTAATATTGCAAATATCTTATTAAATTTACTTCTCTTAATATCGAATATATAAATCGACAATTAATATTAAAACTTATAAAAATTTTAAAAAATTTTAAAATTAAAAACAAACTTCTTAAAGTTATTATTAATAATACAAATAATAATAGTACTTTTAAAAACAAACTTAATAGAGTTTTAAATTAATAAGAATTTTAATAGAACAAGCAACAAAATTCTATTTTTTTAACTTATATTATTAATTTAATAACTTAAAGCTTTATTATAACTCTTAAATCAAAAGCAATTGTCAACAATATTATTTTTTAATTAGAAAATAAACAAGTTTAGAATATTGCAAAAAGTACAAATTTATTTTTATAATTAAAAAGATATTTGTTTGTATAATAATATAAAAAAATAATATATTTACTAAATTTTATTTAGATTTGCGCTTTTATTGTTGCTATTAATAGTTTGTTTTAATACTTAATTTGTTTTAGAATCTTTTAAAAACAAAAAAAAGATCTTAAAAACTAATACAAAATATTTGTATTTGTTAAAATTCTATCTATTTAATATTTTGTTATATATATTAATTACGCAACTATATTAATCTTTAAATAGAGAAATATTTAGAAAATCAAAAAATTCAATATATTTAATTAGACAAAAATAAATAATAATCGATTTAACTATTTAACAATATATTAAATTCTTTTTATAAATATATTTTTATAATTTCTCAAACAATTAATATTAATATTTATTTAAAATTTCAAGTATTCGATATAGTATTTAATTATTTTAATTATTTAAAGAAAACTATAACAAATTATAGTTGTTCTTTAAGAGAGATTATATTAAAAGTTTGTAAAAAAGCTTTAACAAAACTTGTTAAATATTATTCAAAAACAAAAAAATTTAATAAAATATTATACAATTTTATCAATATTTTGAATTCTACGCAGAAATTAAGTTTTTACAAAATATAGAACAAAAATAATAATAATAGTTTTGTAAACTACAAAACAAAATATTAGATAAAATTTAAAATCTATTTTTAATATTATTATAATCTAGTTATTGCTTTAAGAGTAAAAATACAAAAAACAAATATTGTTAAAAAGATAATACAATATAGTAATATATTTAATTTTTAATTAATTTTTTTTATAATTTAATACAAATATTGTAATATTTTTATTTCGACAATTTTAAAACTTTTGTTCGACTTAAAACAAAAACAATTAATATTTTTGCACTAATATTATAGAGAATAAACATTTAATTAGACTAATCGTTCGGGTCGATTTTTCCTCGAAATCTATAACTTGATCCGAAAGTTATATCTAATTAGACCAAGTTTTAATCTAATATAGTTAGTATTTTTATAATTTATGCAATTTGGTTCCAACTATTAGAATCGAACAATTAGTCTATATTTAATATAAAAATATTAAAAAGATAATGCTTTAAATTATTTTGTTACACTACTACTTCCTAAGAGCTCTTAGAAAATATTAGAGAGAATTGTATTGTTGAAGAGATTTGTAGACGTCTTCAAGCAATGCAAGCAATCATTTAGTAACAAGGATTGCAACTAGATGTAGCAATAACAATAAATAAGAACTTATTTTAAATTAAATACAATTTATAAGAAAGTCGTATTTAAGAATTTATATATTAAATAAGATTCTTTTTGCTCTTTTTGCTCTTTCGCAAAGCAAAGAGAGCAAGTCTTTATGCTTTTGTTGCTCTTTTAAGAAGTAAAGAAAGCAATACTTTTAGTGCTTTTTCGCAAAGTTATAAGAGCATATGTCGCTATTCGTTCCTAATGCTACATATTGTGCGTAGACTATATATTGGCGTAGATTCGTAACACTATTCTTTTCTCTTTAGACTTTTGTCTCGAAAGCAAACTTTAATATGTCTCGTGCTAAGTTTAAAGTTTCTTTTTATTAACGTCGTCTTATTTAAGTTGCAAAACTTAATATTTCTTGTGTTGCAATGCGTTTTTGTTATTAGTGTGTTTGCTTAATCAAGCAATGTCGTGTTGCAAAGAATTTTAATAAATGTGTGAAATGTCTTCGCGATAATTGTTTGTGCGATCTGGCGCCCCTAAATATCGTTCGATGACGTCGTCTTAAAAAATAGCGTCAAAAATTAAAAAAAGAGCTTCGTAAGACGAATGCGAAGCAACAACGACTACTTCGCCAACTTGATTACTTAAAAAAGAAACAACAAACGATAATAAATGACGAACTTAAAAACTTAAAAAAAATGATTTCATTAAGCTCTTTCGTCGATTTTTCTCTTTTAAGTCTCTTGATCGATGTAATTTCGAAACAAGTCATCTTTTCTAATATTATGAGAGAATGATCGTTTACTTTCTTGATTTCTTTTGACGAAATTGCTACAAACGATGTTAATAGTGCTTCAAATTCTTAATAGATTCCTAAGTGTTTTTAGAGATAAAATATTTCTTTCACTTGACGAGATATTTTTAACCCTTCTATTGTAGAATTTTTTCAATTTCGAATTGTTCTTTCTTTTGTTAATAAAAATAAAAGGTATCTTGTAAAGACGTGATTAAATCTACTAATTTCAACAATGATATATAAAATACTAGAAATACTTTGACGTTCTTAGATAAATCAAGTTCGTAGTTGATTGATTTTTTAATCTTTTTAACGAGAAACGATTCAACTTTAACATGATTCAATTTCTTGCTTAGTTTTCTTGTTTTAAGATTTTTTGTAAAAAGATATATCTTATCTCTCTCTTTTAGTTAAGATATCGTTTTTCGTTTCTTATTTTAGTACTTAATCGACTTTTTTTGCATCTTTAAGATGTTGTCGTGTATCTTTTTTAGTGTTGCTATCTTTTTAATAATTGATTGCGCAAACAAATGCGTACGTTCTTTCTTAAAGAGATTTGATTCCTTATTATAGTTGGCGAAGAATGAAGTTATTTTAGTGATATTCGAAATCTTTGCATTAAGTGTTAGTTGTGTCATAAATAAAAATAATATTCAATTACTATAAGTATTGTTGATGTAGTGCCTCAAATATTACTCAAAACTCTAATTCGTTCTTTTTGTTTAATTATTCGTGATCAAGTGATAGACAATAGACATTTGAAGTCTTGTATTTAACATTGAAAGAAACGTTTTTTAATAGTTAGACGTGAAGAGCTTGTCTTTGTCACTAGTTAGTCTCTTAAGTATATTATGATATCGTATAAGTCGATTTAATATAATGTATTTTAGTTGTTTTGCGATGAACTTCTCTTTGCATGCGATAATATGTAAGTACTTGATAAGTTTATTAATCATTATTAATATTAAATTATATTTGTCTCCAATTACTAAATTCGTCGACTTAAGCAACTTAATAATAAAGTTTATCGTAACTTTATCTTATAACAATTTAAATAATTCTTAATATGAAATTTCGTTATAGTTCGCATATGTATTATGTTTGTTTTGCTAATAGCTAAGACATCGTTTAATGTATGTTTCGACAACTTGTCTCATTTGTAGAAACTAACAATGCTAGCGTAAAAGCTAAAGAATTTTTGTCACTTCTAGATGCTCTTACAATGATTTATCATGATGCTTTTTTATATATTCGTTAATTTTATTAATAAATATTTGAAGTTTTTCTTTCTTTATTGAAAACTCTTTTATATTATCTCGAAGTATTCGTAGTGTTGCATTTAGCTCGTATTTGTTTGCTAATAATGATTCGTTTTCGTTAATCTTAAGTATGTTGTAATTAAACGATTTCTTCGTTTCTATATAATTATTTCTTTTGCTAAGTGCGTCTACTTTGCCATTATCTTTATCTAAGATATACTATATTTTAAACTTGTATTGTTCAAGTTTTTCTAATTATTACATTTGTCTTTTATTAAGTTGTTTTATAATAGTGAAATGCACAAGATTTTTATAATTTGTGAGAATCGTAAATTTTGACGATTTTTTCGTATATACTCTTCATAATTTTAAGAAAACTACTATAGCGAATAGTTTCTTATTGTGAACATCATAGTTTTGTTCAATTGATAAAAGTTTTCTCGAGAGATATGTTACTAGATGTTACATATCTTTATATCTTTAATTGAAGCATACATTAATAGCTAGATTTGATGCGTCAATTTTAATCTTACTTAATAATCGCGAATTATACATTCTTAGTACTAGCTTCTTTAAGCATTCTAGCTTAAGGTTCTAAAATGATTTCTCTTCTACGAGTTCTTATAATTATGACGTATTTTTCTTTGTAAAATTCGTCAATAATATCGCGTTTACTAAGTAATTTTTGATAAATTTCTTGTTGTAATTCATGAAATCTAGAAAGAATTGTACTTTTTTAACATTTGTCGATAATTTTTATTCTTTAATTGCTCGTAATTTTTTAAGATTCATGCGTACTTTATGTCGTTTAACGACAAATTTAAAAAAGTTAATTTTCTTTCGATGAAATTCGCATTTCTTTAATTTAAGATGTAAGTTTTTTATGTTTAAACATTTCAATACTTTGAAAACATAACTAACATGTTTTTTTAAGATTTTTAAGTAAATTATGATGTCGTTCAAGTATGTTATAACAAATCGATTTAAATATTGTCGTAATATATCATTGATCATTTCTTGACACATTGTCGAGACGTTCATAAATTCGAACGACATCATTGTGTATTTATATAATTTATATCGTATACGAAAAGCTATCTTCTACTCTTTCTCTATCTTTATTCTAATTTAGTTGTACGCTTCTTGTAAGTCTAGTTTAATAAAGTACTTTGCTTCAAATAGTTGATTTTGAAGCTCGCTAATATTAAGTAGTAAATATCAATTTTTAATCGTAATATTATTTAGCTTCTAGTAATCAACACATAAACGAAGAATTTTATTCTTCTTTAATATAAAGAGAATTAGATATTCTACTTGTGATTAGGATTTTTTAATGAATTTTTTTTTTTCGTTTTTTGCTAGGTATTCGCGAAGTACTTCGAGCTTTTTCTCGAATAAAACATATATAAGTTTAAACGTGAATTGCTTGTCTAATTCAAGTCTAATTTCATAATTTTACGATTGATATTTAGAGAGAATCTTTATCGTTTTTTTTTCTTAAAACAAATGCTCTTAATTGTTGTATATTCGTGATACGTATTTTAGCGATTTCTTCGCTATATTAGATAGTTCAAGATTTTTAAAAAGTTCGTAATTTTTTTCACTTATTTTGACTTTGTGATTTAATTAATCTCTATTAATGTCTATTAAGTCGAACTCTATTAGATCGTTTTTTTGCGAAAATGCAAGTTCGTTGCTTGCGATCGATTTTCAATTCGTTCTTTTATCTATTATTGAACGCTATTAATGCATAGATTGGATGTGAATTACGTGATCACATTGCGCAAATCTAAGTATTCGTATATTTTAATCAACTTCTAGATTGTGTTGCTTTAATTAAAACATTTCTAAAACGATATTATGAATAACTATTTTCATTATATTAAAGATTAGTTTCTCGTGATGTTGCTAAATAGCTATTGATAGTAACTTCGTTTCTTTGTTCACTTTTTCATTCTCGTTAAATAATAAGTTTTCATCTACAACTATTAAATTGTATGCGTTAGACTTCTTTTAAATAGAATACTCTTCTCTCTTAATAAAAGTTTTAATCATAAAATTATTTGTCGCATCAAAATTAATCATTGCAATGAGTCAATAATTATTGACCTTAATTGATGTGATAAAACATCGTGCGTATGTTGTTAAATTTAATTGTTGTTATTAAGCTAACATATTGCATTTCTTTAGTATGCTCTTTATTAAAAAATTTGAACTTTTTTCTATTTTTGTGTTGCAACTTTTGCTTCGAGCGCTTGTTTGCGCTAAGTTTTCTTTCTATGCTAAATTAATAACTTTAACTTTCTAGAAAACTAGTTAGCTTCTTCTTTGTCTTCTAAATGAGTCTAGTATAAGTCGTTATAGCATTTTGTTCAATTAAATGTTGCATGTTTCTTTGCTTTCTTTATTTTCTTTTGGGATAAACTTACACTACTTAGTTGTTTTTCGATTTTATCGAGAATATCTCTTTTTATAGTGGCGTCGTTTTCTAGCGCTTTCTCGCATTTATTTACGATTTAATTTATTTGTCGTTTCTTTAATGAACTAGCTAAAGTCTTAAAATGCTTCGTAATATCGTCTAGACATTCGTAAAAGTTCTTTCAATCGTATTTGTCGTTTAAGTTTGTTACTAAATAAAAATATAGCGTTTTTAATCGTTTCGTTCTTATAGTCTCATTAAATATTTGATTAACTTTTTGCGTAAATGCGAGTGCCTTATCTAATAATGTTTTATCTAGAACTTTCTATAACTAATTTAGGTTTTCTACTAAATAGTAGTCGTCGTTTGATTTAGTTTTAGAAGTGTTTGTCTTTGTGTCAATTTGCTCTTTAATGTTGTCTTAACTATTAAGTATCTCTCTTAACATAAGATTAATTTGTTAACGATTTATTAAGTTTCATAATTAATAATCTCTTGCGAAGTGATTTAATTTGCCACATGAATAACACGTTTTTTAGAATTTGTTATCTTGCTTTTCTTTAAAATTCTTCTCTTTACGTTGTTAAGTAAAATCTAGTTTCATAAATGCAAGCTTACGATAATTAAGATTATTGTACTTTTAATTAGAACGAGATTCTTCTTGCTAATATTCGATCGTTAATTTAAAGAAGATTCTTGCTTTTTCTCAAAATTGATCGTATCTTTTTTTCATAGCTCTTTTATATAGTTTGTCGTCGAAATTGATAACTACTTCGATAAGATTAAACATGTCGTTAATAATTTTTTCATTACGTATAATTTCGTTCTTTAGATTGTTTTTAAGATTTCGTCGAAACATTGTTGTAAATGTGACATCGTTTCATTTGATTAAATTAGCATACTTTTAGAATCTAATTGCGTAATCTATTGCAAAGATTCGTTAAATTAAATGTTAAATTATTCTTTTCGCAATTTGTTTCTCGTTAAATGTTTCAAAGATTCTTCGAAGCTCTCTTTTAAAATTGTCGAAATTTGTGAACATCGCACGAGAGTTTTCGTCATAATTCTTTAGATATTTGCGTAAGTTTAACTTAAATTAATGTTAAGCTCTTTCTCTACAAAATGTTGATGCGAAAATTGTCTTTTTGTTCGCTAGAACAAGATAAAAGATAAAATAGATATTTATTTGCATAAGTTAGTTCTTTAGATCAATATGATCTTCATAATAGATATTAAGTTTATTGATTTTAATTTTGTCGTTTCTTATGATTAATAATTGACGTGATGTTAATGAGCTAGTACTTAAAGTAGAGACGCGTTGATCTAACACAAACATTCTTAGAATGTTCAAAGTATTACATTATTATTTTCTAAGAACTCTTAAAAAGTATTAGAGAGAGTTGTATTGTTAAAGAGATTTGTAAACGTCTTTAGACAATGTAAGCAATCATTTAATAACAAGAGTTGCAACTAGATGTAGCGATAACAATAAATAAGAACTTATTTTAAGTTAAACACGATTTATAAGGAAATCGTATTTAAGAATCTATATATTAAATAAGATTCTTTTTGCTCTTTTTGCTCTTTCGCAAAGCAAAGGAAGCAAATCTTTATGCTTTTGTTGCTTTCTTAAGAAGCAAAGAAAGCAATGCTTCTAATGCTTTCTCGCAAAGCTATAAGAGCATATGTTGCTATTCGTTTCTAGTGCTACATACTATGCGTAGGCTATATACTGGCGTAGACTCGTAACATATTTTAAGTTAATATAGATAATTAAAAAAAAAAATGTTTAATATTATTAATAGATATTAAACAAATTTCTAGTCTTGCTCGAAAAATATATTGATAAAATTAATCTTAAATAAGTTTGCAAACAATTAAGCAAATTATAATAATTAAATACTATTATTGTACTATAAATTTAAATTTAGAAAAAATTATTATTAAATTGTAAAATATATATTGTAGAGTACAAGATAATAATTAACAAGTTAATAGAAATAAGAATTTTTTTTTAATAAAATTTGAGATTGTTTTAAATAAAATTTGATTATAGCTAGATTATTGTATAGAAAATTTTATATTTATAATATTGTTATAAATAAACAAATATTATTAGCAATAATATAAATAGATAATATATTTAAAATAACTAAATATTTACTATTGTATTAAATTAATATTTTTAACTTTTTGAAAATTATATTATTTCTAATTTTAATATATATTTAAATATAATAAAATTAAATAATTAAGTCTTAATAGCTCAATAGTAGCGTATTTAGTTTCTTATAATAATGACGCGCAATCTATAATATTGTTTAAAATAGCATTATAGTGCTATCTAAAACTATATTGTAGATTGCATATTATTAGTATAAAAAATTAAAAAAACAAAAATTCGAATTTCTTTTAAGATATAATAATTTTCTTTTTGTGCAATCTTCTATAAAATTATATAGAACAAGATTTTTAAGCTTTTTAATTAAAGATATTAAATTAATAATTTAACTCTAATTATCTAGATAATCTAAATATATAATTATAATATACTTTTTGATTACTATATTTAATAGAGAAAAATATCAAAAATATATATAGTAAAACAATATATTTGATAGATAATATAACAAGATAATACAAATAATAAAGTACAATAAATAGAATAATTTAAATTTTTAATTTCTTGCTAACTATTTCGAATTTCGATATAACAAAGATATTTAAATATTAATTTTATTACTACTTACTATAATAAAGTTTCAGATTCTATATTAATTGCTTTAACAATTGCAAATTTTTAGACTTAATAATTTTGCAATTAATATAAATAGCAAGAAAATTGTTATCTAAATATATAAAGCAAAATATTAATATATTTTGTATAGAAACAATAATAATACAAATAAATAATATATTTACTAGAAAAGAAGTCGATTATAAAAAATATAATAATTTTTTAAAAAACTAACAAGATCGATATTTAAATTTAATATTTTTTATTGTTTTCTTTCCTAACAGTTTTATTTTACAAGATTTTTCGAATTAATTTTGCAAAAAATATTTTCGAAATTAACAAATTATTAGTCTTCTAATATTTGCAAATTTTATATAAAACTATTATTTTAAATCTGTATTTGCGCTTTTTCTATATTACAAATATTTAACTAATAATAGTTTAATATATTATTTTTTTATATTATCTTTTGTATACTAGAAACTATCTTAATCGATTTTTTTTTGCTACAATTAATTTGCGTTGTTATATTTTTTTGCAATTTCTTGTCTTTTGTCTTATAAACTAAATTAAGTATATTAGCAATACGTAATATATTAAATATATTATTCAAATATTTTATTAATTTGTTTAATTTAAATTATTAGAGTTTTAAAACAAAATATATTGTTAAATTAAGAAATTTTAATACTAAATAAGAAAATTAACAATATAGAATACAAGAATTAATAAGTTTTGCAATTAAATATTTAATAGATAATATAATAGAGTAATATACAACAAATATATATACTTGTGTTCGATTTTAATAGTTAAAGAATATATATTATACGATAATTAATATAATAAACATAATAATTTTTAGTTGTAATAATATTAAATAAAAGTAATATTTAAATTCTAACTCTAATATTAAATATATAAGTTTATCTTATAATTGCGACAATTTTTTTGTTTTAATCTATATAGTCGATATATAGATTTATTTTGTATTATCTATATATATTATTATTAAAATTAATTAAAAGAATAGACTTTTTAAGATCGAATTTTTTTTTTTTTAAAATTCGAATATTGTTAAGTAGCTATATCGGCAATTCCGGAACCCTTGTTAATAGTACTATTAGTAACTAATAGTCAAAGTAGCAAGTTAGTCAATAAGCTCGCTTTATATAATTAAGCGCAAGGTTCAATTGCTAATATTTGTGCGTCGCAATATTGATAGTCTTAGTAGAAATAGCAAATTTAACAAAATTAGCACAATTCGCATTTTTCTTACAATTTTCACTAAAAGAGCGCAATTTACGTATTGCTTATAATTTTCTTACAATAGTGTTAATAGTACTAAAATCTTTTGTGCTATTAATATAAATTCAAATATATTCTTAATTGTCTATATTAATTCTATTGTAGTTATAACTAATATATTCGATAATTTGACTTTAATTAATTTTATTACTTTAGAATTGCTAACAGAGCAAAGCTCTAAATATCTTAATAATTGAATTTAGTCTAAGATTATAAAAATTTGTATACGTTCTTCTTACTATATATAGAAATCTCTAGCACAAATTGTATTAGAGATTGCGTCTTCGCGTAAATCTAGAATCTATTATATTTATTTGTATTATTTACAATGTTATTTATCTTACTTATTTTATATTATATTGTATAGTCTTTTTTTACTTCTAGCTTCTTCTTTTAAGCAATTTAATTAATTGTCAATTTTAATATTATAATCTTCGTTTAACTCTTAAATTCTACTTGAGTTTTGTACTTATTTTAATTTAAATTCTTTCGATCGACAATTTTAATTGTATTAATTAACTTGTTTACGACTTATATTAGTTTTAATAATATCAAAAAGACGTTAAATACAATTTACAATATTTATACTTCTCTTTCTTAGCATTGTTTGCTTGTCGAATGTCTTTCAATTAGCGCTATTTAGAAGTTAAACATAGCAAATAGTCTTTACATATCTTATTTGTCTATTTATTTGCCAAATTAGTTGTCGAATTGTAATTATTGCGCTAAATTCGAAGCGTTAGTATTTTTAATATACTTTTAACAAAACATTTGTTTAATTCGATTTTTAAAGAAAAATCTATCTTAACATTGTTATTAAATTTAATTGTCTTTTGCGTGCAAGTTACAATTAATTAATTATATTTAAAATTAAGTTAAATTAAATTAGATTAAGCTAAATTAAATTAGATTAAATTATCTTTAAAAATCTTGTCTATTTTTGCATTGATTTTATTTTTAAAATTTTTCTAAAAGCGCCAATATAGTTAATTAATATATTAAATTGATTTTAAACAACTAACAAACAATCTATTCTTTTTGTACAAGATACTTATCTTTAAATTACTTTTTATCTTATTGTTTTATAAGTATTATTGCAATTAGTTAACACAATATATAAACATTAAATTATATTAAAGTAGTTCAAACTAAGATAAGTTTCTTTAAAAAGAGTAACTTATTTTTGCGATATTATTTCTTTTACTATTTTTTTATAAGACGCATTATAATTAGTCAATATGTTTTATAAACTTTAAGTCAAATTAAATTAAATTAAATCAAAATTTCTCTAAAATTTGAATCTATATTTTAAGAAAAAAAAAATTTCAAATTGTAGTTAGTACTTTGCGACAATTGTTAACTTCTAATATTAATAAATTTAATTTTATTTACTCTATTTTTTATCGAATATTTTAGCATAAATTTGTTGACTTTATTGTCAACAAATATATTTTTATTGTTTAGTATTTTACGTTGTTATAATATTATTTCGAATTTAAACTTAAAATTATTCAAATTAAACAAAGAGTTTTTTAAAGAAAAATATATTTTTGCTTCGAATTTTAGATTGCGATTTGCTTTTTTATTGTAAAATATTATTTTTTCTTGTAATTTGCGCAATTTTAATTTGATTTTTGTTGTATTTTGATTATTCTATAGTCTTTGTATAATATTTTAGATTTCTAATATTATTAGTTTAATATATATAATTATATAATTCGCATTATAAATTACTTATTGTTAATTTAATTCTTTTTAAATTTGATTGTAATATGCGCTTTGTAACAAAATTTCTTTATATAGTAACAAATTATAATATATATTATTTTAATTACTTTTAAACTTAGTTTTGTAAATAAATATTTAATTAAAGAATTTGTTTTAAAGCTTTTTTAATTATTATTAAAAAACAATAATACAAAGATTTTAACAATTATTAAAACTTAAAATATTTTAAATAGTATTTTTGTTTATTGATAATTTATACTTAAGAAGACGCAATTTTGCAACAATGTTACAATATAGTTACATAACTTTTTGCTATTGTTAAAATTATAATAATTCTTAATTATTTCGCACATTTGCTTTATTATATATAATTAAATGTTGTTTATCAAATCGAATAATTATAACAAATTAGTTCTAAATTAATATTAACAAACTAAAATAACTATCTTCCTCGTCTCTTCTAGCGTTAAAATATTGACAATATTCTTGTTTTATTAATATTTAAAGTTATCTATTTAAACAACTATTTTTCTTTATAGCTTTTTTATTAGTTTAAACAATCTTGTTTTTTGTTTAGAATTTGTTTAGAAATCGCAATTCTTAAATTTAATATTATTATAAACAATTATAATTTGCAAAAAAGAAATTATATTTTGTATAATTTGTTTATATTTTAATGTTAAATAATATTTTAAACATCGTCTAATATTCTTTTATAATACAAATATATTAGCGAGTGCTATTTGAGTCTTTTGCGAAGATAATAACTCTTTTTGTTAATTGTTAAATGCAAAGAATTAAGAAGTAAAATTCAAACAATTAATTGTCGAAAACGCAAAATTGTAAATACTAAAAAAAGATTAAAATAATTGTAATTTACGTATTTTCAATTTTCTAATTATATTTTTAAGAAACAAAACAACAAATAAGAGTTGTAATTAATTAAGAAAAAACTTAAAAAAAGAAACAAAATTTACTTTGTTTTGTATTTGCGAAGACAATATTTTTATTGCATTGTTTTTTTTTGTTAACAATAAAAGCTCTTCTACGTTTGTTTAAAAGACGCGAAAATTTGTTCGATTTAAAGTCTAAATTGTTTTTTTTATTTGTCGAATTATTATTCTACGCAAATATAGATTAGTAAATATTTTTTAATTTAATTAGCAATAATTGTGTTTATTAAAAACATTGTAACTCTTAGTCTTTTAAATATAATTAACAAAGTTATATGCGCAAGTATTGTTAAATTGACGTAGAACAAAATGTAAGAGAATACTTGTTATAGAGTAAAAAAATTAAAACAGTAAAAAATACTTGTTTGAGAAAAAAGTATTAAGAGAGAAACAAAAACAATAAGAAGCTAATATAATGTATTGATATACGTTTGTTTGTAATTTAAGTTAAATTTAATTTAATATAACTTAATATAACTCAAATTAATCTAATTTGTTCTAAGAGTTTCTTGTTTAAAATATTCTATATTGTTTGCTTTTTTATTATGTTATTTATATTATAATAAATGTCTTAATAAATTGTAACAAACGTTGTTGTGTCGCTTATTATAAAGAAATAATAATCTTAATTATTGTCTTTTACGCTTTAACTTATCGAAAGATTGAAATTGTACAATTTTCTTAATTATTGTCAATTACTTTTGAATATTTAACTTTTAACAAATTATTTAAGTTGTTTCGTTAAAGTAAAGACGAATTTTGCGAAATTGCAAATACTAAAAAGAAGTCGAACAATCTTTCTACTATAGATTTACGCTTATTTATTTAATTGATATCTATATAACGTATTAACTCTTGTTGCATATTCAATCAACGTAAAATAACGCAACAAAATATATTATTATATGCGAAAACATAAAAAAGACTTTGCGCTATATGCGCTTTGCTATTTAACACAATTAATAAAATAATTAGCAATAATATTGTTTAAATAAAGTCTTCGCTTCTATTATTTACAATATTAGATAACAAGTTTGAAATATTGTTTGCAAGATTTACAAATTGTATCTTAATATTGTTGTTTTTTTTGTCAAAAGATCTCGCATTAAAGCTTGTCGAAAACAATTTATTTGTCAAATAATTATTTTATTTAACAATAACATTTTGATCTTCTTTTTTGCGTTTAAAGCAAAGAGCACAAACAAAATTGTTATTGTCTCTTTCGTTAATTTAAGATAGATCGCTCTTTTTGTCGCATCAAAGTATACATTATTTAAGTTTATTATTTTTTTTTTTTTATTGTTGTTGTCTTCATTTCTATTGAACTTATAAGAATAACGCAATTCTAATATATAACTAAATTACGCAAAAAAGTAAAATAACAAAAGACAAACAACTAGTTAACTACTATCTAATAGTTTAATAAATAAAAGTTTAATAAAATTGTTTATCTAGAATTTCTAATGCATCAACGTATTGTTAAATAATTCAAATTAAGATTACATCTTAATCGATAATAATAGCACAAACAATAATATCTTAATTCGCTTTAATAGACTCAAAGAGAACAATATCTAAAAAGAGAATCTATTATATATCAATTCAAGTACTAGTATAATCTTCGACAACAACAAAAATAACAATTTGAGAGAATCTAATTTAAAACGTTTACATTTTATATTAATTAACTTATCTTTTTTTATAAAGCAAAAAATACGTTTGTTAACTTCTTTATTAATTTTATTTTGTTTTATATTATTAATATCTATTTAGTTTTAAAACAATTGCAAAAATTGTCTTTATTACAAGTTGCAAATTCGATTAAATTATAAGAATCTATATATTAAAATATATTTAAAGAAAAAATATAAATTTTAACAATAGTATTTTATATACTTATTAAGAGATTGTTTGTTTTGTATATTGCTTTAGATTTAATAATTTTTTATTAAACTAGTTAAAATCAAAATTAAATTGCTTTAAATTTAATATATTAAAAAGTATATTAATATAAGAAGTCTATGGCGATATACGCGCGTTAATATTATTAATTTCAAATATATTTTTGCATTTTTATTAAAAACGCTATTGTCGCAAAAAAGAATATTACGAAGCTTCTAAATATGCTTTAAAAGCGTCTTTATCAAATAAAATTTAATAGCAATTTGTATCTTTAATTAGTTTAAAATCAAATAAAGCTCTTAAAAAATCAAAACTTATCTAAGATTTTTAATATTATAATATAGTTTTTTTACAATTTAATTAATAATAGTCTTATTTTTTATTAGCGACATATTTAGAAACTATTTAATGCTTATTTATTAAGAAATTAAACTCAAGAATTGTATTTAATTTAACAACAAATTTCTTTAGATTGCGTAATCTTAAGAAGAACTATGCTCTTAAAATTTTTATCTACTATATTGACGCTAGTAATTTTGTTAAGAATTAATAATAGTCTCTATAGTTTTGTTTAACTTATAACAACGTTTACAACAAAATAAAAACAAATATTTGCGACAAATTTAACAAAAATGTTTTCTTAATTGTTATTAAAAGCAATAACTATAACAACGTTAACAAAAATAACATAATTTAGCGTCTTTTAATACAATCAAAATATAATTGTTGCAATTAAGTTAACTTAATCTTAAACAATTTGATTTAATCTTAAATAAATTAACTTAAAACTTAAACAATTTAACTTAATTATTAATTAATTTAAGTCTTAAAATAGATTTGCTCTTCTTACTAATAACGAAATTTTTAACATTTGCTATTTTCTTTTTATATTTTTTATTTTCTTTGACGTATTAAATACGTCTTTTGCAATTTTAAGTTTCAAAATAATAGCAAAAAAAATATGCATTATACAAAAGTCTACGTATTGCGCAATTTAGTTAACTTGTTTAATACGTTATTGTAGTTTAAACAATACAAAATAAAAATATTATTATTTATTGTCAAAATATTATTATTTATTGTCAAAATAAATATTTAAATAATAGAGAAAACATATAAATTAAAAGTCTTTTTATAATTCTAATAACATAGATTTTGTCAATTTAACTTAATTATTGCGTCTTTGATCTTTTTTCTTTTTTCGATATTCTTTAGCTTATATATTTGCAAATCGAATTTCGTTAATTTTGAAGTTAGAATTATATATAGTATTGTATTAATCTTAATTGATAAAATTGTTAATATAATACTTTGTGCGTTTTTGATTTGTTGACACAAAATATATATTGCGAATAATATATAACAAATTGTAAAATTGTTAAAAATATAAACGTATAAAGTTTTTGTTTATATTAGTAAGAAAGTCGATTATTTTATATATTTTATATATTGTATTAATAATTTCTTAATTAATTTATTGTTTTATTTCGATTAATATCTTTATATACTTTTGTAAACGTTTAGTACAATTTAATTGCTAATAGTCGAATATAATAACTATAAATCGCACGTTTTTTATATATTTATTGTTGCTCTTTGTTGATTTGTTGCTTCGATAAATATTTTTCGATTTATACTTTTGTACTTATATATAATCTCTTTATTAATTAGCTTTATTGCGTTAACAAAAAACGTATCGAATTATATTTTTTTGTAGTTTTTTCAAATTTGTGTAATTCTTTTTGTTTCGTTTTTAGCAAATTAAAAATTTGTAAATTTTAACAAAGTAATTTTCTATTTAAGACAAATTTTGTTTTCGAACGCTTAACTCTAGTTAATTGCAAGTTGATTTTTATACTTTTTTGCGTTTTTTCCGAATAAACATTGCTATTGCGTCTATAAAATTTAAATATTTGAATTTCTTCTTTATAGCAACTTTTTTAGCTTTTTGTTAATATTTGTAATTTATACATTATTTGCTTAGTAATGTTTGATCGTAAAAATCAAATTATATTAATAAATTCATTAACTCTTGTATTAATTTGTTAATTTCTTTTTTTATTTCTTGTTTGACAACAAGTATTAAACTAATTTGCAAATAAAAAATTATATTGCTTATAATACTAATATTAATATATTAAGTATTATAATCTAATATCTATATTTTCTATTTCTTTGTTTTGTTTGTTTTTAAAAAGAATTGCTTTAATAAAACTTTATATATTGTTTTATTATAAAAGATATTGTAGTTCTAAGCACTATTAAATAGTTAAATAAAATCTATATAATAAGTAAAAATATAAAGTTTAAAAATATTAAAATATATTTTATTTTTGTTGTTTTTATTGTGCGTTATATTTTGTAATCAATATTTGACAAAAATTGTCTTTAAGTTGTTAATTCGATACAACGCGTACTCTATATAGCTTAATATATTTTTATTATAAAAAACGTATTAAGCAAGCATAACAAAGTCTATAATTGTTCGAACACAATATATTGTTGCGTTTTGTTTTTCTATTAGTAGAGATATTATTGTAGAAACAAGCTAATATACTATTGTTTTTTGTTTAACTTTGCTCTATTGTTTAACTTTATTAAATAACTTAAACGTCTTTAAGTTTATTATATTAAAAATTTGACAAAAGCGCTTATTTAATTAAATAAATCTTGCTATTTTAACAATACTTTTGTTTTTCTTCTTTTGCTTTGTAAATTGTTTAAAATATATCTTTGCAATAACATTATTAATTAAAACAACAATCTAATTAATTAATTACATAATTATATCTTTTAATAACTAATAAAGAATGTCGAAATTTATTAATTTATAAACGTTGCAATACTTGTGTTTTTACGTTTAATTGCGCATCAAATATATATTTATCTTCTTTTTGTCTTCTTTTAAATTTGTCTTTTGTTTAACAAATTTGTTTTAAGTATATTTAGAAGTACAATATTTTTATTTTTTTATAAGATGCTCTTGTTTGTTTAAAGAAACTTTGCAAATATTGCAATATTTATTCTTCTTAATATTAATAATAAAAACTTGCTCTTTATAGTTTATTATTATTTCTTTAATAATTAAATAACATTTTCTTGTAAAATTGTCGACGCAAAGTACGTTTATATTAAATTTGCCAAGTATTTCGAATGCTATATTTGATTAACTTGCAAAGCGAAATTATTATAGATTAAAAACGTACGTTAGAAGATCTTCTCTATAATTTAATAATATACTTTTGTTTGTAAATATTGCAAATACTCTTTCTTAATTTTTATAATTAATATTAAGTCTATTAGCATTAAATTTGATCGAATTTAACTTTATCTTGTAGTTTAATCTAAATTATTAATAGTTATATATATTGATTACAAGTTTTAATCTCTATAATGTTGTATTATTTAAGTTTTGTTTGTAGCTATTAGAATTAAAATAATTGTAGTTTCTTCTAGTAGCTAATTTTGTATATCTTATTATCAATTTTCTATATATATTTCGATATAGACGCAAATATTGTTTGTTGTGCTAATTTAAATTGACGCGTATGCTAGATTGTTCTAAAAAGATTTGTAATTAAATAAAAAACGTATTACATTCTTGATATTCCAATAGTATATAATATACTTAATAGAGATAAAACTACTAATTGTGTCTTCGATTGTAAATTTTATCTTGCGCTATTTATTGTTTTTGATTTTGTACAAAATAATTTTTATTTGCGCGCGTTATTTATTGTCGTTGCAAAAGCTATAATATTTTTGTATACTTTTGTTATTCTTATTTTAGAACAATGCGTTAATAGTACTCTTTGTAAGCTTGTAATCTAATATCTATTTTGCAAACTTATAATTTTAAACATTCTAAAAAAAACTATATATTGTCGAGAGAATAAAGAACGATTTTTGCGTAATTTTTTTTATTTGACAAATATAGCTACTCTTTCGAGCTATATTGTTGATAAATTTTTTTGTTCTTTTCTTCTAATTGTATTGCTTAATTATTATAATTAACATAATAAATTGTAGATTTGTCGATGCGCGATTCTTTGCTTTGTTATTAGATGTTCGTATAATATATTTAAAATTAATAGAATTTTCTATTTGTAAAATTGAAAAATAACATTCTTTAATCTTTATAATATGCGCGTTCGAAAACTTATAATTATTTTAATTTAATTCGAATAATTGTAGAATTTTGTCGAACGTTACTTTATTAAATATATTTAATACATTAATTTTCTTTAAATGTTGCTTTATTTAAAGAAGACAATTGCGCAACTAATATAAATCGTTTTTTTTCAATTTTTTTTTCAAGTTCTCTTTTATTTTCTTCTTAGATTTAGATTCTTTTTGATGCTTTATCTCTTAAATTATTTAGCATCTAGCTAGATAACGCGTTAGTTTATTGTTGTTCTTTAACGCCAAATTACACGTATCGCAAAAACAAGATATAGTATTTTGCTTTCTTTTCTTAATAATCTTGTTTACTATATATATATAACATAGTAAAACAACAAATATTTGAAGATTTGTTGAAATATATAATTTATAAAACATAATTAATATATCGCGTTGCGAAGCTATTAATATTATTACGTTAAATTGATTTTAAAGAAACGTCTTAAGTCTTGTCTTTTACTATTATAAATATTTTAGAGAAACTAACATTATTATTAGATAAAAATATAGTTAAAGAAATAAATCTCTAGACTATATTAATGTATATTAATATTATAATAAAAAGTTAAACTTTTAATTGTTTATCGAATATTAAATACAATTATAATAAAAGATTACTTAATTAATTATATTTATAAGTTTCAATTATAGAGTAATTTATTAATTAATTATTATATATAATATAAGCAAGTTGCGTAGAATTTAAATATTAATATATTTCTTTTCTTATTTTGCGAAAATTTATAACAACTCTACTTCGAATTATCTCTTTATATATAAATTAATATATCAATATTACTTAAAGAATCTATTTAGTTAAACATTGATATTATAGTTAATTTTAAATAAACTCTCTCTATTAAGAGTATAATATTAGTATTAGATAACGCAAACTATTGTTGTTAAATTATTGCAAACTTAATAAAGAGTTTGCGTTAATTTGCGTAAATTTGCGTCAACTTAGACAAGCATAATAAGAATTGTATTTAAAAAGAAGATATTAGCTTTATATGCAATTGTATCTATTAAAGAGATAATTCTTTTAATTAATTTAAACTAGTTTGCGTCAACTTAAACAAATATAACGAAAATTGCGTTTAAGAAGAAGATATTAGCTTTACATGCGATTGTATCTATTGAAAGGATAACTCTCTTAATTAATTTAAGTTAGTTTGCGCCAATCTAGACAAACATAACAAAAATTACTATTGCAAAGATGCTCTCTTTTAATTAACATAAACTAATTTGCGCCAAACTAGACAAACATAATAGAAAATGCATTAAAAGAAGAGATATATAAGATTACAACTTTACATTCGATTAAAGCTATTAAAAACACAATTTTGTTAATTAATCTAAATTATTTTGCGTCAATCTAAACAAACATAGCGAGAACTACTATCGCAAAGATGTTTTCTCTTGATTAACATAAACTAGTTTACGCCAAATTGAGCAAACATAATAGAAAATGCGTCAAAAGAAGAGATATATAGAATTATAGCTTTACATTCGATTAAAGTTACTAAAAATACAATTTTGTTAATTAATTTAAGTTAGTTTGCGTTAATCTAAACAAACATAACAAGAATTGCGTCAAAAAAAAGAGTCGCAATATTACGACTTTATATGCGACTATAACTATCGCAAAAATACTCTCTCTTAATTAATATAAACTAGTTTGCGCCAAACTAGACAAGCATAACAAGAATTGCGTCAAGAGAAGAGAAATATAGAATTACAACTTTACATTTAATTATAGTTATTAAAGACATTGTTTCTTAATTAAGATAAGCTAATATACGTTAATCTAAACAAAAATAATAATATTTGCATTAAAAGAAAAGTTATATTAAATAACAACTTTATATACAATCTCAAATTAATAAAGATATAATACTCTTAATTAATTTGAATCAATCTAGCAATTGTATCGAAAACTTAATTGTATTTTTGTAATTAAATATTACAAGACTCTTTAAAATATTTTTCTTGTTTGTCTTTATATCTATTGTAACTACAAATAAGTTTCGAAAGCTTAATATAAAGAGTGTTAGACTTTTGCTTTCGACAAAGCTTTATTAATATATTTTTTTGTCTAAATTTTTTTCTTTTTGACAATAAGTTAAGTTTTGTTTTTGATTCGATATACGTTGCAATAATTGAAAAATAATTAAAAATTACTTTGTGCAACTAATATTTCGAAAAAAAAAGAATTACACACAAATAAAACAACAAAAAGAATAAAGATAAAAAATTAAAACAAAGACAATAGCAATAAATTAAGTTAATTAAGATTTAAATCAAGTTAATTAAGATCAAAGTTATAGATTCGAAATAAAATATAAAAATAAATGCAAAAATAGCTTTTTAAGTTATTAACTTTTTTAATAGTATCTATGTAGCAACTATTTAAATTATAAAGAAATTTATAATTTTAAAAGTCTTAGTTGTAAATTTAATTATTGCAAGCTAATTGTTTAGCGCAATATTTTTAATTCTTATTTTTGTATATAATATATAGTATAAAACTTTTAACTCGTTACTTTAACGCTAAATACAAACAAAGATTTTAGCGATTCAAAATACGCTATATACGAGCTCGCATATAATAATTATTATAGCGTATTAAAGATTTTGATTTTTTTTTAGCATTTTAACAATTTTAATTAACGTATTTGATCTGTTTTGTTATAAAAGCTTGTTTATTGCTTATTTCTTTAACAAGTTTAAAGACATTAATTGTTGTTTATTGTTCTAAACTTCTTAAATTTTTGAAATATATTTAAGAATACTCTTCTTAAAGTTAGATACTTTCGCAAGAATTATAGAGAGAAGTTAGTATATAATATTTGTAGAATAAAACAAATATTAAAATTCGCAATAAAAATAGCAAGAATAACAATTATAATAAAGCAAAAGCTAGAATAAAGATAAAATTTATATATTTTATTATTAATGTTATTTTAAAAAAGTTCGACATAATTAAGATAAATGTCTTGAAGTACTTTAAAAAAAATTTCTTAATAATAAACAACTTTAAACAATTTTTTATTAATATAAAGTAAAAGACAATTTAAAATTAATTCTTTTTAATATAATTAATATTTAAGTTTATACAAACTTTAAATATATAGTTTTTAATTTAACGTATTTGCTATTGTAAAATTGTTAATATTATAAACGTTAAATATAATAAAGTTATTATAGATTTGCAACAAATGTATTTTGTCGAAGATTTGCTTAATTTTTTAAATTGTTATATTTGTAAAATGTTTTCGAATATAAGTTAGTTTGTGTTGTTGTTAATTCTAGATTATATATATTTGTTTAAACTATATTTTAATACGTTTTTTCTAATTAACAATTATACTTTTTAGACTATTTTAATACTTTTTGAAAAAAGTGTCTTTTAATAAATTTGCGTCAAAGTTTAAGAAAATATAGTAATTATTTATTGTATTATTTGCTTTAATTATAACAACAAATTATAATTTTAAAAATTAGAGTCTTAAAGATTTGTACAATTTCAAAAGTTAATATTTTAGTTTTTAAAATATTTTTCTCTTTGTTGTTGTCGATACTTTATTCTTTATTTTATTAAGAAATTTTGTTGTAAAATAAAAATAAAAATAATCTAAATTATTTTATAAGTTCGAGTCTATTAAATTAAGAAAAGCGACAACGTTTGTAAAATTTGTTGTAATTATAAATTTAAACATTACTATTAATTAAAAGCGATATTTAAATCTTTTAATTTTTGTACTATTTATTACTTTTTAAAGTTCTAATTTTAATATCTTAACAATATAATATTTATTAATAACAACAAATTCTATATAAATACAATAAATATTCTTTCGTTTTGTAATGTCGTAGCGCTGGCGACGCGCTAGCGCCTTAGGATATGATAGGGCACGTGACAGCGCCTTAGGGTATGGCAGAGCACGTGACCCCAAGTGCCTATGAAAGCCCCAAATGGCACGACATCCCTTTCTAATTAAATAGCGAGAAATAGACTCGCACGTTATGGCGAGTATTAAATAAAAAGAAAGTTCGTCTTTCGTTGTTCTTTAACGATTACTTTTACTATTATCTATTTCATATAATTAAGACATAGTAATACAAGTCTATTATATTTTACATCTTTTATATCTTAGTGTGCTAACGAAAAACAAACGCATTCGCATTTTATAATTTTAATTATTTTATCTTTCGAAGAAAAAGATTTGAGACGTGATAGCATTATGTCGAATTATAGTAATTTAAGTCACAATGACTATTTAATTACTAAATTAAAGTTTGAAGAATTTGATGTTTTTCGAGGCAACAATCGCTCACAAAACGTCGACAAAGATAATTCACATTAGCGTAACGACAATGAAGAAGATAGCTTAGTTACGATTAAAATCTTAATTTTACATTAACAAATAGAAACTTTGATAACAAAAATTTAAGATTTGCGAAATGCTTAGTAGACTTAAGCTATAATAATTAAAGTAACAAATTCTTAAGTTTCTTAATTTGTTATCGCATCGTCATTAATAATGTCTAAGTTTCTAAAATTCGAAAAGCTAAAATTGTACAAAAGTCAAAGCGTAAATAAGCACATCATTTAATTCCGAAAAATTGACATTAATATAATGCGATTTTTGACGTACTTTATTACGAATAAAAATAAAAATCTTTATTATATATTATTTTTGAAAAACAATGTTGTTACGCAATGATATTTAAGAACAAGCAATGACGCTAAATTAAAAAGCGAGATCTTTGAAGAATTTAAGAAGTTTTTATTGAATTTAGTAGCTAATTTTGCTAATTGTCGCCTTTTCGTTTACGAAAGATAAGAGATCGCTAGATAGAAATTAAATTAAAAGATAATTATCTTTAAAAAATATTTAAATGAGTTAAAGATTCATCTAGCATCGCTTTTAAAAAAGCATAAAATTTATATATTTTTAGCTAAGCTTAAGTTAAACTTGAAAGTAAAAATCTTAGATATCAATAGTATGTCAAACATTCGCGATAAACTTCTAGCTATAATTATTATATAAAAACAAACGTTAAATCGCATTTGCGAAGCAAACGTAAACAACTTTAAAAATCAACGAATTACAAAAAATTCTAATGTCTCTTTAGACAAATTTTACTAAAATCGTCGCTTAAACAATGTTGACAAATTTATCAAAAATAAGAAATTATATACTTTTGAAAACTTGTCAACGTTGCGCAAACGAATCTACGAAATTAATGACGCAAACTATTTAAGAAATGTCAAATGCTTTAGATGCCATAAAAAGAGACATTACAAAACGAATTATTTCAATAAATACAAATGAGACAAATCTATTATTGCTATTGTTATCACGACAAATGTGAAAAAAGATTAAGCTTCGTCAACGTCTCGCAAACGAAGCAAAAAAGACAAATAAAAATAATAAATTTAATTTTAATGAAAGATTAAATTCGACTCTTCGATAACGAACGTCAAGTTATAGATTTAATTAACTTAAGAGCTAAGATTAATCTCATTAATTATGTCTATGTAGTGCAATAAGAATTGAAATCCACATTCGTTATCTTATCGACATCAAGTTTTCTTAATGGCGATGATCGTTTCTATTATGACGTCTATAAGTTGATTTATCACTTAATTGACTCATAAGATTAGCATTAAGAATGCATTATCTTGTTTTATTTAATAAAATATATAAGCTCTAATCTTATATTAGATATATCAATGTTGTTCAAGCAAGACATATTGATTAATTCGAAAACGCAAAGCTAGCGATTCAAGATCTTAGATAAAAAATTAAAGATAATTGATCTCAAGCAATTTGTCTTAGATTTCGTCAAACATAGCACAATTTATGCAATTGTTTGCGCTAGCGTTACGAAGGCGTCAAACAAAAAACTAGCGAAATTTGAGATTTCTAAGAAATTAAGAAATCTAAAAGATGTCTATGATGATAAATTAACTAGAATTCTACTAGAATTAAGAAGAGAAAATCACGCTATTAAGCTTTAAAACGATAAAGAGTTATCGTTTATGTCTTTTTATAATTTTTCACAAAACAAGTTGGCAATACTTCAACGATATCTTGATAATGCGTTAGCAAAAGATTAAATTAAGCATTCAATTTCGCTTGCAAACGCCTCTATTTTATTTGTATTAAAATCGAACAATGAATTATATTTATGCGTCAATTATAGAAACTTAAATGCGATTATTATTAAAAATTGTCATTCATTGTCTCTAATTACGAAAACGCTAGATCGTCTATGCAAAGCAAAGCGCTTTATCGTCTTGAATCTAAAGAACGTCTATTATTGTATTCGCATTAAATGCGATAATAAATAAAAGATGACGTTTTATATACGCTATGAGCATTTTAAGTACTAAGTTATGTCATTTGAACTAGCAAACGCATTCGCAATCTTCTAGATTTATATTAATAAAACGTTGCGAGAGCTAATCGATGTAACTTGCGTAATTTATATAAATAACATACTTGTATATAGCAATGATTCGACGAAGCACTAGCGTCATGTTAGATAGATACTAGAACGCCTTCGCGAGTATTCGCTATACATTAATCTAAAAAAGTGTAAATTTAACACTACAAAAATTGAATTTTTGAATTTCATCATATTTCCAAAAGATGTACAAATGAATTTAGAAAAAATTAAAACGATTAAGAAGTAATTTAAATTAAAAACTTATTACGAGCTTTAAATGTTTTTGAGTTTTGTAAACTTTTATAGACGCTTTATACATCGTTATTTAAAAAGAGCTATTTTTCTTACTAGTTTGTTAAAAGAAAGTAAAAATAACAAGAAATATAACTTTTTCGTTTAATCAAATGAAGTAGAGTAGACGTTTCGTCAACTTTGCGACATCTTTATGTTAACTTCACTACTTTATTATTACAACTTAAGCAAGAAAATAAGAATAAAGATTAACGCGTTTAACTTTGCAATCGCGAGCATTCTAAATCAACAAAATAATAACAAAAATTGACGTTTAATGACGTTTTAATTGCGAAAGATGATTTCGACGAAGCAAAATTATGAGACGCATAATTAGGAATTGCTAGTTATTGTGATCGCTTTTAAGTAATGAAGACACTATTTAAAAAATAATGTATACTTTATTAAGATATGATTAAATTACAATAATTTTAAAGAATTTATAAGTCAAAAGAAACTAAATTTAAGGCAAGCTCGCTAGGCGCTCAAGTTAGTCGTCTATAACTTTGAAATTTTTTATCGTTTAAATAAGAAAAATCTAACGAATAAATCGTTAAGACGTTCTAATTATAAAAAGATTTTATCGTTAAACACAAGATTGTTGTTAACGTTGCAAAACAAATTGACGTTATTATTTAACGAAGATTCGTTAACGCAAAACAAATAAGAAGCATCAAATGATTTGATTCTTGTATTCTAAAATAAGCTAGCGTTATTATTTGACGAAAAATCGTTAACGCAAAGCGAACGAGAGACATTAAATGATTTAACTCTTGTATCATAATTAGCAAAAGTATTTATTAATGACGCGAAGATTTCGCAATCATGAAGTAGAAAAAAAGTCTAAAAAGAACTAGTATCTCTATTTTAACTAATTGAAGTACAAGTTGTTATTTTAAAAAAAGTGATTAAGAACATGCCAAAGAAATCGTATAAAAAATCTCAAAAATTAATGAGATTCTTAATAAAGAATCTTTAGATAAAAGACATTTAAGTTAAAAAAATTTAAGTTAAAATTAATAAATCGTTTTGTCGCAAACAAACGATATAAACTTTAGATCAAAAGAATTTTGTTAAACATAACAAACTACTTTATGTTTTAAAGAATGCAATCATTAAAAAAAAATTAATTCGCAAAAATTATAACGATTCTTTGACGAAACATTTTAAGATTAAGAAAACTTTAAATTTACTTTAGCGAAAGTATTTCTAGTTCGCTTGCGTTAAGCAAGTGAAAACGTATATTAAAACATGTGATGTTTATTAACGCATTAAAGTTTTTCGTTATAAGTTGTATAATAAGCTTCGATTCTTATTTGCGACAAAAAAGTTATAAAAGAAAATTATTATAAACTTTATAACGAATTTGTCGTCGAACAAACGTCGTAAAGTTGTATATGATTCGATTTTCGTAATAATCGATCGTTGTACAAAAATGATTAAATATATATTTGTAATCATTAGAATTGATGTCGCAAAATTAGCAAAAATGTTTTTCAATAAAATCGTTTTACGCTTTGAAACGCTAATTAACATAGTGAGTGACAAAAGTTTTGTCTTTACTAATGTTTTCTAGTTCGTTATATGTTTTTATGTACGAATTAAAAGACGATTAAGCGAAATAAGCAAATTTATTGCTAATGACAAAATTCGTTTACAACAATAGTCATTACGTTTTAATTAAAGCTTCGTCGTTCTATTTAATGTACAATTATCATTTGGAGATTTATTATAAAGTTGAGAACAATTTCATTAAAGAGAAGATATTATCGACACAAGAACGCGTAAAATAGCTTCATGATTTAAAAAAGATTTTAACAAAACGTTTTAAAAACGTTGTCGCACAACAAACGAAATACTACAATGAAAAACATAAGTTAAAGAGCTTTGTTGTAGAAGAATTGATTATGCTCTTAATTAGAAATCTAAAGTAAAAGAGATTTAACAAAAAGATGTTACACAAGTATGTTAAATCGTTTAAAATTAAAAACAAAATTAAAACGCAAGTTTATCGTCTTATTCTATCTAATATTTATCGAATTCACAATACTTTTTATGTTTCACTTCTAGAATTATATTTGCATCGCGCTAATAATAAGTAGACGAAACAAATGTTGCAAATTTTGAAATTTGTTAACAACGAAGTTTCATAAAAGATTAAAAAAATTCTAAACAAAATTAAGTTAAAGAAACAAATATAATATAAAATTCAATAAATAAATTGAAACAAAGAGTATAATTAATGACTAAGAGAAGAATCTCTAAATAATGTCAATAAGTTGCGAAAGAACTTTAAGAAACGAACGCATAACAAACGAAAGCAAAAAAGATAACGCGACGCGTATTGCGACAACGACGATTATGTTAATATTAATTTGTTCGATAAAATATCGCGCAATCGTTATCGCATCGTTGTCGTATAATCAAGTTACGTAAAAAGATTTCTTCATTTTGTTACACAAGATGCTAAAATAATGAAATCGTCTCTCTTAACATAAATGCTTAAAACATAGCTCAAAAACAAAGTTACTTCATCATCGTTAATTAGTCGACGACGTACTATAACGACTTAGCAAGTTCTTAACGTTTCATCAAATTCGTCTCAAAACAACTAAAGAAAATTCTTAAATTTATTCGAAAATAAGTCGTCGAATTTCTTAAAGTTAATCATAAATAAATTTTTAAAATTGTTCGAAATACTTACATCATTTTAAGAAAAACAAACTACAAAAAATTTGCTTCGTACAATATTTTTCATTTTTATTATAGATTCGCTTTCGTTATTTGTACGCATTTTTGCATTCGTTATTTTTTAAAAATATATAAACAAACGAAGCGCGAAAAGAATTAAAATAAAACTTATTACATTTTTATTTAACGATCTCGTCAATAACTTAAAGTCAATAAAAGATTTCGTCGTAAAATTGTAAAACTTTACGAAAAAATCTTTTAAACTTGTTTTATCTAAATCGACGACAAACTTAAAGACGATTTATTTTAACTTTGTTTTTTTCGTCTTTATTAACAACTTGTTCTCGTTTTCGTTTCTTTTTTATTTTAAATTCTAAATGCATGTCAATAAAGTGTTGAAAAGCAAACGAAAATGCTTATCTTTAATACTCTCTCAAAAAGTAGATCGATTAGCTATTGCGCTTTGACGAAAGCTTTATTTTAAGTTATCTTTGTTTTTGCGAACTTTTGTTCGAACTTAACTTGACGCTCTTAAGCGAAAATTAAATCTCGTTCGAGTCGTCAAATACAAGATTGAGCTTAATTTATTATTAATAAAATAAACTCTTTATTGCGTCGCCAACTCTTCATCGCACAAACTACACTCTTTCGCACATGCTTTATATATCTAATAATTGTGTTTTTCATTTCGAGTCTCTCGCGATAATTAATGACGAGATTCTTCACACTATTTCGAAAGCGTTTAACGAATTAATAAATATTAACAATTGTCGCATCGTAGATGCGAACAAAACTTATCACAATATAGCGATTTGATTTATGATAAAAAATCTTGCATCAAGTATAAACACTCTTCTTCTCGCAAACGCATGCATGTTTGCTTACGCAAATTATGCACAAAAAATCATTACAAACTATAACATGTTAATATCGTAAACGACAAAGTGTCAAAATTGTTTACTCTTTTATTTTCTTAATTTCTTAAAAAATGTAGTTGAAAAAACAAGAAAAAAAGAAACGAAAAATATATTAATTAATATTTGCACTATATATATAAGCTTCACGCATTGTCGTCTTTGCAACAATTTATTTATAACGATAAAGCAATTGCAATTAAGAAAAATATAGAGAGAAAGAAAAAAAAGAAAAGAGAAATAACAACATTTATGTTTATGATTCATCTAACGTCTACGCAACGCTAGCTTCACTTTGAACCCTAATTAAAACTCTAATAACAACAAACGACTAAGCGATAACGCATCATAAATTGTCATAATTGTCATTACGTTATTTTATAGATTGTGTTAAGTTAAAGCATAAATTTATTTTTATTAAATAAAAGACTTTTTTTCTTCTAATTCTCAAAGAGATTTAAGAAGATTTTTAACGAGCTTTTGTAACGTTGGCGCTTAGCAAGCGCTTTCATCTTTAATAAGACTAATATAGCTTTTTACATCATTAAGAATTAATGCTTTAAAAGAGAAAATAATTGTAATGTTGTAGCGCCAACGACGCGTTAACGCCTTAAGATATGGCAAAGCACGTGATAGCGTCTTAAGATATGGCAAGACACGTGATTTCGAATGTCTATAAAAGCCTTGAATGGCACGACACCTCTTTCTAATTAACTAGCGAGAAATAGGCTCGCACGTTATGGCGAATATTAGATAAAGAGAAAGCTTGTTTCTCGTTGTTTTTTAACGATTAGTTTTACTACTATCTATCTTATATAATTGGGATATAGTAATACAAGTTTATCATACCTTACGTCTTTTATATCTTAGTGTGCTAGCGAAGAGTAGACGCACTCGCACCTTACAGTTTTATATAAAATTATTCGCAAAACTTAGTAAACTTAAATGCAATATACAACTTTTAGTTGTAATATATAGTTAAAAACTATGCAATAAATAAAATTAAGCTTAAAAAATCGCAATATTTTAAACAATTTTCTCTTATATTTATAAAAAGCTATACAATAAAATCGCGATAAATTCGAAATTAATTAAGAATAACAATTGTTAATATCTATTTATTTTTAACTAATTAGTAAAGATTAAGAAAAATAATATTAAAATTTTTTATGTTAATAAATCTATAGATTCTTTTGTTTTAATTGTCGAAATTTGTGTTTAAAAGAAAATACACAACAAAAACGCTATATATAAAATAGAGATCAAGTTGACATAAATAAACGTCTAGTTATTGCTTAAACTAGCAAAAGAGCAAACAATATTAATAAATGTATCTTTAGAGCAATGTTTACAAATAATAGATTTGTCTCTTTATTTAATTTGAATGCTTTGTTATTGTTTTTATAGCTATAAACAAAAGATAATAATTGCAAGAATAATAGTAATCTATAAGTATAGATTGTTAGTAATTAAGTAATTGAAGAGAACAAATATATTTTATTTTTTTAAGATTTATCTTATTTGCGAACAACGTATTATAAAAATTATTTAATATAGTATTAGAAACAATAACAAAGAATCTAGCTAGCTACTATTAAGAGATCTTTCTTACTTTATATTTAATAACATATTTTTTTTTTTAAATTTGTTTTTTTTGAGAACAATACGCACAAAAGTTGCAATATACTTCTTGATTTTATTTAAAAAATACTTATATAATTAATTAATTTAAAAGACTTTAAAGCTAGATATTAATTTAATAAAGCATTTAAATAAAAGAAGTAATTACAAATATCTTAATTATATTTTTATTTGTATTTTTTTTATTTTTTTATTTTTTCTTTTGCGAATTTGTTTCGATTAACATATCTATTTTCTTCTTTATAGTATATATAATTACTATCAAATTAAAGTTTCTTTTATTATTAAACTTAATTTTGAATTTTGTATATTCTAGTTTTTTAAGTTGTTATTAATCTTATATTGTTTGCTTAAACGTTTTTGTTTAAAGAAAAGAAATCAAGATTTAACTTATTGTAACAAAATAACTTAATAAATAAAGGTACTATGCGCTTCGAATTTAATAAAACATATTGTTAATTCGAAAGCAATATAACAAAGAAAACAAGCTTATGTACTAACTCGCGTAAAATAACTTCTTAACTATATTCTTTATTAATTAAATCGAAAGAACTTTGAAATAATTAAAAAAATTTATAATAAAAGAAGAACTAATAAGATCGAATTGTAAAAAAAAAATTAACACAATTTATTAAAGATTATTTGTTCGTCTATTAGAGCACGTTTTGAAAGCATAAAGATAAATTTATCTATATCGTTCTAATTTTGTACTTGAATTCGAAGAAAATTTTTAAGCTTTTGTCGAATTAAGAGAATACAATATTAAATATTATTGTTATTAATCAAATTACAAGTTGTTTTTGAGCGTTTAATATATTACAACTTAATTGATCGAATTTGAAAAACAATTGTATTAAACAAGTCGAATTCGAAAAGACTTAAAGTTAAAGTTTAAGATTTATAAAAAATTATTAAACAAAAAAAAATAAAATTGCGTTAATCGAAGTTTTAGAGAAAGCATATTAAGAGTTACAAATAAAAAATAGCAATTAAACTTAAAATCGATTAACAATAGCGCTTCAATAATAGAGACAATATGCGAGTTCGTTAAAAAGCTTAAAGAAACAAAGAAGAAAAATGTCAACAAAATAAATTATTCGAAATCAATATAATTGTCTTCTTTGTTATTTATTTTTTAATATTCTTTTTTTGTTGCAATATAACAAGATAAAGATAGAATTCTAGTTAGTAGACAACTATAACAACAAAGACTTATCGCGATGCATGCATAAATCGCACTATATAATCTAATAATATATTAAGTAACTAAGATTCTAAGATTTAAATAAGAGAAATCGCATATATATTGCAAATAGATCGCTAATATTAATAACAAACATTTTCAAATTTATAGTCTAATATTACTTAATTACTTAACTACATACAATTCTCTCTCTTTTAATAATTGTCTCTTAATTATTGAATTAAGAAATTTTTGTTTTTGTTCGTATAGAAATTGTAGTAAGAAAATAAAAAAATTGCTCTTATTTTTTTAAAATCGTTAGACTAGATTTCTTGTTCTTTTTGTTACTTAAGTCGATTGCGTAAAGAACGTAGTAAATTAATTCGCATAAAGTTTTCTCTAAAGTTGAAAAAATTATTTAATCGAAATTAAGTACTTAATAAAATTGATTATCGTAAATCTTATCTATTTCTTAAAGACAATAACAATAGTAATAAACTTTTTTGACATAAATTTAAAAGATTAATTTAAGAGAAAAGTAACAATAATAAAGTAAGTTGTTGCTATTGTATCTAGATTAAACTCTTTAAAATAAAAGATAAACATATAGTTCTAAAAGTTATTTTCAGCTTTAAAATATTCGATCTAGATTGCTAAATTAATTTTGATTTATAACGTTTTTTTTTAATTTTAAATCAAAATAACAAAATCTTTTCTTTTTTGCTAGAACAAACAATTGAAGACTCAAATTTTGTTTTTTTTTATAATTAATTAAATAAGAATCTAAATTGTTTTAAATATTAAATTAATAAATATTAAGTATTTTAAAGTTCTTAAACATTATAAATTGCATTTACAAATAAAATTTAAATATTTTATTTTTTATTTTATGAATCTTTCTTTATATTAATTTTATATAACGTATTGTACGTTCTCGAGTTTGCTTTATTAGACAATTAAATTTCTTTATATTTTCGAACAATGTTTTTAACTTCTTTATTATTTTTGTCGAATTTTAGAGTATATATTTTATAATAACGTTTTTAATGTCAAATGTAAAAAAGAAGTCGATAACAACTTTAAAACAATAAGATATATTAATTAAAGATAAATTTAACAAAGTTAAATTTTAATAAATTGCAACAATATTGTTTCTTATATTTATTCAAAAATTCTTCAAAGTTTCTTTATCTTTTAATAGAGTTACGTAAACAAAAAATATTTTAATTTTTATATTAATTTTAATTTCTAGCTTGCAATAAAAAATTTAAAATCGCGCAATTTGCATATCTTTAAATTAACAAAATATATTCGCTTAATACAATTCTTATTTTAGTAAATTCTTCTTTGTTAATTTAGTTTTTAATATTTTTTTGTTTTATTATTCTTTTCTTATTGCTCTTTGTAGTTATACGTCGATCTAATTATAAAAATTACTTAGCAAATACTTTTTGCAAAATAAATTATTTTATATAACAAAAAAAACAATCGATTGCAATTGCTAAAACTCTTAATAAATATTTTAATTTATATCGAAATTAAAGTAACGTTTTAACATTTAATTTTTATATTTTTCAAAAATTAACAAATAAGATATTGTTAACAATTTATGCTTGTAATTGTTTTGTAAAAGCATATATATTATATAAGAATCTAGATTTACTTGTATTATTATTTGTAATATAGAAAACAAACAATTAAGAAATTATCCTTTTTGTTAATTGTTGTTTTTTCGTTAATAATATAATATTATTTGCAATTTGCTTTAAAGTTGCGATTATATTTAGTACTTCAAATTAACAATTAAATAAACAAATTAATTTTAACAAATAATTATTCTATATTAATTTTATTTCGTTAGATCAATATTGTCTATTATTTGAAGTTAAATATTAGCTTATTAAAAATCGTTAAATAAGAAAGTTAGCTTTTTTCCCTTATAAACGTATTGTCTTAGAAAATCTTTAAAAACAAATAAATAAATATTAAGCTTAAAATTTAATTTTTTTTGTTTTACAAATACTAGAAAATTGTTTTGTTTTTTATAATATTAAATTATTTGTCTTTTAATTTAATTATTAGAAATTCGATTTATTTTTAACAAAAATTCTAGCTTTCTTTAATAAGTTATGCAAATAATCGATTTTAATATAATTATAATTAGATCTTCTTCTTGCTTCTTTGTTAATATAACTAGTTCAACTAGTTGAAAGACTTTAATTAATATTGTTAAATAATAGTTAATTCGATATCGCAAATTTATGCTTACTTTTACATATAAATAGTTTTTTGCGTTGTTCTTTTTGTTTGTTGAAATAAAAATAGCTATTGTCTTTAAAAAGATTTTTGCAATTTTAATAATTAAAGTAGGTAATTTTGTTGTATTAACAACTTTAAATAATTTAAGATTTAACAAAAACAATCTTAATATCGAATCTTATAATTATAATAACAAAGAAAAAGTTTTTTTAAAAGAATTTAAATTTTAATCTTTTTTTTTGCTTTGTTTTTTGTAAATCTTGTTATTTTTAAATTTCGACTTTAATTTTAATTAAGAAGTTGACGATTTAAATTCTTTTTGTTTGTCGTCTTAAGTTCGCACTTTCTTTGCATTTTTTATAAAAAAAGACGAAATTGTTTGAACTTTTATTTAACAAATCTTCTTTAACTTCGCGTCTAAGATTCTTATTAAATTATATTTTTAAAAATAATCTTTTATTCTAATTTCTAAAAGTTCTTATTTAATAAACGCTATTATATTTTTGAACTTTTTGACATTTATTTTGTTATAGTTGTCGATTATATAATTAGCAACGCGTTTCGATTTTGTAGTGCGATATTTAAGTCGATCGCATATAGCTCGATTTAATTTTTTCAAAATTCTTTATAAATTTTGACGCTTCTTTGTTATTCGCAATATTGCTTTAATAATTAATTAATTTACATTTTTAAACAATACATTTGCAATCTTTGATAATTATAATTTGCGAAATTAAATTTAATTATTTTGAATTTGTAGTCTTTTGTTTTAATTAATTTCTTGTATTGCGTTTTTCAATTCTTGTTATAATAAGTTATTTATTAGTACTTAAGCATTTTTATTAATTATTTGTTACAAATTTTGCGTTTAATTCTTAATTATTTCTAAAATATTTAAAATTGTATTTCGAAAATTTTTTAAACGTTTTTTTCTTTTGTTGCTAATAGTTTTATTATATTAAAGTAAAATGTTAACTACTTAAATATAGACGCAATTCTTAATAGTCAAATTGTTTTTTATAGATTAAATAATTGTTTTTCGCAATTTAATTTAAATTTAAGTTTAAGAAATTTGATATTGCAACGTTTGTAATTGCTACAATAATATTTGCTAATCTTATACTTAAAATAATTTAATTGAAAAAGTTGATTTTTAATTACAAAGAAAATATGTTAATGTTAT
>JAABUL010001170.1_pt1 | contig 51431 bp, 50 predicted proteins | sample 5559151 | NCBI WGS metagenome assembly JAABUL01 (sample SAMN10711876, study PRJNA513368) | rock metagenome | isolation source: Antarctica rocks | place: Antarctica: Victoria Land, Pudding Butte sud
TGGTATGTTAAGCCCTGAGATTCTGGTTCAGAGTCTTAATGCAGACGATATTCTGTCGCCCTGAGATACTGGCTTTTCATGTGTCGACTTTTCGAACCTAAACGATATTCTGTCGCCCTGAGATACTAGCTTTTCATGTGTGGATTTCTCAAATCTCAACAGCTGGGCGAAAAATTTCGCCAAGATGGCTCAATCATTGGTTCGCGCTCGAATCCCGCTCAGGTCATGACTATGTTCCAGAACCCCTTGGATCTTGAAGTAGATAGTTGCCTCTATTCTAGAAGCTCGTCTCGGTTGAGCAATCCGGTGTCGTACCCGTATATTGGTGAAAGCAGAAGATAGCACCGTACAAACAAGCATACGGGTTAGACTCAGACCCCAAGTCATGCCATGATCTATGCGTGGTGGGTTGAAACCGAAGCAATGATGGATATGCTGAGGTTTCGTGGACAGATATTAGAGCCGCATTTCCCAAAAATTGGCTGGGAAGCATTCACTGCGACGGCAGGCTTTGTTCTTCCCAGTGCAAGCTTACTATACTATAGTCACGAAGTGACCAATCCCTTCTGCCAAGACAGGAAAGAAGTGTGGCGCTGATGATGGCCGATGGAGATGCCACCTTTGGCTACGGCTAGGCAGGTCGGAGGCTCGGGAGCAACTTGGTCCGAGAAAGAAGACCAAGGTTGAAAGGGAGGAACGTGGAGGATGTAAAGGCTAGCACTTCACGGAGTACGTTGCCACTAGATCGAATCCGGCTTTAAAAGAGCTTGACATGTAGCGTGCCGTCAAAAGCCATGCTGAGATTGCACGGAAGGCAAGAGTCCGACAAGATGGGCTTCAAGACGATGCAGACGACAACCTTGATTGTGAGCCTGATGCTGACGAAACGCATCCCCCCCTTCAACTCCAAGGAAGGACGTTGCCAAGCTAAAAAGCATCGAGGAAGAAGACGACGATGCAACACCAACCCAAGTGTTTCCGGAGAAGCGTGCACCCAAGCCGAAGGTAAAAATAAGAGATGAAGAACTTCCCAAGGTTGAAGAGGCAAATATAGGCAGAGCGACTCGGAACAGCTTGCTAGACCACACTCAGCATGGAGGAAGGGAGCGGCTAAGCGCTCCTTGCCCATAAAGCAAATGAGCTGCAAGAAGGGGGCAAAACAGGCCCACCTTGCCTTTAGGGCCAATTAATACTGCGGGCCGTCTCCCCAGTTATGGACGACTGCAAGCCTTCAACCAAGCTCACTTCATGTGGCGTCGTTGACACTCTCACTGATTTTAAGGCCACTTCAGCAGCATTAATATGCTAAGTTTTAGTGAGTTCGAACAGTGGTATCCATTCACAACCACCCAGCGTACGCTGGCGCGGTCCAAAGAAGCGAATCCCAGAACCGGAACTTCGTGCTCGGAAGCGGTATGTGAGGGCTGGAATTATAATGGGCAGTTGATCGAAAGGGTAGGCCAGTCGCATTCAGTGCTCTAGCAATTGCCTTGGTGGCTGCTGTTGGTTGACGAATCGGCCAAAATGTGAACACATTTTGGAACAATTCTATTCAGGTATGTATAGCATATTTCAACAGCTGCGCATCCCGTTGGAATATTGGCAGCTCAGACTAAGAGCTGCCATCGAGCGAGTCCTGATTGCTGTGCAAGGCCAAGATCCGCAGATCAACTCGGCACCGAAGATTTGGGCTCACCACCGAGCTTGGTGAAACCCTTCCCTGATTGTACGCTATGTGGGTTGTTGGCCTAGGTGGCTTTAGAGCCACTCAGACAAAGAGTCCGGCGAAGAAAGCGAGTATTCCAGCTAAGAAGGCCTTTGGGCATCAGACAAACTCCTTCTTACTCGAGGGAACCAGACGAGTTACAGGACCTAGCAGCGGGGTCTAAACAGAAGCCCAAGGTAGAGAGCAATGCTGGCGTCAAAGAGTTGATGGGGAGAGTGGTGGGAGTTCGATTACCATGTGGGTGGTTTATAGGGACAAGAAGGTAGCATGGAACAAATATATATAGAGTCAATTAACAGAGATTCTTGAGTGTGAAAACATGATCCCGTGACTATCAGAGCCATGTCTGCACAATAGTTTGAGACGGGAGACCTACCGATGAGCTTCTAGGAGCGGTATCGATGCGGCTCTTTAGGGTTCTTTGATGGCGGTGAGAGATCACCTCCAAACTCCATTTGTTAGTACTGACACTTAGAAAGTTTGCGATGTACCAGGCCTTTGATGATTGAGGAAGGAGCTTGGATATCAATATGCACTTTTGGCAGCTAGGTGGTCTGGAGGTATCGGAAGCCTTGCCACTTTTTAATGTCTGAAGAGGATGGCGAACAGCGTAAGTGCCCCATGCTCTCACTTCGTTATTGCTGAAGCGTCTTTTTCTCTTTTTCATCTGCTCAATTTCTTTGATGTTAGCCGGGACTTTGGATAATGGGAGTTGCATTGCTGGGTCTATTGTATCTAGCTAAGCTCTTTCTATGTATTCTTTCCTGGATATGGTCTGTTCCTGAAGTTCGTAGGTGGTGTTGATTGTCCGGACGTCTAGGAGGAGATGCAGCAATAGAGCAATGGGTTTTGATTTTGGATGGTGGGCAGCGAGCGCGAAATGGACTGTTTTCTAAGCAATGATTTCGGTTTCTCTGGTAGCGTATTGAGCAATGGTTCCGCCTGGTCTTGCCGTTCTGGAAATGTTAGCTCCTCTCCGAACGATGCTGACTGTTGCCACAGGCTCTGGCATTAGCAATGAGTAGCTATGGGCTTGTACATACCTCACGTCCATTGCCACTCCCATGGCCCATGTTCCACTCCTTCGTCGCTTTGCATGCATATTTCCAACCGCCTGGCAAGCTCCTTGTCTATATAGCCATACACGCGCGCTCTCCTTACCCGTCTGATCTCAGTATAAGGCTCCAGGAGCCAGGTTCCAAACTCCCCATCTATGGTCTGAAAGACATGTACCTCGAGGTCATCCATGCCAGAGAAAGCTTCCTTGAGCTGTCTGGGGCTATGATATGGACCGGAATTGAGGCATACTTCCATGTGGAATCGTCGGACCTTCGAAATGATGTGTGGGTGGTCTATCTCGGTACGCGTCATCGCCGGCATTATTGACTTGGTGAGGAAGGAAGGGTGGGTGTGGAAAAAGTTCTCTCCGTATAGTATCGAGGAACCTTCTTCGAAGGTCCTTTTGCATGCGAGCAAGAGTTTTGGTACGAGGTCAAGTGTATAAGGAAGGCGGGGGCGGTCCGGGGCGTAGTAGGAGGCGCTGGACTTTTTATAAGTGAGGACGTGGCGGTAGATGATGTTACGGATTTCCCCCGGGAGGTCTAAGAACCGGAAGGGCGTCGGTGGGGTGGGGCGGAGGTGGAGAAGGTGCTTGAATTTGGCTAGGAGCTTCCTGAGCCGATTTTTGGTGAGCTTGGCCATCGTTTTGTTGACAGGTAGGGAAAGGAGGGACGTTTGGAAGAGTATTCCGACGTGGAAGATGTTAAGGAGACGAAGTGAGAAGGTGGTAAGGTAAGGTAAGGTACGATAATCAAAGTACGACCAAGGCAAAGCTCTCGATACGTTGGAGTTTAAGGTGAGTAAGAGCTTGATGGTGCTGTCGTCAACAAGGACCTTAAGGAAGAGAGGGAAGAAGGAGGTTTAAAGATCGAGGTAAGCCAAGCGAGCTCGCACTTGGACGTCCAGGGGCTAATGAATCCGAAAGATCACTTCGCTCAGAGCTTCAACTAAGGGAAAAGAAGTCCTTACAGTTGTGCTTGGGTCTCAACTAAGATATCTAGAAGATGGAGCAAGAGCTAGAAAGATTGCAGTGAGTTGATCCCGCCATGCGTTTAGGAGGTTTTCAAGTCAACATAGGGAGCGTGAGCCTCCAAAGCATCGCTGATAGTGAACGAAGGGTGTGTTAAGGACCTCAGCGTCGAGCTAGGAGAAAGGTAAACATCACAACGAACAAGGGGCGTCGTCGCCATGAGTACGGTTGTGTCAAACCCCGGAGGGTTCAGCGCATGAGATCTACGACGAATAGCACCGCCTAGAAATCGGTTTACGTGTCGGACAAAGACAAGAGCATATCAATTAATTGCACGACTCGCTCAAATTAAGTATAAGATCAATTTCGCAGTGTTCAGAACCTCCCTGAGGAATGCGAGCTGGAACGGCGGACAAGAGGGAAAAAAATCTGTGTCCTGAATTTCCAGATGAATATCGGCTGCAGCTATTCGGACGGGGATGAGCCGTCACATTCACGCCTTACGAGGCGAATTCTACACGTGATCTGCGCTAATCACGCCTAATTAGGCGTCGTGTCGTGATTTAGACGCGAAACTCACATTTTTCAGGGGGGAATTGGTATTGGCTTGGGAATTCGGGATGAGGGTGTGTTGGGCGGCGAAGAGGCTTTTGTTGTTTAAGGTGATGTGCATGGGGATTTGGTGAGCTGGGATATTAATGTGTTGATGCTGAGGGGACACTCTGACACAGGTGGGAAATTGCCTCTGGGCAAGGGTATAGGAATGCTCTACGAACAAGATACGGATTACCCTGTGACTTAATCGTAGAACACGTGTGGTTGTGGTACGGGTTGCTCTGTGCTTGGAGTACGCGATACTCGCTGGAGAGCAGATCGAGCACTATGTGAGTAGGTTATGAATTAGTCTATAAATAAAACATTGAGTAATTTTTTTGATCATGACCTGGATCGTTGTGAAATCCAAGAATGCATCTACCGAAATATTTGTGACAAGAACAGTACTCTCCGTCAATCTAGATAAATACAACTCAGGTTCAGGTATCCAAATCAGAAATCTAACATGCATAAACCCAAGAAGGCCCACATAAACCAACAAACTCCAATGTCTATGAATGAAGCAAAGCGAACACACAAACCAGATAGTTCACCCCAAGGCATCCCAACATAACGCTACCCACAATTCTCAATCCCCCTTTCCCAGTCTCCACCCTCTATGCACCCCATTGGCCAACAGCCAGCGGAACTTCAGCTTCTGCAACAACGTTCTCCCACTTGCTGCCACACGGCGCACCCTCAGGTCCCATATCCTGAAATTCATGTCTCATATACAACCAATCCCTCAGAGCCGTTAACTCCCCTTCAAACAAACTTCGTACACTCGGAGTCACAACTTCTGAGAAGTCACGGATATCTTTACTTCCCCACTGCGTATTGTTGGGAACACAACTGTTGTACAGCTCTTCCAGTTCAAGCAGTACCTCTTTCATATCGATCTGGGCCAGGCGTGCCGGGTTGTCGTGAGGTTTCGGCGCGTGGTGGAGCTCGAGTATCGCAGATATGTGGTCAAGGCGTTGGTTGAATTCCTGACGACCTATGAAGTCATCGATGGGTGAGTTTGCGCCTGGTGTTTGGCTCAAGGCTCGACGGAAGCCGTTCACTGTATCCACAAGGTCTTGATACATCTCCCGCATGGTTGATGTCTTTGCTGGGACCCCTTCCTTTGGAAGGCCATTGCCCTTGACAATGCTCTCTATATCCGAAAGGTATTGGATCGTTGTCTCTTCTGTGGTGATTTGAGATGAGCTGTGGATCTCAAAGGTACCTGACACCCGAAGCTCCTTAAGCGGGCGAAATATGTCTCGATGGAACTTTTCGTTATGCGAGAGGTGTAGCCCGGCGCATGGAATAGTGATGTACATATTCTCCAGTAGCACGTTGCTAGCTAGTAAGGTCATACAGAGTCTTCGAACATGACTCTGTATCTGCCGCATGTCGAACTCTGTCATGCTCTCATCTGGATTTTGACATATTTCTACATGTAAGTTCCTTGTAAGCGAAAAGTTCCTATGGAAAATTGGAGGCTGCGAATTAGGGTACCAAGTAAGATCTGGCCAGATGTTTACAAGGAACTCATTCTGGGCGTAGAGGTAGGCAAGACCTTCCTCGTAGGTCTTGCGACATGTCGACAGGATGGCAGGATAAAGAGCTTTTTGCCGTGGCTTGCTGCGGTCCTTTTCGAGTTGCATTCTCTGCAAGTGACTTCGAGGATCTACCAGTACCTGGGGATAAATCATGTTTCTAACCTCCCCTGGAAGGCTTAAAAAGGAGACTGATGAGCGACGTCTGGAGTTTCTGGTATTCAAGTTTTCGGTAGGAGAGGGCAAGACAAGTTGCCCATGCTGAATCTTAAAACCGATAGAAAGCATGTTTTCTGACAGCGGAGAGTATAGGCGTTGACGTCGGGTACCTTTTGCAGTAGTAAGTAATTGAACGAACAGACGCTAGGTATGGAAAGCAGAGATCTCTATCTGGTAGAATTTGAAACGGTCAGCGTAAGTGCTCAATGAAGCAAGTACACAGGAGGATTCTCGAGGAGAGGAAGTCTTCTGAGTGCGGAGACTCCTTCTTCTAAGCCAATTTACTAAGCTGAGCAAGTTTACCTTGGTCGAGACCGGTAACGGTATAGATGCGTCAAAAGATACTTGTATGAGGATAGCGAAAGCAAGGTTTGCTAAAGATCTTGCGACAAAGTGCAAGTAGGAGAATTACTACAGAGTCAGAGAGTTGGTGATTCTTTGCCCTATTAATACAGAATGTATGAGCAATGCCAATGAATCTGTATTTGGAATGGTTGCCATGAAACTATCAGACGTTTCACCAGTGATGAATCTTGGCACTTGAGTCTCCTTGCTAAGCAGGGATGTGTTGGAGAGCAAAAGTTCATTAGCAATGTAATGATGGCAAACATTTTCGAAAGGTGTTGAATAAAATGTTGTTCTGCGAAAAAGTGCGAGGGCTTGCCCAAACCATCATGAGTCAAGGGAGCATTGTCGCAAGCGAGGACATCTGTAGGCCATAGATAAAATAGTCTGCAAAAGAGCATTGGATCCATGGATGCAAGTCACCTTTTCAATCGACTGGATTCATCAGAAGCGGAAAAGTTCCATGCCAGGTTTAGTAGGTTGTCCACTACCGTAGCTTGGAGTCGACCCATGGTTGAGATACCGCGCTCTCTCTATCATCGTAAAATCGTCGGCGACTCGTCCGAGAGGTTTCCACACATAGAATCTTGAGAACGTCCTGTAAACACGTCGACGAGGTATATAAAGAGGACGGATGTTCATTAATCATGAATGCAGGTATTTATGGACAGTCTTTTGCAAAACCAAGTGAGCTCTTTGCTTTGCACGCCATGTCCGGCATGGAGCTGATTTTAGAATTAGTCGGTTTCATTACCAGTGTATCACTCCTTGCTGCTTCGTTTCTACGCATCTCACATGAAGTATAGAAAGTAATAATCGATCCGATAGTAGGCTTATGCCAGGTAACTATAGACGTTGCGACTCCCTTCGCTCTCTACCCGCTCCATATAGTCCTTGTCAATCAATCTATGCCTAGTCAGATTTCGCGTTATCAGAGGAAGGCTTGAGCAGCACTTTACTTACTTCTCGATGTTTTTCTTAATATCCGCAGGATCTAGAACGCCTCTACTTTTGGTAGCTGCGATAACCTCGGAGACAAGTTCTGCATGTGTGATTGTCTTTCGAGTTTTCATAATGCGAACAATAGCAGCTTGCGTTTCGTAATTCCGATCTGCGGCAACACGCTCGTGGGTCTCTTTGTTCTCTTCTACAGTCTCCTTTGCTTGGATCTGATTAATCTTGATCCGATATTTGGGATCAGAAAAGTTGAGGTTGACACTGAAAGTGTCGCTCTCATTAACATCTTTACCCTTTGGGGTCTTACTTAGCACTCGGTACTTGGCGCATGCTAGGGACTGCAACGTTCTCTTGAGTTCGGCATCATCTAGTGCTGGTCAGTAAGTCTTTATAGTGCTTGCACCGCAAGTTGTCTACTGACCAAGGTTGGTTGCCGCACGGATATCGACGTATGCTACTTGTTCATTTGGCGGTATCTCATTGAAGAGTAACAGCACTATGGCTTGGAATGAGCTGACCACGATCTCCTTTTTGCCTCTTGAGAAAGCTGCTTTTAGTTGGCAATGTGCCAAGGCATGCTTCCAGGTCAATTTTCTTCCAGAATGCTTCATTTTGTAATGTTGCTCAAAACTAGCGGTTGCCTTTTGGATATTCCTGGGGATTTCTATGGCAACGTCGGGGTAGAACGGCCAAGCTGAGGCAGAAAGTACGCTCACGTTTAGATCCACAGAGCTCTTGATCTGGCGTTCCTCCAGCATCGATTTATATGACGTGATCTCTTCTCTGGCCAACTCCATATCTTTGAACATTTGCTCCAGATTATGAGTGAAACCGGCTCCGCATTCTGACCTGAGGTTAGTCATAAGGATAGAATTAAGATGGTTGACAAACCGGATTTTAACCGAGTAAGCATGCTCTTCTCTGCGTCAGCGCTAGCACTTCTTTGTAAGAGCAGACGTCGCGCAAGGTCACGTTTGTAGAAAGCTTCAAAGACAGCTTTTCCATGAACAAAGCGAAATAAACTCAAAACTTGATCAAGTTGTTTCGTGATTTCCGTGTCCTCGTCGTCGCTTGACGCGTCCTGGTATTCATCTACGGTTCCTTGCATAGGATTACTCGCCGAAGATAAAGTCGTTGGTATCACCTTCGCTCCTCCTTTCAGAATCATGTCAACGTATTTGGCTATCATCTCGCCGGGTTTCGGATTGTCTGTACCCCAAGTCATGTTGGTTCTCTTGCTCTTGTTAATAAACGTTTCGAATGCTTCGCGCAAAGTATGACCGAGTCCTTCGTGCTTCTCAAACGAGTGCTCCCATATGAGATCAAGCCTCTTCTTGAATTCCAACAATCTGATAACCATGTCTCCCTCGCGCTCTTCGTCAAACACAATGCCGGACCCTGTTTCAACGATGAACGTTTCGAAAGGATGCTTTAACTTTTCTTCCAGATGTTTGCGCGTTAAAAGGGCATATAATAGTCTCAAAGAGTCTGCAGTATCCTGTTCCAATAGCTTTAAAACGTCCTTCATGTTAAGAAGCCGTTCCTGACGCTTATCTATAAGGATGTCTTCAAGATGTTCCTCTATGGTTGTCCTTGTTGCTGAGTCTAGGCCGAATGTCACACATCGCCGACTCTCACGATCTATGAGCTTGTGGCATGCCACCACATAGTCCGCTAGACTTCTGGTAGTAACTTCTTGCTGAGCCCAGGAACGGAAATACTCCACCGAGTCGTCTATGAAAATGCATTCGAAGTGTTTGGTGTAGACAGTAAGTCGATGAAACATTTTTATAGCATTTCGAAGCAGAACTTCACCGTCGGGGTCCAATTTCTCTTGCCTGTCAATACCCACAATATCACAAGCCCCTTGCAATATACGAGACCTGACTGTCTCATTCGAAAGTATGTGTAGACGAAATTCGGTGACCGCCATATCCTCAATCGATGGCAATAATGGTGAATGCAGGAGATAGGAACGGTCCAAGTAGAAGAATATCGAGCGTACAGTAGCCTGGGTAATTTAGCAAGTATCTACCCGTCAGGACGTCAAGGCTTACCAGCTGCGCAGTCCATGCGGACCAAGCTTCGACCACTGTTCGTAGAACATCCACACTGTTGCCCGTACTTGTAGCTGCCATCAATGGCTGTTCCATACGTGCAGAAACTTGCTTGCACTTGTCACAAAGCTTCGTGTATAAAGATGGAGCTCGGCCCTGCCGACATAGGATCTCCACGCCTCTATAAAGCTCTTCCATTGAATATGGGACCTTTTCATTAGCGAAAATTGCCGAGAGCGCAGCATCCAGTTGATCCCACACATGATTGTAGTATTGGTCCGGATCAGTTCTTGGAGTCTTCCTCAGGTTCTTAACGACAAGCTTCTTCAACCCGGCCTGAGGTGTTGTGTTCTTGGGCCGAATCACTCCGTTAGGTTTGCTTCGGATTGCCGAGGGTTTGGGAGGGCTTTCATCGTCGGAAATCTCTATGATTTCGGACTTCTTCGCATTGGCGGTAGGGAAGCTGCTATACATTTGCTCTCGTTGCATGGTACGAGGTGGCGGTGCTGCGTTATCTGAAGCTGAGGATAATTGATCACGTTTTAAACGTTTGTTTGGAGAAGATTTTAGAGGATCCTCCGCCTCTTGACGGGTGAGCTTGCGTTTGGATGTTGCAAAGAGCTCCGAGATTGTGTGTTGGGCCCTCTGATCGTTATTGGCCTTCGGAGTGCTTCGATCTTTCGGCTTCTCTCCTCTATGCTCGACGGAAGGCTTCGAACCGAGCATCAGACCATGATATGATATGGTATAAGGTGGGATGATGCTTCAGCACGGATATGGATTACCTGAAATGCCTTTAGACAATTGGAGTGACGCGAAGATAGCTATCGCATCGGGCATATCGGACTTTACACTTCTACGCTAAGCATGGTGTAGAAATATCATACTTACGAGTATAATATTTGCTACCATAACAAATCAAGGATGAAACCTGTTTAGACGTACAAAGTTGGAGTGTGTGACAGTATCGAATGCGCTGATCTCTAAGAATCAGGAAGTATCTCAACCAACGCTCAATGTGGTGCCAGCCCCTTTTATCGTCTAAGCCTGTTTCCAACTACTTTTCTAATCCTAATAGCAAGGCAAGACTTGGGCTTTGCGGACTCCAATGCTGGTATAAATTTCTGAATGTACGACACTGTACGAAGTTAGTTGGCAAGAGTCACGTCCAGCATTTTGGCAGTTCTGGCAGCCTTTCCCTCCACTTAGATCGCCACTACACCTTTTCTTCATCTTACGACAGCGATCACACTACAATGTAGAGTGTTAGCCCCGCTTACGATTTCAAGGCAACGCAACAGCCATGATACGAATAGGCCAGAACGTAGGTTAGGACAGTCTTCGGCTCTCCCTCCGAATTATCGTCTGCTCGTAAAGTATTGTAGTCAGGTGGAGAAAGCGCCTGGATGTATTGGGTCTCTTGAACTGATCCTAGAAAATTGGGAGTCTAAGTTCCTCTCTAGGTCTTGCCCATTCTCAGAGATTCAGATCTCATAGACAACCGGGGATGGATATCAGAAGCAGGGTTGAATATGCAGGCGCCACATGCATCAGATCCAGGTTAGATAATCCTAGCTTCCGCCGCAACAGCCAGTTGAGATGTTTCCTGTAGATGCTGAGGAGACGGTCGTCTCCCAAACTGATAGAAAGAAGAACCCTCCTTTCTTTCGACGTAGGATGTGAGCCTTGCAGGCGTGCCAAAGGGCTCATCCGAACCCATTGACGTGCAATCTGGAATCTCTTCGGTAGACGCCGGTTTGTCCGAAATCAACTTATTGACTGCCTTGTCGAGATCTTCTGTGGACAAGACCAGATTGTCCATTCGGTCACTGTTCGGGGTGTTAGCACAGACAGTCTCCGTTTCTTGCCAATGTTGTTCGTTCTGATCGTGATGTGGCATTGGGTATGACGAAATATTGGGATGAAAATGATATAAGAGGTTTTATGACTGAATGCTTCATGCGATCATCCGAAGACCCTGTGTACCTTAGACGCAAATTCGAACATGGATACAGCTTCACGCTAATGCATCAGTACAAAACAGGCCAGCAAATGAGGGATGTTCGGTATCTTCCATCAGATTGGACTCGATCATTATTGGGCATGTAGGTTTGTTTGATATCTCGCATTGAGGCGATGATCCGTCTTGCCAGGTCTAATTCGCAATTGTCGCAATCTTGCGTCACCAGAGAGATCACAAGCTTTTTTTACATTATCCATTCTTCCAAATTGTTATGTCACCATAATCACAAGTCACATGTCTATGAAAATCAGTCAAAATGATTAGTTTCAGGTGAAGCCAAGCCCCTGAGACTTTTGCGTATCCCGCTGCTCTTCATACTACATACAACCTTAGTTCGTCACTTTAACCAATCAAGCTGTGGAACTCACGTCTAAGAAACCTGTGGTTGAGACAAGCAAGACATATAACTCCACTAGCTCTTCAACCGTGACGCTAATATTGCGATTCATGGCCGCGCCTATTTTGGCTTGTCGCTTGAAGATTGCTACCATTGAAGGTCGATATTCCGCCAGAAATTGTCTTGCTTGCTCTAGCGTTTGCTCGTTCTGTGGACCGCGGCTAAGCATTACGGAGGTGACGAGACGAAGGACAGACAAAAGCAGCTTGTAGTATTCGATTAGCGCCTCAGGCTTGTCAATATCTATAATATGATTGTTAGTCTCAATCACAGCGAATATTTTCAGAATTTACCAAGACCAAGATCAGGATCGATCGAGAAAAGCCCTGAATCACGGACTGCCTCGAAGAGCCCAGCGTTCAACACATGATTTGCACCTGCCCTGCTGTAAGAGACTGTTAAAAGCAAGGAGAGCTTGCTATCGTAGTAAGAGAGTAGGAGTGGAACATCTGTAGGAAACATCTGCGTAAGCGGAGTAAGCGAAGGAACAATAGGATGATTTACCATTAGCGTTCGTCTCTCGCAGCTCTTGTGGTATATCCTTGATTGTCTCTACAAGTACTGTGATGAAATTCGTTCGGACTAGCGACTCAACAACGTAACTTGACTTTTCGACCTTGGCCAAGGCCGCTAAGGAATCGAGTAGCAAAAGGGCCGAGATCCTACAGGTTCCTGACCCTCCATATGCGTCGTCACAGATGATGTCTATAAGTTTGTCGCCAGCTCCTCTAATTGACTGCGTGCTGTGACGTCGACGAAGAGGAGCATCCGAGACATCGGCCATGCCAGCAAGGTATCGATAGCAGATGTTGTATAAGACCTCGCGAAGCTGTACGTCTACATCTGGCATTTGAATTGCTCTCAAAGCAGTACGGAAAATCTGGAAAAGCCTGTCATTCGCAACATCACCGCTTCTTGCCTGGTCTAGTGCGGCAGACTTAAAGTCAAATTGCGATAAAAGTGCTTGGATAAGTCTCGCCAAGTAAATCGCCTCGATATTGTTCTGTGCAGCATATCGCTCTAGCTTGGGTCTTATCACTTGGAATGCTTGTAATATCAAGCCGACTTTGCTGCTTTGATCGAGATCGCTATGTCCGACTGAAAGGATTAACAGATCAACCCAAGCTTTTAGTGTTCCAGATTTGGCGGAAATCGCACGCATACGGGTGTTCTCGCCGTTGAAGTAAAGGACCAGGGATTGGGCCTCGTTGAAGGCTTGTTGCTCGTCGCTAGGATCTCGAAAGCTTCCAGTCTTTCGAAGTTCATTTAACCGCAAGGATATGATTTCCTCAACCATCCTTGGACTAGTTTCTCCAACACCACCGTCATAATCAAGCCGAGCACTTACAGAGAAGTCTACTTCAGCGAAGAATCTCGTTCCGGGGATGGGTACAGTAGTGGTGACCTCAAGTTCGAGGAAATCAAGGAGGTCGAAGATAGTCAAGTTTGGAATTTGCTCACCATTCGGAAGCAAGGTAGTTCCCAATAAAGTAGAAAGTATCCGGGCTTTCAGCAAAGGTGCACCTTCCGTGATGACAAGACGCAGCTCGACACTAGTGTAATTTAGTAACGATAAGCGCTGCCTAATACACTTTTCGAGAGCAATCCCAGAATTGGTGTTCATGAAATCGGGATCTTTTATGGATCGGCCATCCCAGTCAGTGTTTGGCTCTAACGTTCTCTGTCTCAAGAATAGTGCGAAGACGAAGTCGCTTGCCCGTAGTTCTGTTAAGGCGAAGATAGATGTGAGACGAGAAGCCCATAATGTCGATAGTACTTGCATTCCTTTCTCTTTGATAATGAGGGACCATGACTGCATTGACTCTTCATCACCATCCGGATAGTTGACGACTAAATTCAAAACGGCGTGGAACAGCGATGACCCTTTGGCGAAAAGACCGTTTGTATGGATGTCTACAGTGGTGGCGGTACACGCAAAACCGAGGAGTGCATGCGCTAATGTGGGTCTTCCAGTTGATACGGCCAAACAGTGATTTAGAAAGTCTAGTATGACTGATTTTATCGTCCAGCGAGGAGCCAAGGGACCCTGGCTGACTTCTCTATCATCAAACTCCATTGCCAGGGTAAGCGATCGAGCGATGGGTTCCAGCTCGCTGTGTTGTTCAAGTACGCCTATCAGACGATTGCTGTTCAGCCTTTGACCCAGGCCAGGCGTAGTCTGGAGATTTAGCTTTCTCGAGCTTGCGAGTTTCTCAAGTAATCTAAGTGACGAAACAGCGAGCTCTTGGATGCCCACTCCAGAATATAAGCCTAGGTCAACGATAAGCTCCAGGTGGTTCTCAATGCTGTCTTCAAAACAAGCTAGAGATGGATTTGAGACGTGCAATTTATGCTTATTCGACTGCATATTGATCAAAGGTCTTACAATGTCTAGGTAAGTGGGTTGCATCTCCATTATTAGATTCATAACATCGATGCTTCGTAAGAGCGATAGAATGAGAGGCGACCCTGGGGATGCACTTGAGACCTCATGCATATCTTGATGTGCTGTTTCGAATAGCGTAGCCAGTACATCATCATTGAACAACCACTCCATAACCCTGGAAAATGGATGTAGACGGACATAGGTCGACAATGACGAGGTATGCATCGCCGCATCTACTGACAATGTTGACTTGTTGGCGAGGATCACAAGGTCTTCGTTGAAAGTAGCTAAGCATGTCGCAACAAAGTTCAAAACATTCCAAGACAAGATCCTGATTTGAAGAGGTTCCTCTAAAAATTGCACTTTTCCCGCCCATAATTTCTTGAGTATGTGATCGGTGTAAGGATCTATACCCTGCTCACGATATGGTGAACCGAGCTGTTCAGGAAAGGGCAGTGCGTCGTTGAGACCAGCCTCTTCAACGATAGGAGATACAAGGCTTTGTAGGAGACTGACAAAGTCGCTTGCTTCTTCAAAATCGTGTGTTATGGTCTCAAGCATACTTTCTTCAGTTCGGACTGGCGCGCTCATGATCTTTGCTGGTCTTGCTATGCTCGGAGGAGCTGGAAAGCCACCGTACAACCATTGGTCTAGCGAGGTCCACACAAGCATCCCGATTTCGGCAGTCTTATCCGTTAACAAAGCCCGTATAGTACTGAACGAACAAGCTTGTACGCGAACCGCATGTCTACTGCTGCAGAGGAGGAAAAGAACATCCAAGATTCTGAATGTCGGGTGCGACAAGATCCAGGACCTTGCTGCGGCACTCTCACAACATAGATGAGAGGTCAATCGCAGGTAGCATTCCAGCATTAAGTCACTCTCTGGCTCGTTGATCTCATCTGAACTAGGGTTTCCACCGTATTGAATCGCTGGACGCACCGGCCCTGGATGCTCACGGGCCTTTGAAGTATAAAGAGTAAACTCTGCAAATATTTGAGCCCAGTTCAATGAACTTGATCTACGTATTCTAGAGGATGCAGTATCACCTTCTTCGAGAAGGAATTGATGTGCAGAAGTAGCGCAGGTGTCACCTTTCGAGATAGACCGGAGCATTTCGCAAAAAGCGCTTGCTCGAGGGGTTGATTGCCGCTTTGACGCCCAGCGCAGAAAACCATAAAGATTGCTATCGGTTTCGCTCCAAAAAGATTGAGCGGCATCTACACGATTGTCAAAGGCGAAGGACATTATAACTAAGAATCTCTCCAGATGTAGATCTTGCTCAGATATGCTGCTCTGCCCACCCGATTGAAGTCCGGAATGGATCTTCTTGCGTTGATCATCCTCCTCAGTCTTGAATCTTCGAAGTGTATCAGGCATGTTGCAAATGAGGGCAATTGTGAAGGCCTCGAATTGTTCCATGATGAGGTCTTGAAAATAGGCCGAAATGAGTCCAGCTTCGTAAGGCGGTAGTACAAGGGTGTCTCGTAGCAGAAATTGTATCAAGCCATGCTTTGCTGGATCGTACCAATCATCCGGACGAATTTGCGAGCAGATCGATAACGTACATTGAAATGCACCATCTGCAAGGGCTTTGAAAAAGGCGTCTGACCGAGCAAGCGCTTCTGCATCAAGATCGACACCTTCTACAGGAGATCCAAGTTGTGGTTCAAGATACCATCCACTATATTCGGCAAGCCACCAAGTGACCGTAGCTGCCTGCAAATTGCGCAAAGTCCAAGGACTGGAATCCTTAGTATCCACAATCCTGCTATGAATCGCTCTTGCATCGCGAAGACTGCAACCTCCTTCTTGTGACCCGAATACGGAAGTGGAAGCCGCAATCACTGGAACAAAGTGAACCGCCAAGTTGTTCCATCTATCGATCCTCGGCAAATGCTCCAAGAGCTTAACGAAGTCTTCGACTGCAGTATAATTCGATTTCACGAGATACGTGAGTATAGCGCCTAGCGACTCGTGTTGTTGTCCGAGACTGAGCTGCTGGAACCCCATTATCTCATCATACTCGGGTGTCAACGACTGCCCGAGAGCCAACGTCCCTTGATATCGCTCTCCTAACGCATGTGTCCATTTCTCAATGTTGGCCATCTCGCGCAAGCATTTCTGTGCAAAGAGAGAGCCATTCCGGGCAGGACCATCCTTTATTTCGAGGACCAACGATATCAGAAGAGTTGCACTCTCCCGTATACCGTCTTCACGGTCAGGATCGCTGGATAGTTTTAAAAGGAGGCGTAAGCATTCGAGAAGAAAATGACGTTGTTCGTGGAAATGTATAATAGCCGAGGGAAGGAGGGATCTATCGAGTACTTCCGTATGCTCCTGGGCGTCGATCAAGAGTTTGGCAGAGTGAATTTCGTCCAGGTCGAGAGCATCGGCAAGCTGTACCGAGCTCTCTTTGAATTCCTCGTTGACAGAGTATTCCTCTTCATCGATCTGAATTTGCCCTATCCAGACAACGTGTCAGTTGGAAAGCCTTCCCCAGGGTCAGCATAACTAGAGAGACATGCATACCAGTCAGCAGTCTCTTCCGGCTTCCTTCATTTTTGGGCGTTTTATCCAGTAGCTTCCGGAACTCGACCATGCGCGCCTGTAGATCAGCCCATAGCTTATCAATATTTCGTAATCTTGTTTGATCCAAGGCGATCAAGTCTTGGTGTAAGCCTTGGAGACCCTCCAAGCTACCTTGGTCTGTCATGAATTAGTATGTCAGGTTGCTAAATTTGCAGAAAGATTGACGCGACAGTTCTGGTTCGGTAAACGCGCTACAAATTCTACAGCCTTATCAGGCTATCCCACTTGACCTGCAACGGCTGACCACCTTTCTTCAAGGTAGATACCTTACGAAGTGAATCGTCAATAACGGAATACCGATGTTGTAATCTGACAACGTCTAAACGACTTCTCGTCAACAAGGTCTAAAACACTTCAAGATTCAGTTTGTTAGTGGCCTCGCAACTTTCCAGGACGATTGTTGGGTCAGTAGTGAAGTTGGCTCGTGCTTCAACAGGTGCTCCACTTTCATTTTTGTCTCTGCAGAACCCCCTTGATGTTATACCGGCAGCACAAGATTCTCGTCATGTAAATATTCTACCATGAATGCTCCTTCGAATCAAGGATCAAAGATTCCATTTCTGCTGCGAAACATTACTACGACGGGCAATGATTGTCCTAGCATGATTCGGAGCGCGAGAGGCTAAGGTACTCAAGCTTACTCGCTATTTGCTGCACTGAAGGTTCTAGGGGAGACCATTCAGGGAATTGCTTAGACGTAGGAAAATTCCCACAGTATCAAACTTGCATATCTAGCAGTTTAGAAGAATACAGCCAGCTACGCTCGCGGCAGCCCTGCTTGTGATTGACTTAAAGTTATTCGAGAAGCTTGTCGGGCATAACGGTAGAGTCATAAACGTGTTTGACTTGGCAAGCATGACAGAGCCAGCCCCATTCGTTGATGGGTACAATTACAGAATAGGATGAGAAAGCGTGCTGTAGTGAATAGAACAGAATCCCAGCTTGGACGTCAAAGCACCTGTCAGCAATGAACCTTGCGAAGGAAATTAGTATGTTGTCTTCTCTTTTTAATGCCTTGACGGATCGAAATACCAACCATTAACAACAATACAGAAAGCCTTTCAATATTTCTAATGAACACTTCGACTGGGCCTATAATACAAAGTACAGTGATAGTCACTCATAGACTGGCTCACAATTCGTGAGAAGATCAGGAACGTCATCCTCGTCAGAATTGATGGTGATTCAGAGCAGGATTTAGAAGAGTTTGGGGCTAAGCACCTCGATATGCCCAGACGTCTGATCAGGCAGGACAGGCCAGAGGTCATTCCAGAGGTTACTCGAATCCACGCAAAGGTAGAGCTGACGACGCACATGATTTTTTGCCTTCTGAATAGTCAGAGGTAATGCGATAAGATTGTACATCAAAGCCACGAAGAAACTACATAGGCACAGCAGCAGAAGCTTACTACCTTCACTCTGTTCTAAATGATTAGGACCGTGAGTCTGGCCTGCAAGATCCTGAACCACTTTGAATCGGCCATGCACAAAAGCTTTTCCAAACTAATCGGTTCACGAAACCGTAGTTCCAGGTGTGGAAGCGCGATGGAATATTACTTCGGAGGACCGGATCGGATCATGGTGGCTTTAGAATATGTGCGGTGCGTCAATGAACCGGGAAGCAATGGCACGATATACTATGTTCGGCTGGACGAAGAATGAGTAGGATCTGGGCTGACGAACAAGGAACAGAGAGTTTGATCGAAGATCGACTCTAAGATCTTCTGGCGTCTGTTAAGTCTTGAGCAGTTTGAGCCGATGCAATAGCGGCCATCTTATGGTATGGGAATATTGAATTCTTTTCTCTTCAGGCAACGTGAAGGTGCACTCATCTTCAAGTGAATACTTTTTGATGACACTAAACCTAATCTAAGGGCAAATACATTACGGTACAAGACAGAAAAGATAAAGATGCACATACGATATTCCTCACAGCCTCTGTTAGGCTTGCAAATCGCCTGCTTATCACCAGTATTTCCCTATCTCGCTTAGTCATGCGCGATTTTCCCTAAACCTACCTTAGCGTGCAGTGGCGTGCTAGAAGTGTGTTAACGCGAAACCCTCGACAAATTTTCATACTCGGTTTAACGAGGTTATGTAGATACCATAGAATCAACGTCTCACATGGTGAACCCATCGAAGCTTTCGTGTCATTTTTTCTCTATCCAATTGGAGCGTGAAAAAACATGGTGGCAGCGCGCGGCAGGGTAGCCGGATCTCCACCCACAATTCGCCCGAGGGTAAAATATGGACAGGGAAAAGTTCAATGGCGATTTCGCACAAGCTCTGGGTGAGTAGTGAGATGCTATGATAGTTTTCCAAGTGCTCATCTTTGCAGTCAACATCCGATCTGGACCCGTGACAAAGCGGGCTGAGGGTCTTGCTTGTGAGATCGATAAATTTGATATGCCGACTTACAACTAAATCACCATAGTCTTGACGGATATATTCAAGAAACATTGGCGCAGCTCTAGCATGTATGTTTCTCGTTTCAAGTTCCAAAGGGCTGTTCCTCACGATCCTCTCCTAGTGGAGTGCCAGACGATAAAGCCTACCATGGGATATTAGAAGCATTGTTCTGTGCGGCTAAAGTCGAATGTTCTGCGTATGCCAACGCATCAAAACCTGCTTCGAAAGCTAAGATTGCTTCCCGACTATCAGAATGTGCAGGTGTGCTTGGCCTCGCTGTCAAGATTGGCGTCCGGAAGCTGCGAGTCAAGACAGTGAAGGCTCTCATAGAGCATGTTTCGCAGACCTTGCCTACTTCCGATGGGCTTTACTGTGAACCACTAGTCGCTGGCTATCTCAAAGCCCTGCGGACCGTACTCGAATATTCGCCTCATCCAGAGCATCTTTTGAAAGAAGATTGGCATGATGCAATTGATTTCTGTAACGCATCCATCCGTGACCTCAATCTTTCGTCGAGCGAGGACAGTTCAAGCCTTTCCAATGGCGTTCGTGGTCCCGACTCTTTTACGGATCTTCCCAGCCGATCCACCACTCCCAGTATCCATAGCGATTATATTCGTAGCACCAAATCACAACAGAACTCTAACTCACAATTGAGAGGCTCTGCGACGAATTTAGTACTTTGTGTACGGTATTTGACTTCAGCATCGAATGCGCCCGTTCTTGAGAAGGCATCAGTCACTTTGGATGCCTTGCTCGCCCTGCTCCAAATGTCCCCGAATCTAGGAGATACCCAGCAAGCTGCGTTTGAGTCAATTAATTCAATTGTGGTGCGCATTACAACCGATGATATCTCCCTGGTCCTTCAAACACTGAGAAGACTTATTCCGCTCATCCGGCGGTTTTGGCAAGCCAAATCTACGGGCCACAGAGAGATGTTGACGTCAATGTTTTTGGGAGAGATGTATCTGAATCGTCTTGTCCAATCTGACAAGAATGGGGACTGCAAAGCAGATCTACTGGGTCTTCTTGAAATGCTCCGAGCTGAGTATTGCAAAAGAATAGAACGGGAACAATTACAGCTGGATGACGTGGATCTCGCAGATCACACTTTCCGTACCGATAGACATATGCCTTTAAGTACCGAAGCATGTGAGCTCCGCTTAGGAGCAAACAAAGCCGAAGAGCCATGGGCTCTTCTGCATATGAGCGCTTCCCTCCTTATAACCATCCACTGTGAATCCGCTGTCCACGAAATGCAAAGTGGAAATGCTGAACTTGATCCTCCGCTGAAGCGCCAGAAAATGACAGGACCTCTGGACGATATATTAGACCTTACGAAGGGTCCAACGACCTCAGAAAAGCTATACGCTCTGCAAGTCCTTGTTTTTGTTCTTGATAAGCTCACCGTGGATATCGGCACTCTGGAGGGGATCGTAAATTTATTAATACCTTGTGCGTCTGATGACAATGGACCAATTGCGTCTTGGGCCATCTTGGCCTTGACCTGGTATGTACCCTGATTTTCACCTGTTTAAATCGATATACATTGATGTTGTTGATAGTGCCACTGGTCAGTGCACAGCGCAGGGACCCAACTTTCGAGAGGTGTGGCGTTCGGTCTGGCATCTTGCAGCGAGACAGATTACCTCCACAACCGCGTGTAGAGCTGCATGTCAATTCATGGCAGTCTCGCTAGAAGTTGGAGTCGTGCAGTACATAGAAATTGCGGATATTGCTGACAGAATGATTTCTTCGATCGGTCTCAACGGCCCAGCTGACTGCACAGATTCTGCAACCACAATGTGGTCAGTCCTTCTAATTCTCAGATGTAGGGATAATCTTGGCCTCGTGTATGAAACATCGGAACAAATTCTCCGGTGGTTGTTCAATCGCTGGGGCCCATGTAAGGCCTAGTAGCAATTACGATACAATCAGAAAGCTAACAGCGTTGCTAGCAAAGATTGAGGACCGTCATTACGCACTGAGGCTTGCCCGGATGTGTCCAACTCATAGTATCGTCCGACTGATTGCCGTGTGTTTAGGCATTCCAGCTCCTTCTGCTGGCATCCGATCCGCTCTTAATCTGGGGCCGCTCGCGCAAGCCCGACTGAATTGCCGCAGGGACGAACTACCCATTAGATTCCTTCTACTAGAGAAAGACAGACCCCCCTCAACAGCTCAAGAAAAGCCTACAGTATTATCGCACAACTCACAGATCCCTCTATCTGGTCCACGTTTCCAGGCGCTTTATAAGATGGTGCTGGATTTTTTAGTTGCGGAGATTACTGCGCTCTTACGTCAAGATTTTCTTGCTGCTCCGAGCGGTGATTCTAATCCGAGCGCGGAGATGGCGGGCGTTGTCACTTCTCTATGCATCACAGCGTACGCACTGCTATCTGATTCACAATTTCCGGACCTTCGTAGACGAGAAGATCTTCATGACGGAGTAGCTCAGTTAAGCAAAGGGCTCCGCCAATGTGTCTTGAATAAGGATCAATCGCTACGTCTTGCACGTGGTATTCTCGACTCTTTCGGGGCTTTCCTTGGTTCAGCTGCAAATTTGTCTCGCGGTCAGAATATACTTACCGATGGGGCGATCGACATGGCACGGGGTTTCGATGCGAATTTCTGGAGAAAGCTTCGCTCTGCGGAGTCTCGAGAGCGCGCTTACTCAGAAGACGGAATGGAGCTGGATGATGACATTGTTCCTCAAGGAAGCTATGGTAGAGTCGAAACTAATACTGGCGATATTTCTCATAATGAAATCGTCGCAGCAACGAACCTCCTGGCTTTCGACAACTCAGTCACTGCTAAAATCTGTTTCCTGTCTAGTTATGGTAGAGATCCAGAAAACGGCCGCTTCGATGGTTCTGGCGTTGCATCATCTTTTGTGGACTACCTCACTTCTCTAAGACCACCCGAGTTTCTCTCCTGCAGGCCATTCCTACGTGAATTATTTGGTTCAGAGATCTCAATCGAAGAAAAAGATACAAGTAGATTGCTCGACTATCTAGGACAGAAGGTATTAGAGCTATATGAGCTTGAAAGATGCGAGGTCTCTATGGGCGCTTGCTTGGATATCATGACTGGTCTCGCAGGTATGTGGACCAATGCCGACGACACAGAATCATCGGAGTATGGGTCGAATCTGTATGAATGGTTCATCAAAGTTGCCTTAAATCGCGGTATATCATCTCCTCATGTTCTTACCTGCATATCTTCTATGCTCCAACGCGTCATCAAAGTCCGTCCTGATTATGCAAGGAGTCTCGCTCTCCCATCGGCAAGGACCAGCCTCTTTCGTGTATTACAAGAAGGAAACATCAGCGTCAAATTCCACGTTGGCAATCACATATCGGAAATATTCGGTCTCTTTGTTTTGAAAGAGCATAATCACATATTAGAGGACGTGATTGAGAGCCTTCCGAGTGACATTGACTGGCCGGAGGGCATAGCCTTGCGACTATACGTACTTGCCCATTTGGCAGCCTCATGGTCAACTTTGCTCAGGCGATGCGTGTATGCAATCTTTGAGACTCCCGGAAATATTCCGGAGTCCGCTGGCCATGCGGAACGTTGCTTAGGCCTTGTTTCAAAATCGCTCAAGCTACCAAATCCAAAAGAAATTTTACGTCTCTTCGCGTCTCAGATAATCTATACATGGCTAGAGACTCAGAGTATGAATTCTATACCATATACAATCTTCGGTTATGGGAGTCTCCAGGACTTTCTAACAGATGTACAAAGCGATGTAGTAGCTCAAATTGTCATGCGCGGTAAAACCAACGAAGCAACACAACTAGCGCGTGACTTCGACAGGCCCTATGACCAGTTGCTCGAAAGATCCTTTAGCAAGGCTTCGGCATATAGCATTGCTCGAGATATCACCATCCCTCCCTCACAAGATACCCAAGCGGCAGGAGCCGAGAAAGGTCTTCGAAAATATTTCAGTAAAGAACAGTATTCTTCACTTCTCAGCAGACATTTCCCCGAAATTCTCGCCATTTTCTACAAGACGATGGAGCAGGAGGAGTCCATTGAAAGAGCTTTTCAGAAGCGTCCTATGTACGCAAAAACTTATGGCACCTATCGAACCATCTTATCTACTAGTGCTCTAGATAAGGCTCTGCCAGCGAATCAGCAGCCATCATTCAGAGCTGCATACTTGATTGATGAGATTGAGTATCTATGCCATCGCACTAGCTATGATATGGAATCGATGTGGTCACATTCGCTATATGTCTACGTCTTCCGAGAACTACTCAACACTGTTCACCCAGCTTTGGGCTCCCTCCATGCATGCTCTGTTCTTCGAAGAATTAGGGTCTTGGTATGCATGGCAGGTGTCACTGCCTTAGAATACTATCCAATTGAAATGGCTCTTCACTCCCTAAGACCATTTCTTACTGATACCCACTGCGCCGATGATGTTATAGGTATTGTACAGTATCTATTGACTAACGGGGCTTCATACCTGAACGAGGTTCCATCTTTTCTAGCTGGACTGGCAGTATCTACTTTAACGTCCATGAAAGTGTTTCTAGGCTCGACCCAGGAGAGCACCACCCAGGTAACTCAGTTCAAAGCTACAATGTCTAAAGCACATGCTTTTCACGCCTGGTTTGGAAAATCCTTAGACCAATACACATCCTCACATTTGTCAGGTGAATCAGCGGCCTCTTTCAAGGCTCTCGTAAGGGCAGCACGGAATACACAAACTAGGGGTAATCCGAAGAGAGGGACGTATGAGAGCGATCTGCTTCTGGAAATATTTGAAGATCAGCGTTCAGGACGAAATCTTCTGAACCAGCCATCCCAAGACCTAATCCTGGCTCTAATTTGTGAAAACTTTGAATTAGCATCAAGTTTCCGTGACGATATCCTCGGGTCGGACGAGCAAGCGGCACGGTATGCTCCAACAATCTGGATGATATACCAGCGTGGAAATTATGGGAAAGACTATTCGCTCTGGGTTGGTCGCGTATTGGGACGAGCTTATGCTGGCACGGGATTGGTTCATCGTCAAATGACGCTTGAAACTGACCTAGATGCTGCTGAGAGAGTATCAGCAACGTCTTCTGCAGGCTCGAGGTCAAATATCTTGAGCTTACTTTGCGATATTCTGCTTGTTGACGATAGGAGAGAGATAGTCTTGGCTGAAGAAACTTTACGATCGATTGTCACGGGTGCTGAAGAAACCGAACACTTTATGAAGTGCGAGCAGGTTCTTCCGGCGTCTTTGATGCAAGGCATGCTTTGGAGACAGTACAGTTGCCCGCCGCTTCGTTCTATTGGTCTGGATGAAGAAACCGTACAACAGAGTGCAGCATTCGATTCTGGTAGACCAGTCGCTCAATGGATCCAAAGATTGTGTATTTCCCTCGCATACACAGCCAGTGATGATCCTATTGTATCCCAACTTCCTTCTATTTTGGGCACGATAGAAAATCTCGCCGAGAAAGCTTTTCCTTACATACTTCACCTTGTGTTGTTGAAGGAGGCCGATGCACATCAAGCTACTAAACGAGCCATGTCAGATGCTTGCCAACAGTGGTTCAAGAAATGTGATAAGACTACAATATCATATGTAAAGATCCTTTTAAAGGCAATACTCTATCTGAGAAAGCAGCCTTTGCCACATGAGGCTGCAAAGGCCGATCGATCGAAATGGCTTGAGCTCGACTACAGGCAGGCAGCTGAAGCTGCGGCAAAATGTTCTATGTTCAGAACCTCCCTGCTGTTTTTAGAAATGAGTTATTCAGAAGTAGCCAAGGCATCAAGGAGATCGTCGGTAGCCAAGACAGATGAGCCAAGCGACCTTCTGCTTCACATATTCGAGAACATTGATGAGCAGGATGCTTTCTACGGCGTACAGCAACCATCAACTCTTTCTTCCATGATGGCTCGCTTAGAATATGAGCATGCAAGTTTTAAAACTTTATCATTTCGTGGAGCACATTACGACAGTCAGATCCGGCAGTCGAAAGGGTCGTACCAACCAGATAACGAAAGTATGGTCAGAGTGCTGGATTCTCTCGACCTCAACGGATTATCGCAGTCAATGCTAGGTAAGTTGTCACACACTGGACCGACCACAGTCGACTCTATGCTACGAACAGCACGAAAGCTCGAGCAGTGGGATATCTCTGTTCCAACTTCGCATACGAGTGGTGCCAGTACCATATTCAGAGCTTTTCAAGGCATTAACAAGTCAACAGATTGCGTGATGATTAAGTCCGCGCTCAATCTTGGATTCTCAGAGTCAATGAGACAACTGTTATCTGGTGGTAACGCTGATGCATCCGTCTACACAACATTGAATAATCTAGCGATACTGGCGGAGGTGGATGACTCTGTCTCCTCGAGTGGAAAAGAGCAGTTGCAAGAAGTTTGGTCCAGATTTGATTTGCGTAGCGGATGGATGTGCTCTGGAAGGTAATTGAGATGGCTACCCATTGTGAAGAGAGAGCTAACAAATGGAAGTTTTGAACATATCAAAGGAATCATATCTTGTCGTGAAACCTTATTCAGCTCTTTGAGCAAGAATTCTCGCCTTCAGGACATTTTGAAGATATCACAGCGCGACGCTCGTTCCATCGAAAGCCGTGTTTTATTGGCTTCATCAAACATGAGTAGACGCCATGAAGCCCTCCAAAACACGCTAACCATTGCAACATACTTGAACCAGTTGGTTGGGCCTTGCGAAAAGGCTGGCGTCAATATAAAGGCAGCCGTGCAATTGGAGAGTGCGAACGTGCTGTGGGATCAAGGAGAAATGACCGCCTCAATCAGGATATTGCAGGATCTTCAAACAAGTATTGACAGGAATACTAATTTCATTCACATTGGCAAGTCTGAGCTACTCGCCAAACTGGTACGTATACCGAACAGTATTCTCTACGAGTCCGCTAAAAGTAAAACAGGGACACCGAATATCCGAGGCTAGGCTGGAGAAGCCAGACGAGATTCTAAAACAGTATCTAATCCCGGCAATAAAGGAACTGCATGACATATCACAAGGTGACGAGGCAGGCCAAGTATATCATGAATTTGCATCGTTTTGTGACCAGCAGCTGCAGAACCCAGATAGTCTAGAAGACTTCCATCGCATTGAGAAGCTCCGCGAGCGCAAAAACGCCGAGGTTCGGGATCTTGAGAAGATGATCAAGTCATCAAGCTCTCAAGCAAAGGAGAGAGAAAATCTGAAAAGCCATCGGGCGAAAGCAAAGCAATGGTTCGACTTGGACGATCGCGAGTATCAGCGATTACGCGATAGCCGAGAGGCTTTCCTCCGCCAGAGCTTAGAGAACTACCTTCTATGTCTGAAAGCTTGCGATAAGTATGACAATGACGCTTTACGATTCTCGGCCTTGTGGCTCGAGCACTGGGATAGTGGGATTGCCAACCAAGCTGTTTCGAAGCACGTTGCTAAAGTTGGAAGCCGTAAGTTTGCTCCTCTTATGAACCAGTGGTCTTCTCGTCTACTAGATGACCCAGACGCGTTCCAAACCTTGCTTTCTTCGTTGGTTCTGAGGATATGTATTGACCATCCTTACCATGGCATGTATCAGATCTTCACTGGAAGCAAGACCAAAGGCGGCAAGGATGAGACAGCTCTTGCGCGGCATAAAGCTGCCAATGATATCGTGATCCAACTCAAGCAGGACAAGCGTTCTGCTTCAATATGGCTAACTGTCCATAATACGAATATCAGCTTTGTCAGGTTCGCTGCAGAGAAGATCGATGATTCAAAGATCAAACAAGGAGCCAAAGTACCTCTACGTAAGACAAAAACGGGGCAGAGGCTCGAGCAAGATATACAGAATCAAAAAATCCCGCCACCTACGATGAGGATCGATCTGCGAGCAGATTGTGATTACAGTAGAGTCCCACACATTGCAAAGTTCCAGCCTGAGTTCACCTTAGCCTCCGGCATCAGCATGCCAAAGATTGTTACAGCGATCGGGACAGACGGTCTGAAATATAAGCAGTTGTTTAAAAGTGGCAATGACGATCTCCGTCAAGACTCCATAATGGAACAGGTTTTCGACCAAGTCTCCTCCCTCCTCCACTCACAACAGTCCACCCGCCAAAGGAATCTCCGTATCCGCACCTACAAAGTCCTACCTTTGACTGCTACCTCCGGCATTATCGAATTCGTCTCCAACACCATCCCACTGCACGACTACCTCATGCCCGCCCACCAGCGCCACTTCCCTAAAGACCTCAAGCCAAATATCTGCCGCAAACACATTGCAGAAGCCCAACCTAAATCAGTAGATCACCGCATCAAAACCTTCCGCCAGGTTTGTGACCACTTTCGTCCGGTGCTCAGATACTTCTTTATGGAACGTTTCGAAAGTCCAGACGATTGGTTCGACAAACGTCTGGCATACACGCGATCCACAGCCGCTATCTCCATACTAGGGTACGTCCTAGGTTTGGGAGACCGTCACGGCCACAACATCCTCCTCGATGAGAAAACCGGAGAAGTCGTACACATAGATCTAGGAATCGCATTCGAACAAGGCCGCGTGCTGCCCGTCCCCGAAGTCGTTCCCTTCCGTCTAACTCGCGACCTCGTCGACGGCATGGGCGTCACCCGTACCGAAGGCGTATTCCGCCGCTGCTGCGAATTTACGCTTGAAGCCCTACGAAACGAATCCTACAGCATCATGACCATCCTCGACGTCTTACGCTATGACCCTCTGTACAGCTGGTCCCTGTCCCCTCTACGCCTGAAGAAAATGCAAGATGCGCAGACGGAGGCGCCTGGGGATGCTGGGGCGGTTGACGGCGAGGGGGAAAAGAAGAAGGGGGATAATGAGCCTGGGGAGGCGGATCGGGCGTTGACGGTTGTGAAGAAGAAGCTGAGTAAAAGCTTGAGCGTGCAGGCGACGGTTAATGAGCTGATTCAGCAGGCGACGGATGAGAGGAATTTGGCGGTTTTGTTCTGTGGGTGGGCGGCTTATGCTTGAAAGGGCGCAGCGGTAGATTATGGTGGATATGTGCTGGACGTAAAGGTAAAGAAGGCGGTGAAAAAGATGGGCGTGTGCTGTTCGTGACGACTTACGGGAAAATGCATCGCCAACACATACAACCCTATCCAAGAAAGGGGAGGATAGAGATTACGCTTGGGTTTTAACAAGGCGTTGATAACACTCTCTGCACTTTATCCATCGCACTTTGCCATCGTACTTTGCTTTGGTTGAGAATCGCATGTAACCATCGTTTATAAAAACTACGAGTCTTAGAAAAAGGAAAGAAGTCATAGCTGTCTCGTACTCTCTACAGCATCTGCACGAGATTTTGATCCAGAGCTCCATCACAACAGCATACTAACAGCAGCGGCTCGACACGATGAGCATTTGCTACATTCAACATAGAATAAAGAGCAAAAACATGAACATTCCTACTCTATAGCCATAGTCAACTTGGAAAATGAAGAAAATCTAGATATAACTCTTATTACAGAGAAAGTTACCCGCCGGGACCATATAGTATCTTCTATTTGTCTGCTGCTCGAAAAGGTCGATATGGAAAATTCTGCGCTGTGTTGAGAGGTTGAGGAGTGGGTGGAGAGCGGATATAGGGTTGTGGTATCAGACCAAATCCAATCCGCCACCCCCCCGGTCCCCACTCTGCCCTTCCCACCCCTTCCTCCATTTCCCCCTCACCACCCCCCTACATCTCAAGCGTATTCCTCCTACTCCTACTCCTCCCATCCCTCCGCCCCAAAATCGCCCCCAACGCCGCCGCCAACCCCTTCCCATCATACCTCGTCACCCCATCTTCGCCACTCTTCCTCCCATACACCCTCACGCACTCCACTCCCCACCTTCCCAGCTCCTCTTTCTCCACGCTCGGCGTATCGTCGCCCTCCACGTAGATCAAATGGCTTACATAACTGCCCCAGACATGCGGACTCGCTTCGCCGAATCGGCCCTGGCTCTCCTCGCCCCCGCGGGCAATGGCGGCGATGAAATCCTGCGCCGTAAAGTGCCCGGTTTCGCGGTCGAGACTGCCGTTGAGGATGAGGATTTTGAAGCGGAGGGTTGGGGTGTGGGTTAGGGCTTCGCCGACGCCGCGGAGGATTAAAGATGGTAAAAGGGACGTATACAGAGAACCGATACTGTAGATGACTGCATCAGCGGCACGCAGCGCTTCCAGGACCTTCGGGTTCGCGGCCGGCCGCATTTCCTGGCCGTAGGGGTTGATGTACCAGATCCTGGAGATGCGGGAGGGAAGTGGTTCTTCGGTGGTTTTGGAGAAGGCGATTTGGGGCTCGCGGAGGACGGGGAGGGAGTCAGGCGGGTTGGCGTCCTCGATGCCTGAAGCGTCAGTGGTGAAGGGTGGTTCATCGCCGTTGGGAGGCTGCAGCGCGGTGGGTGCGCCAGGGTGGCTGATGGCGTTCTGGCCGGTGATGGTGGTGCCGTCGGCGAGACCGGCGGAGATGTGATGGCTGAAGTTACTGACTAGAGCTGGCAGTACGGCGGTTCTGGATTCGTCTACGCCGCCCATAATCGCAAGTAGGTAAATCGCCGACTCGAAAGATCCCGAGAATAGGCGGGCACCAGTTAGGAAGAGGTTGCCGATGGAGGCGGATTGGAAGTTGAAGGTTGAGTGAGGGGGGCGTGCGCGCTTCAAGATTTCGAGGTGAAGGTGGGAAAGGATGGAGCGGATGAGCAAGGCTTGGGGGGTTGGGACGGGGGTGTACAAAGGGGAGATGCCGGTTAGGAGGGTGAGGAACTCCTCTGAAGCTGGAATTCGAGACGATGGAAGACGGTGGTTGAACAGAGCACGGATGGGGGCGTGGGTGGGAGGGATTAGGCGAACGAGACGGCCTGGAGAAGAAACGGTTAACCCATATAGACTGGACGATTGGTGAGTCTGCTCGCAGGAACAATATATTTTGGGATGCTCAGCATTTGAATTCCAGACTTCTAGATTAACAAAGAAGCTGGAATAACCTATGATTTTCTAACATGCAAAGGCATCCCACAAGCCAAAGAAGCATAGAGCACTGGGCTACTTACTTCGAACATCCCCAATCCCTGGTCCACCAAACACGCGAATGAGCTCGCTGGACGAACCGCCATTGTCGCTGATGGGAATGACATAGCTCAAAGAGCAGTTGTTCTTGTTAATGACCTCGTCGAAGACATCGACGAGGCTATTTGCAGCACTCCCACCAGAAAAGACTACGAGCTTGCGAGAGAGCATTGAGGTTGTCTCTGTAATTTGAATTGCCATCGAGAGAGTGAGAAACCTGTGCAGAGAAGAATACAATGAGGGTTAGGTTGATGGAAAAGAAGGAGACTGAATTTGACGTGGCAGAAGACACGATATTCCATGCAGTTCTTCTTCGAGGGTTAACGAATGATGCCACAGTTCGGATTTTGGAGAAGGGAAGAATTGAATATTCCCAAGTTCGAGGGATTCACCGAACGGCGTCGAATTAGAAGGTCAAGATTCGGAGAATATCTGAAATGTTGTGAGTCAATTGACGATCATGACAGGTCGCTTCTCCAGAACCAGCGCCAGCGCACGTGACTAATCAATTTTTGGTCAATGTCAAGCTATCTCACGGCTGTCCACAAGCTTCCAGGCACATAAACAGGACAGGCATGCCATGTCTGATAAGTTTGAGTATCTCCTCCATTAGCTAGAGTCCTGGTTGTTGGCCCATTAAAAGCGGAACGCCATAGCCAGCTTGTGGTGTAATATACAGCGGTTACCAAATCATAGCTATCCCCTTTAATCCATTCCATGCAAATATGATGTTCGCCGGGGTATCTCTCAAACTCGCTATGCTGAAAAAAAGAGCTTCCTCTCGAGCGCCAGTTGTATGCAGAAAATCGTCACTTAACTCCGTAACATTGAGCCTAACCCTCCACAGTAGCCTTTCCCTTTCCTTTTCCTTTAGCCACATTGCCCTTCGTCATTAATTTGATCTCGAGCGGTAAGACCTGGCTTATATTCTTGCTGTCCTTTGGCCTTACAACTTTCTTGCGGCATACAGGACATTTTGGAGTTCCCTTTCCAGGGTCCGGACCTTGTTGCTCCCCTGCTATGAGGGCTTCCATTATACACGTGTGACAGAAGAGGTGGCCTAGATAGATAGGAGTGTCAGCGGATCATCAAACAGTGGCCTACTGCGAGTAGAGCTAGAAACTCACCACAATGCGTGACGGTGATATTGGTCATAGGCTCCATGCAGATTATACATTGCAAGTTGCACAGCTTCAGTGGCTTGTTGGCCTGCTCCTGCTGCACTTTCACAGCCGCCACACGTTGTTGCTCCAGAAGCTTAGTAAGATCGTTATCATCATCCACATCTCTCAGGTCCACCTCGTCGACTTTGGTATTCTCGTCCTTGACATGAGAATCCCGCGATTTATGGACTGATGGTTTCCCACGCTTGGTCGGGTTGGGTGCCGTTGCTGAAGCTTTTCGCTTTCGGTTCGGATGTGACATTACGGGTGATTCAGCAGTGAGATCGACAAAGCCGGTTTGGTCCTGGAAACTAGGCTCTAGAGTAGCGGAGCCCTGAGTCATGGGTTCCTGTGTATTGAGCTCTTGTGTGATAAGGTCTTGGGTGGTAGCCCAAGTAGAGGATCCGAAGAGAGAGCTCCCTTCTGAGTCCCAAGAGAACCTAGAAGGGGGCCGTGAAGTTGGAGTGAAATCAATTGAGGAGAAAGCGTTTATGCTTGGTAATTGTAGTGGTGAGCCCGCTAGGTCTCGATAAGATGAATAGAAATCCTCGTCCGTACGATTCAAATCATTAGGCGACCTTGAAAGAGGAAAGCTAGGTTCGGTGTTTGGTGACCTTGGGAGGGGGAAATTAGGCAGATCAAATTGTGAAGAGTTCCGGTTTGGCGATCGTGATGATGAAGGGTTTAACGGTGAATTTGTGTACTGAGGCCGTTGTGGTCCGGATTCATTACGAGGGTGGAATGCCGCTGGTGGAAACAAATTTTGCCTTGGTGGTGCTAGATAATCACTTGATGTGAAAGGCGTGCCCCAAGACTGTCCCATATCCATTCCGGAGACAACGTCGACATCTTGGTGTGGCAATGATGAAGGGTTCCAGAAATTCGAAATGTGGGACGGGTCGGATTCTTCCATCCGCCGTGATTTTGGTGTTGAGCTAGCGAGTAGGCACGGCAATTCAATTCTGGGGAAAGGTGACAGTCCTTCCCTTGTCCTCTCGTCGAGACGGGAGAGCTTCATGGGCAAATGATGGTGGAATGTGGTCTTTGTCCTTGGTGTTCAAGATCAAGATGTTTGGGGATCCTCCCACTCCTTCTGAGCCTTGCCCCTCGGCTAGAACCCGGAGTTTACGGCAGCCGAGAGTTCTACGGTAGCCTCCACAGTAGATTGAGGTCGGGGCTTCGGCGATAACAGGGGGAGGGATATCTCATCATATTATTTTGGAGAACGTACAAAAATGGTATGATTTAACCCTATACCATATGTTCGAGCATGCTCTGCTCTCTCAAGAGCATCAGGAGAGGGTCTGTTAGCGTCCGGCTTCCCAGGATTCTTTACCGGCATCGCACTGCTTTAGATGCCCATTGCGTGAATAGCTTTGGGAGGCGACACTATGCGGTGGAAGCAGACATCAAGAAGTCGGCAGGAGGAACGCCGGCTGACACTCTATCCTGTAGGTTGACTTGAGTGCTCCTCCATCTGGAAGAAGCTGACTATACAATCTTATAGTGCAAGCAACCCCAAGGTACAATCAGATAGGGGTTCAGCAACTAAGCAGCCAGATTCACTCTCAAATCTTCTCTGGGCCACCTACCATTCCGCCCCAGCATCTGGTTGAACTGAGTAAGGAGCACCTCAGTAAGCACCAGCTGTGGGGTAAGAACCAGGAAAATTCCCCACCGATTGCGTTTAGCCTACCGGCTCTCCATGGCTCGACACTTGACGAACATTTTCACAAACTAGGTCGAGATGCATCAGAGCCTTATCTCAGCCTCGCGCAAGAGTATGCTAAGATTGATCTTCCACGACCACCCAGGAAATGGGAGAAGCAGAGTGGATGGACAAAATACAATGCAGATGGCACAAGTGAGGCGGTGGAAGCACCGCAGGAGGAGATGCTGACCTTTGACACTGAAGTGATGTGGAAGGAAAGCTCCTTTGCTGTCATGGCGTGTGGCGCAAGTAATAAGGCGTGGTATGCATGGCTTTCGCCTTGGCTAATGGGGGAATCGGAGTGTGATAGGCATCTCATACCCCTGGGTGACTCGAATCAACCACGCGTGGTAGTCGGGCATAACATTGGCTATGACCGAGCGCGGATATCAGAAGAATACGACGTGAGACAATCTAAGAATTTTTTCATGGATACCATGTCATTGCATGTAGCGGTCAACGGGATGTGCTCTAGACAGAGACCAACTTGGATGAAGCATAAGAAGAACCGGGATATAAGGGAGAAGATTGCTAGTGAAACTAATTCCGTGGAACTATCGGCTCTACTCGAAAACAGGATGCTTAGCGAAGAAGAGGAGGAACTATGGGTTGGCAGAAGCTCCATTAATTCATTGCGCGATGTCGCAAAGTTCCATTGCAATGTCACCATCAACAAAGAGCAACGCGATCAGTTCGGCGAGCTTGACCGAGAAGGTATACGGGGAAAGCTTGACGAACTACTTGACTATTGTGCGGCTGATGTGTCAATCACTCATCGAGTATACAAGAAGGTTTTCCCTGGCTTTCTAGAAGTCTGCCCTCACTCTGTCAGTTTTGGTGCCCTGCGCCACCTATCATCTGTCATTCTTCCCGTTGATAAGTCTTGGGAGTCATACATCGAAAATGCTGAAGCGACGTACGTTCGGCTGTCCAACACTGTGGAACAAAGACTGCGAGACCTGGCAAATAGAGCGCTAGAAGTGAAGGATAATCCAAGCGAATACAGCAAGGATGATTGGCTAGGACAATTGGATTGGTCAGGCCAAGAAATAAAGATGGTGAAGGGAAAGAGAAAGGGCGACCCCCCTAGACCAGCAGCACGACAGAAAAAGCCAGGAATGCCTCATTGGTATAAAGACCTGTTTCCTACGAGCAAATCTGAGGACCTAGCTTTAACTGTAAGAACACGTATTGCACCTTTGCTACTCCGACTTTCTTGGGATGGTTATCCTCTGGTATGGTCCGACAAGTACGGCTGGACATTCAAAGTGCCGCTTGCCATAGCATGGATGTACAATGAGAAACCGGTTGTGAACTGCGACATGACTGATGAGAACAATCTGAGCATTCGGGACGACAGCAAGCATCGGTATTTCAAGCTGCCCCACAAAGACGGGCCGCAAGCAAGATGTGCTAGTCCTTTAGCTAAAGGATATTTACAGTATTTCGAGAAAGGAACTTTGTCTTCTGAATATTCTTATGCCAAGGAGGCTCTGGAAATGAATGCCTCTTGTTCGTACTGGATCAGCGCACGAGATCGGATCAGATCACAGATGGTAGTCTTTGAAGGCGATGCTGTAGGTACTAAGATGCCTGAATCCTCCAAGGATCTGGGCTACATCCTACCGCAAGTTATTCCAATGGGAACCATCACACGTCGGGCAGTCGAAAACACTTGGCTAACAGCGAGTAACGCCAAAGCGAATAGGGTTGGTTCAGAACTGAAGTCGATGGTCAAGGCACCCCCTGGATACTGCTTCGTTGGTGCCGATGTTGATTCTCAGGAGCTCTGGATTGCAAGCTTAGTAGGGGACGCTCAATTCCGTCTTCATGGCGGCAATGCCATCGGGTTCATGACCCTTGAAGGAACAAAAGCCGCTGGAACCGACCTGCATTCAAAAACAGCCAAAATCCTAGGTATATCTCGTAACGATGCCAAAGTCTTCAATTACGGGCGCATTTACGGCGCAGGCCTGAAATTCGCTTCCACTCTCCTCCGGCAATTCAACTCAAACCTATCTGAGAAAGAGACCCAAGAAATCGCCACCCGCCTTTACAAAGAAACCAAAGGAACCAAAACCACCAGGAAAGCCCTCAGTGATCGCTCCTTCTGGCGTGGTGGAACCGAATCCTTCGTCTTCAACCGCTTGGAAGAATTCGCGGAGCAAGAACGGCCTCGAACGCCCGTTCTAGGCGCTGGCATCACCGAAGCCCTAATGCGCCGCTTCATCAACAAAGGCGGCTTCATGACGTCCCGCATCAACTGGGCTATCCAGTCTTCCGGTGTCGACTACCTGCATCTCCTCATCATCTCCATGGATTATCTAATCCGGCGGTACAATCTTAATGCCCGTCTTGCCATTACCGTCCATGATGAAATTCGCTACTTAGTGAAGGAAGAAGATAAATACCGCGGCGCAATGGCCTTGCAGGTCGCGAATATCTGGACTAGAGCCATGTTCTCCCAGCAAATGGGTATCAACGATCTCCCGCAGAGCTGTGCCTATTTCAGCGCTGTCGATATCGATCATGTCCTGAGAAAGGAGGTGGATATGGATTGCGTTACGCCTAGCCATCCGAATAAGATCCCGCATGGGGAGAGCCTGAGCATCAATCAACTCCTAGACAAAGGCTCTCTAGCCTATCTAGACCCAGAAACCGTCCCAGCAAATTCCATAAACGTGGATAAGTATCACTACAGCACACGCACTTCCGTCTTGACCGAGCTGCGCGAACGTACTGACCTCGATTTCCTGAAAGCGCAAATCGCCACAACCGACAAGGAACTCGGCGATATCGTCAAAGATGTCACAAAGAAAGTAGGTGGAACGAGCGGCAAGGCTACTACAGCCACGAAGACCCGGTCAAGAGGTAAAGAGCAGATTCCAAATTATGCGCAGCCGCAGTCTCCACGCTTGATGGATGTTCCGCAAGAGTATCACACCCAGCGGCTGTGGAACGATTGGAAAGAGCCCAAAGGTGACTTGAAGTTTAGGGGGAGGGATTGGCCGAGGGTTGGGGGTGGGAGAGCTGTTTCAGCTGCTTGAAATCCCCTGTATTGTTGATCTTCGTTTCATGTGAAAACTATTGGAGGTTGTCAGGAGCATAAAAGGAAACGGCGTTGCCATAGTTTATGACGTCAGGCGTTGTTGCCTTCCTTTTCCCTCAACGCGGGCGTTTTGACTGGACTGGCAAGTGTGTGTACTGTACATCTACGGCCATGATTCTTTCATGAGATTGCTAAGTGTGTCTACTAGTACCGATGTTGTATAGTTGGTGAGTTGTATCATACCACTGTGATACGAATATGAATATCTCGTTAATTCTTGGAGCTGAGCTGCTTCTTTCAAGCTTCCCGCGCAAAGAGATAGTGGATTTGCAAGGTTGTTCCATCATTGGTAGTCTCATATTGCCAGAATTTGATATGTCATGAGCGAAAGATCGGAGAATTTGGTTCATCCAGTTGGCTGTAGGGGTACTGGCCTGATTAGACGAAAGGTCACGTGACAAGATCTCCCAACATCATCCTGGCCATTCTCCGAAGAGTATGAGTTCACAAGCTCAAAAAAGTCATGTCAGTCGGCTTCGGTTTCTCCGCTGGCGACTTCATTGCCGCTCTTAACCTAGTTAGTACCGTAATCGATGCCTTGCGTGATTCTGGGAGTGCTAGCCTTGAGTATCGCGAGCTCGTTCGCGAATTGTATACTCTCGAGCAGGCCCTTTTTCGAGTAAAACGCATTGAACTTGAAGAGTCACAGATTGTGGAACAGATCGCTTTACAGCAGGCGGCTTCACAATGCCACCGGACGATCGACGAATTTTGGAGGAAGGTAAGGAAGTATCAGCCTCATCTTGGGCAGGAAATGTCTAGTCCGCGCATAAAAAGCGGATGGATGAGAATCAAATGGGCATTATGTAAGAAGGATGACTTGGCTAGATTCAAGGCCGATCTTCAAGGGCATACAAGTTCAATTGAAGTGTTGGTCTTAACGGTCCAGATGTATGCCTCTAACCCGAAGGTGTGATACCCTACTTATACGTTCCTACAATAGGAATGCTGCCACTTTCCAAAGCCGTAAAAATGATCAGGCTCAGAGGACGTTATCTGGCAGGATCCAGGATGCATCCTTTCAATGCATGAGTCGGCTGGCAAACATTTCAGATGCCGTGACAAGGTATAGTCTGCCAGTTTTGGTTCAGATAGACATGATGCACTGACTGAGCCGTCAGTGGTATTCAACAGGGAAAGCAGCTTCTAGACATGACGGCGAAGATCATGTACGTGCTCATTGACTCGCACATTCGAAGCAATCTTAACAGAATAAAGGCGCATCAACTTTGAAGTTTTCCAGATGTTGTGTAATATTCAGAATGTCATTACCAGGATTCCAGGCCAGGTTGAGCGGCAGCAGCCTGTTCACCTTATGGACGCTCTTGGAAAGATAGCACCTTTCCATCTTGAATTTGTGAGATCTACCGAGGTAGAACACCTAAAGCTCGACGTGATTTCCGTCCTAGGGCTAAGATCGATGTATGCAGGCTTTCATATCCGTCCTGAAGATCAATTTCAGTAAGGTAGGATCTGGAGCCGAAAAGATCGATCGAGGCGAATTCGCGATACAGGAATCTAGTACTAAACGGCAAATTGACTTGCACAGTGACTGGGAGACATGCTTCCTACCAGGGCAGAGGGTGGATATGAGTATGATTTTCCGTCGGACTATCCTTGATCATAGCATCTGTCCCGGTTGTGCTGGCAGAAGAACAGTCAACAGGCTAGAAGAAAATGAAGCTGCTGAGTGCTTGAAATGTGGGATGACTTACTCTCACCAGGCTGTACAATGTACCCAAATTACCCCAGTCACATCCGGGCCTTCTATAGTATATGTAAATGCGCGCGACCCTAAATTTCAAGGACCTGGGCTTCGCACACCACAACGAGGATCAAGACCTTCCAAACGCAAGCGCGAACACGATGCCAACGAGGAGATGAGGCTTTTTCGTCGGGTACGCATCCTCGATGAGATCAAGAAAGGTGCAGAGGATGACGGAGAACCCGACACAGATGCTGCTGATAATCTAATTGTCGGGGCAGAAGTCGTCTATTGGCTTCCTGGACCCAAAGAAGGATATTGGTTACACTGTATTGTTATCGCTATAATCTACGACAAACACATAAAGCAGTAAGGCAGCTCACTGGTCTATAATAAAAACACGTGCCTAACATACAACCCAGATACGAAGTGCGAGACCCTGAACCTGGTGAAAATGGAATGCCTAGGCAGATCTACAGAACCTCTTCTGCCAACCTTATCGCCATAACGCCTTGGGATGAATACGTTAGAAATGAAAATCTTATTGGAAAGCGGATCCTTGTTCGTTACCCCGATACGACATATTTCTTCCTAGCCACTAAAATGGGCTCTGCGAAGGGAGTCGACATTTCATCCTGGATTTTGACGGAAAATGTAACCGCGTCGTAGAGGTTGATGCAAGGTATGTGCTAGACGGATATCAGCGGTACCAAGAGCTCTTATAACGGCAGCACATTCCAATATCAATAACAGAAAGAGCTATTTAAGAGGAAGTAGCACATTATGGCGGCAGAAGCTATTTTATGGCGGACTGTTGGGAAATTTAGCCAGTTGGGCATTGAACAGCTCAAAAACCGAACTGATACGAATGAGGAACGTAGCGATTCGAAGCCAACGACTTAACGAAAGCTGCTAATATCTGCGGAAGTTGGCCTCATGGACTGACACCATAGCTTGGATATTTTGATAGGCGTTCGGCGGTTTTTTCGGATCTACTCTCTATCTGGGTTTTGGTTGATAGACCGCGCGGAGAAATTGCTCAGTTTGTAGTATAAGAACACGTGACGGGACAAGGTATGGGTTGCTAGGGTAACTCACTATCCCTTCCTCTATTACCGACTCTGTTCATAACTAATGCAAGAAGCAAGCTTTCCAATTTATGGAGCTTTCACCCATATTGTACGTATGACAGACGTAGAACAAGTTCCTGAAACAACGACGAGTGAAACCACTGTTTTCGTTCTCCTAAACAAAGGCAGAAGCAGCGAGCTCGATATTGAAAGACTGCTGTAAACAAAACTTACTGCCAATGATGAGTCAAAAGCAGACTGATGCTGTACTCTCAACAAATCAGATAGAAGTCAACAGCAAACAAAAGCAAGACACACCACCCCAACCATCTGATAGCTTAAAAGCACCCCCATCGAATTCAGCCAGAAACACCTTCCCCCACCATCCCACCCACTTCACAACCTCACTCGTCCACCCACCTGCAAAACCCCTCGACCCCATGAACAAGCTGCCCCCAAACCTCCAAACCCCATAAACGCCACCAGCGCCCTACCGCGCAAAACCCCAAAACACACAAACATACACGCAATGTGGAATCTAGCCCCCCCCAACATAGGACCCCTAGCCCAGTACCACTTTTTTTCTAAAATAACACGCTCTTTTATCTACTACATATCCCCGAATCAAGTCCACGAATAACTAAACGCTGACTTTGCCGCCACCACAACGTCAACATGAATGACAGCGTTGGAGAAAAGCACTCCGCCAACCCCGGATTGGGATAATCCAAGGAAACCCGAATGTCGTCCGGCCTGTAACGATTTGCTGGTACCAAAATGAGCGAGGGGGGGCCTGGAAATTGGGAGGTCGAGCCCGTGGGTATGATATCTACCACGACCAGGGTAAGTGGGGTGTGTAGTGCTTGCATGGACGGAAGGAACTAGAGACGGAGAAGTAGATAAGAACCTTACCTCGGGTGTTGGCTGTTGGTTGTTGGGGATAGGGATGTGGTGTTTGCAGGGAGGTTATGGCTGGGCGTTCAGAAAACCCGATATGCATGTATAATTGATGCGTGCGGTGTCCGTTTAGAACGTGACCGAAATAACCAGAGACGAAAAATTAGGCTGTTAGGAAATGAAATGCCCACGGCTTATCAAGCGAAATGTGAGAATTTCAAGGTCTTATATACGCCGTTAGTTTGCCTATAAATGTTTGTCTATCGTCGAGAAGTGATACTCTAGTACCCACGACCCACAGCCACCACTCTATGCGGCCCTTTCCTCTCCTCATCCTGCTTGAAAACAAGCTCCAATCGTTCATGCTCCTCCACCTCGCGCACACTGATCAGCTTCCTAAATGTGTCTGTCCGCGCAATACCGCAACTCGTATGCTGTAGCACTTTACTCGGGGTCGAATTCATTGCCAAAGCCGTTAAATCAGAAATCGAACGCCATGTTGTCGAGCTGCGGCCAGTGACGAAAGTGTAGAGCACGTAAGCGAGGATGTATATGCAGTAGAGGAACAGGATTGGCAAAGCCAGTTTGATAGGTGCGCCGTCGAGGCTCCACGCGTAGCCTGACAGCTGACCATGTAGTGTTAGAACGAAGCCGGGCGGAGTTGCCTGGTTCTTATTTTCGTTAGAGCTGGAACTGTAAAAGCTCCAACGGAAATTAGGGTCGGAGTCTGCTGGATTCCATCGCCACAACTCTATCGCGCCTGCGGCGTGAGACATTCCATTCGCAACCAAGGATGCTAGAAGTCTCTCGTGCATGAAAGGTCGCGAGTCGCCGTACTGAAATCCTGATAGGTTCTCAGGGTATGAACCATTAAGAGGGCATACATTGGTGGTTACTGGCAGCAAGCGTAGAAGATTATCTGCTACGGTGCGATTCTGAACGTCTGTTAGAGGTGATAGGCTTTCAGCCCATGCCTTCGAAAGCTGAACGGAAGGTAGCGACCATTGCGGCAGGGTACTGGGAGACTGAGGTGATACAAAGTTTTCAACAACGTTAGCAGTTATGGCATTCAGTCCATCGGATGACCCTTGCAGAAAAGATGTCGTGTTAGCCCATCTTCCTCCTACCATACATGCAGAGGTTGTAAGGAAGGTACTAGTCGTCTTGCAAAATTCTGGCTGCACAACTATGGCCCCAAGTACTGTTCCTGGCACAGAACTGGAAATGTCTGTACCGTCTACCCAAATAATCCGACCTTGGGGGTTATTTTTTGCCTGGTCCCAGATCTGTCTTCTGGTGGTTGCAGTATAGTTGGTGACGCCTGCTTTATTCAATACATAGTTATGGGCACAGTCCTCCTCAGAACCACAGCCAGCAATATAGGTATTGGGGAACTGGATTGGGCGGCTGTCATTCTCGTCCATTATTGAATTAAGTTCGCAGAATACGCTCGCAAATGGTTGTGCCATTTCAATGCTGGCAATGTCAATCCCTGGGCGGTCACCTAAGTCTGCGGAGAATGTTGAGGCTGCATTAGCCAAGGCAAGCGCTACTGGGACGCTCTGCGTCGTGGCAAATGTGCTGTTGGGTGCATATTGCACGTATAGTGTCCGGATCACCATATCAAGTCCGTAAGTTTGGAGCTGTGTCGAATATATCTTTGGCATAACGTCAATAGAAGTTCCTGTTGAGGCGTCAATGCGCACTGATTGCTGCTGTATGCCCGTTTGGGTGCTTTCCATGTCACTGGTGCCACTAAAATCGCCTACTGCCGGAAGATTTGGGAGATTTTGCCATCCTGCAGCTGGAGATAGCTCATTTTCTGCGACATGCGTAAGCACGAAATCTGTGGCCTAATACCATACAACTATCTGCTCAGAAATACTCACGAATGCTGTTGTTGAAGACCAAAGGAGGACCTGCCATGTCGAGAGCATCGGGGAAGAGGACTCCACGGGGGACATTTAAGGCGAGACGCGAACTGGGCACAGTGAAATTTACTCGCCTTGGCTGCATAGCAATGGCACTCGACGGCCCAACCCCAGCGGCAAGGAGCATGCTAAAAGGAACAAATAAGATAAATAAAAACTTCAGGGATCCAGCGAAGCCAGATGCAGTCACAGCTGCGCGGAACTCAGAAGACCACAAGTAGCTCATTTGGGTGACCTGGTACGCAGAAAAGAGAGCCCCAAAAGGCACCGGTTTCCTATGAACGAGCAGATACTGGAGATAAGCAGTCATGACAGTGACGATCGAGAACTGCATCAGCATCTCGTGGGCTTTAGCCACAAATTGAAGCGCGGCTATCCATCTGCCATCGCTCCCATAGAACCGGGCCTTTATGTTCATGATTATGAGTGCCATCGCTCCGCCAAGTGGAATGGCATGGAATAGTAGGAAGTGTCCAAATGCTCTGGCGCGATTGCGGCTCAGTGGGATTTTGGGCGCTTCCACTTTCTCTTTCTTGCTCTTTTTCTTGCCCTTCTTCCTCTTACTTTTGCTGCCCGCATCTGATTGCAGATTCCCCCAGTCTGAGGTACTACTTGCTTCGGAGGGGGGGGTTTCGGCAGCAATACTGAAGGACAAAGTGGCCGGTCAGTATACAAAATCTTCGATAGTGTCTGAAAAGGTGAGGCTTACCTGTTGACTTCCTCAAGGTTTAGCACAGGCGATGAGCCTTTTCTCCACATTTGTTTTAACATAATTTCTTGATCACTGGCGCCATCCTGCAGCCCAGGATGCATTTCTTTTAGGGCTGTCGCCAGTAGGTCGAGCTCACAGTCTCGATTTTATTGGTGAGCTCGAGAGTTGGGACGCTTGAGAGGGGCGCGAAATCGTCTGTCAGTTCAGGCCGCCGCGAACAGGAAGCGGCCTCTCTGCGATTAACATGTGTTGGATGCATCAAGCAGGTTGTACAGTAGCACGTTGAAGGGACATGCTGAGGCGCTATGGAGTCAGTAGCGCCGAGCGAAGGATGCGGCACATCTTCGTAATTTCCGCCCAAGTGAAGGGGATCTGATTGATCTCTCTGAGCGTTCGGCAAAGGAGAAAGAAAAAGATGATACTCTGATGGCGGTCTCTATCCATTTTTGTTTAGCAATGAGCCATGTACGCCAATACTAGTTGCCTTGGCACGCAGGTAGAAGACTCTAAGTGTGTCCTCACCTGGTTCATCCGACAGGGATTTGGCAGTCACGCCACACAAGATTTCACTAGGATAAATATCGTTTACTACTACTAGTAATCAGTCCGCCAGTGCAGAGGACTTCGAGACTTTGAGGGCATGATTTCTGGAAGATAACCCAAAGATAGTATAATTTTCGAGACGATCAATAATGCAGAGATATTACGACAATATGATGTTCTATCCCTTAAACCGTCGTTATGGCTGCCATCCCAGGTATACGGCCACCTTACCTGTTAGGGTACTAGGGAGCCACGGGAGATGACTAACCACACCAATGGGGATCTGGAGATTAATATTTAGATTTCCTAGTGCGAGGTATCCGTACCCCGCACTAAGCTCATTTAAGCGAAGAATGAGCTTAGTGCGGGGTACGGATAGAGGAACTGTGCAGACTGCAGTAAGCAAATATTCAGGTTTTGGTGGGGTGCCTAAATAGGCTTAGCTTTCTTAATCCTGGGATGGCAGCCATAACGACGGTTTAAGGGATATATGCAAGTTTGGCTTAAACTAGGGAACCACTAAACGTACATCCCTTTTCACTACATGTACACCCCCCATTTCACTACATATACACCCCCCTCAACTAGGTCTAGCGGCCATCAAAATAGGGTTAGCGGCATAATATTTCATAACAACGCGCACCCGTTCTTCTTCATCAATCAACTACTCTACCTACCCACCATCAATCCTCCCTCATCGCCGCCATGAATCTTGCACTCCCTCCAGTAGGTGAGCTCTATGTGAGCGACGAGAAGCTCATCGCCGCCGTCAATACGTGGGCTGGAACCCACGATTACGCGCTCATCGTCAGTCGCTCGAACAAAAACAAGCGGGGAATCAAGGATAGAATTTGGTTGAGGTGTGATAGAGGTGGTAAACCAGGTGGTACTGACGGGCAAAAGAGACTACATGCCAGATCAAGGCTCATCGAATGTCCCTTCAAAGCAATAGCTAGAGAACTCTACTCAACGCGAACCTAGTCAATTTGAGCGTCTGGAAGCGAATCTGCAGCAACGAGCTGAGCAAGAGCTAGGGCAAACACATAGGGAGGATAGAGATAGGGGTAGGGGCCGAAGCAGGAGTAGACCGCGAGCCGGAGGCAGAGGTAGGGGACGGGGGCGGGGGCGGGGGCGAGATCGAGGAGATAGAGGGGGTGAAGCTTCGGCTGAGTCTATATCAGAGCAACAACAGGGGGCTTCAAACGATGAAGACTTCTATGAGGTGTTTCAAATTTGATCAAATGTAAATTTGCTTCTAAACAACATTCGTCCTCAGCGATACTTGAATATTGGTGACCAGCTCAAAGAAATATAAGTACCTTTGAGGCCTGCAGCTGTTCGCCTGCCGCTGTTCAATGGCTGAACCCTATTTTGATGGTCGCTAGACCTAGTTGAGGGGGGTGTATATGTAGTGAAATGGGGGGTGTACATGTAGTGAAAAGGGGTGTATGTTTAGTGGTTCCCTTAAACTATCCCTTTAACCGCTGTCGGGTGGATTAATTAGCGTATTCGCTTATTCTATCAATAGGAACAATAGAAACAATAGAACTATCATTCTGAACCCATTTTATTGATGCTATTGTGATAGGCAGCCCAACAAGGACCGTCTTTGCATATGGGGATATCGCAAGTATCGCAGCCAAAAGTAGTACGCTTTCCCCGCTTGTTACCACCCAAATTTGGTGTGATTTCTTCGAGAATTCTTCGCCTCTTAGGCGTTGCTACCTGTCCTATCTCCTTGCATCCACGACAGTCACCAAGACTCTTTCTTTTGCAAATTCGATGATCATCTAGACGTATCATAGAACGTTCAATTGCAGACTCAGTTGACGTTCTTTTTCGCTTCAGAAACTGTCTTTCAGATGCCTGAATTAGACCTGTAGCCAGAGTCGTTCTGAACTCGCTATGAACAGTGTATTTAGCCTCCTTCGAAACATCTGAATGCAAAGAGAGTTTATAGGCATTGATAACGCTGATTTCAATCAAGAACTCGTACGAGGCTTTGTGTTCTCCTGATCTACATCGACGGTAAGTTGTATGCGTAGGTATATTGACCCAACTGACGTTTGAAGGCATCTGAATAGACTTAAATCGATCGCCTACAACAGTGATAGAACGCAGATTAGGACGATCAGTTCCTAAATCAGTTGAATCAGATACTACGTCGCAGAAAGGCATTATCGAGGTGGGTCAGAACAATAGGGGGCTTTGTTGACATTGTTTCTATTTACAAAAAATAACCTTTTTGACGGAACCTTACCGAATCTGGTTAGGGTTAACCTTAAAAATTAACCGAATCCTAACAGCGGTTAAAGGGATACCGCGTCCAACTACTCGCAAGATGGCCGCCTATTGTAGACAACGAGCAGGAATTTACTCACAGCATCTTTTGACATATTGCGGAGATCGAAGCCATCAACACAGAATACTTACTTCATCCGCTGAGGTTCAGATACCTAGAGCAAGGTCCTTTAGTCGCAGCTTTCTCGGATATATTCGACCTATTGCACTGACTATCTAAGAAGTGAATCGCTAGTACAAAATGAAATTCGGAGTAACAAAATTCTCTCAATTCATGCAAGATATGCGATCGCATCCTGATGCTCGCAGGCTTGGCTGGGACACGTACATAAGAGCGCCCATTCATCAACTCCACAAGTTTCTTCTACTCCTCAAGACTTCGTCTAAACACAACGTCGGGATTTCTCAAGCTAGTGACAAGGAAACCATCCTACGATTAAGGGGTTTTGTGCATGTATGTGATATCAAGGTTGCGGATACTTTAAGGCAAATTGAAGATCGAACGCTGAGGGATGCGCGTGGCGATGACTCGGATTTGCACATATGGAGACCTACTTTCGCGAATAGATCGATTAAGCAGAACGTTCCCCTGCGAGGTGATCTCTACATGCACGAGCATCATCGTATGAGTTTCTTATCTTCCTGGCTTAAGGTCCATGCTATACTATATGACGATTGCCTAGTTTTGGCCACGGAAGGGTCCTCAGACACGAGACAGAACCCTGGGGCCCAGAACAAGCTTCAACGCTCTATGAAAGTACTGTACCCTCGCCAAAATAATCCGAAACCCAGCTCTTGTTCTTCGTAAGGCCGCATTTCGAGCGCCGATAATGAACCTTGCACCTACCCTGATGCCCCCTGGCCTCGACATTCTCGCTGTCGTTTCTTTGACTGCATCATTGTCGAAGCTAGCCTCCTCTGAATTTCTCCTCTTGCCTCTGCGTTCAAATTTATTGATTTGCAATGTTCATGTTCTGGAGATTGAGATGCACATAAGTGATAACTGTATTTACCTGACCACGCAGACTCGGCACTGGTCGAAGCATGATCGATGCGTGTCGTCAACACTCGACAACAGAACAGCTCGTACGATAAGTTCATCACTTTCATGAATCTCAACTCGTCATACTCGTCCTTTCAAGAACGTGACAACTTGGACTGTGAAGCCTTTGCCGGGTCAAACTTGAGTATCAATGAAGATAACCACAAGAATCAAAAAACCAAAAACCAGTCGATCGAGCAGAGATAAGATTGAACGGCACTACAGCAGCTCATATACAGTATCTAACATAAACAAGGTACTAAAAGCTACTGTACACTAACCCACCCATGGCCCCCACTCGCCACGTTTTCTTAGGTTTGCCGCCCCCATTTTCAATCAAGCGCTTCAAGCAAGAGCTCCAAGTCCCTTCTTTATCCCGACTTCGATGATTATTGCTACTCGACACGGCAACGTTGAGCGAATGGGCTTTGCTGCGCCTACATGATGCATGCCTTAGATACTTCGTAACCTCACGGGCTACGGAAAGTATCGACCCTTACCCGAAGCTTATGCACTCGGATATCTTGTTAAGATTCGTCAATTGCTTACCTTGGCCTTTCCGAATGACAATGTGCCGTGTCGTCCTCGATCTTGTTTTGCCTAGAATCTATGGCGTTGATACGAGACACCGTGGGGGATACCTTGCAAATCTTCCGGGCCGGGTCGGGTATATCGGTCTAATGAAATACATCCAACTGTTACCTACTTGGTCTTTTTTACGCATGCTTCATCTCATGTTGTATCATTAATCACCACTAATCAGTTCTCTCCATCCTTTTTAATCCTCCTTTTCACTTCCCTTCGCTCCTTCGAGTCTCATTGACCATCGCTGTCACCAAAAAAATCATGACACTGATCTCTACCATCACTGTCATTTCCGCATTGTCACCATGTCTTTGCCAGCTCTTCGCTCGAACCGAAGCCTACGCTATCCACCGCACATGCAAACCCTACTCAACAGACCTCGTCGACAAAACCGGCATGATAGAAGCCGCCATGGCCGAGGCCAAGGGGATGCTGAGCCGCGCGGCTGCTGAGATTGTCCATCCCACCTCGCATGAGGATGATAATACAGTGCACACGATCTTTCGAGATGTTACCGACGCCAACCGGACCGATATAGCAGGTCAGTGTGATTCAGTGTGCCATAGTAGGCGTAGAGAGAGTCTGGCCCGATGCGGTTTCACCGACATGCTTCCGCATTGCAACCCATATTACGTTCAGTTGATTGCTTATCGAACCAACAACAGCTAGATTCACAACCGCGGTAAACCGCATACCATGGTCAGTCACCAACCACAACGCGTTGGCCCTGGACGGCCTCACAATCGTCTGCGGCGGCGACAATTTCTTTCCCGACGTCGGCGCTGGGATAAATGCATGGACGGACTATACAGATTTCTACACCGTCTACAGCATTAACCACCACTTTAACAACAACGCACGGCTTTGTGGTTCTGATGGGATTGCCATGACAATCAGTATTACTCCAATGAGCCCCACCACCCCCACCAAGGGCGAAATCATCTTGCTCTGCGATGAAGCTCTGGTCAAGGGCAATTCCCCAGACTCAACGGGCAGTCAAGCCGGCGTGGCGGCGATATCCGCGCTGCCCGGAACAGCAGGGTTGTACCCAGGAAAACTGATGGACGACCTCGCATATACGGCTTGTCTCTCGTTTACGTTGGTTCACGAGTTGTTCCACGCCACGCAAATGATTCTCTGTCAGTTGAGCTTCCTCCACAATACTTCTGCTATCCACTCTGGCATCAAAGGACTGACGTATGTAAATCCTAGTTTCCCGCGGTCCTGACGAGGCTTATGGCTGGGCGAATATTTGTGAACTTCCCTTACTGAAGCGATGATGAATCCTGATACGTACGCTTATTTCGCTCTGGGTATGTTGAGTCTAATTTCCCCCCTCGAACCCTTTCATTCCTCGTCGTATCAATCTCTGCCCCGGCTAGCTACAAAGCTTGATCGAGCCCAGCCTCATCGTGACTGTTTTCAGCGTGAGCCTTAATGCCGCTAACAATCGTCTTGGCAAACTTCCTCTCACCAGACTTTTTCGTCTTCGGTGGGCTACTTGGCTCTATCAGCCAGTACAATACCCCAGGTGACAACCCTTTCCGCTACCCGTAGGGATGCGTGACGGTGTTTCTGTCTGCCTCAACGCCATTGTTTTGACCATATCCTGGAGCGCGGGAATCTCGAACTCCTTCGGTATATACAGTCTTTCAATCCTGTAGCAGCTTAGCCTGCTCATTGAGCCTCGCCACTCACAGTGACATTCACGTTCTTTAACACCAATCTTCGGAAGCCCAGACCCTCCTACTGACGCGGTCGCGAGATTGCTCCCCATGAATCCTTTCATCACCACCACTCACCAATACCCCACTCCGGATGCGCAGGTTCGTCTTCCTCCCCTTCTTCCTGTCGCATCGGAACCCTCTCTACTGAGTCCCACACCCCTCTCAGCCACTTTCCATATTGCCGATACATCAACGTCACCATCCACGGGCCCAGCTCATGAACGCTCCACAGGCCATGATGGGGCGGGAGCCCCATACAAATGATCAGGCTCTGCAATGCGCATCCACGCTTGCAACTACGAATATGGCTAAATGTGGAGATTACAGAGCCGGAGGACAGGGGCCCAGGGTTCGTCTGCTCATAATGCAAGAAGAGGCGTATGTGCCGGAGCGAGGGTATACTAGCCAGGGCTGTGAGGAGTGGAAAGACTCATGGGGGTTGAGTGCTGGAGCAATCTGTGGACAGGGCGGCGTTTTACGGTTCCTCATCGATAAGTTCCGATCTACAAACGTCCAGTCCAAGCCATTCAAGCGCGGAGCATGTGGATCGCAGGGTTTCGAGATGCAAAGCGGAAAGTAACAGTGTGGAATACGAAGGTCCGAGGACCAATTGCAGATCCAAGGCATTCTCTCGAACATGGAAGCGAAGGTATTGAAGAGAGGTCCCATTGATTGGGAGGGCGTGTAAGAGGACTTCGGGATGGAAGCCAAGAAGGCAGAGACGTGTGAGCTTGAGACTAGAGAGAAATGCTTTGACTTGGGTAGAGCTTTCGTGGAACGTGCTCTTAGGAAACGACTGATAATCCTCGTAGGCTGATAGCGTCAGTGTCTTCAGGGTAAGTAGCCGGCCTTGCAACCGACTCGTCATCTCTTTAAACAGCGGCGTACCGATTATCGAGAGCGTTTGGAGCGTTCCCCAAACAGAAGCGGCAGCCCACGTTGTCCAAGCTTTGTCGGTGAAATGCAAATCGCCCTCGACAGTTAGAGATTCCGGTCGAGTGATAGCGTAGCCGATATGTTCAAGGGCCTTTCGTCTCGTTTCCGAGTGTGATTCACTAGCATGTACTCTTCTTCTTGTATCAAAGCTCGAATGCAAAGTCTTGAGGTCTGGATTCCGACGAATAATGTTGGTCACATCTTGGTACCGGCTGCGATCAAAGGAGCGGCACCTAGGACCGCCGTGTGTCGTGACGCAAGATAAATTTAGTAAACAAACCCGCAGTGAATCTAGACAGGTAAGCGTGTCTTATCGAGCCTCTGAGTTTATTGGTGTGAACGTAACACCGCACACCGAGATGAACAGAGCAAGGAAGCCCATTGATAGCGCGTAGTACCGAGCTTCTAATGGGCCTCAGATCAACTCGGTTATAGTCTAGACTTTCACCCCCTCCAATCTTACAGCCAACGTCAACGGAGATGGTTCATAAGACCGTATTTAAAGCATGTAACAAATCTAACATGCCGCAACTGCGCCAGCAACGGCAACAGCCGCTCAAACGAATCCTGCAGCTCATCATGAAACCCATGCTGGCCAAATCTCCTGACTGGAATCGTCATATACCGAATATGGCACCTAACATCCGCGCGGCAGTATAAGAAACGTAGAAATGCAGCACACCGCTTTCGAAGCCACAGCTGTCAGGTTGACAATCATATGCTGAAAGAGGAGACTTTAGAACTAATCTCGTAACAACGACGAGAAAACAAGACCGAGCGCTTTTAAAAGATGGGAAGGGAATGGTTCTCGTTGTACAGCTAGGACGATGATGAGCAGCTGGGTTGTTTGTAAGGTTGAGAGGGTGGTGCTTACCTGTTGCGTAATTAGGCTGATGAGCTCGGGGCTTAGGTCGGTGAGGGAAGGCATCAAAGCGTTCTTCGAAGATTTGTATCATAAAGCCGTCAAGGGAGGTTAGAACCGTGGTGTGGTTAAACACACGTTGGCTCTTGACTGGGTCGAAAGCGTAGACTAGCCGCCATGACACCCTCGCGCGGTACTCTCGTAACCGCTACTTACGCTCCCTTCACCCCGTATGACACGGCTCCCTCCAAACAAGCCACAAACTCTCTTTGTCTCCCCCATAGCATTTGCCATCCTTCAACCTTCCAGCCTTACGAGAACAGTCCCAAACCCCAAAGTTTACACGAGCCCCTCGGCAATGAAAATCACATCCTTCATGCCAATCTCGATAGAGAATCGTGTCATAGATACTACAACGAACCTACTAACATACATAGCTAAACGGTCACCCAAATGACATTTTTCACGTACGTCCTCTTTTATTGAAATTTCATCTCTTGTAGTCGACATCCGAAATAGTGACTGCGTCGGTCGATTCAGGTTTCGGCTGGCTTGTTCGGTTGGTTCGAGACAAGGTGGGTTGTGCGAGGTAAGAGGGGAGGTTGCGGAGGGGTCTAGAGCTCTGGTAATGGAAAGGGAGAGAGAGGGCGGGTTGAGAGGGTTTTGGTGGTACAAGCAAGAGATGGAAGGAGTTTTGGAGGGTAGATAGATGGGAGTGGGAGTCATTGAGGTGGAAGAGAGGAAAGATATAGCACCAGAAGAGCAACGGTAGTTTTCTAGAGAAAGCTCTTATTATATGGGATC